>ENA-UOOI01000199-UOOI01000199.1-fermentation-metagenome-genome-assembly--contig:-NODE-199-length-76763-cov-17.176227_pt1 | contig 76763 bp, 74 predicted proteins | sample MGYA00245779_ERZ724027 | MGnify/ENA primary metagenome ERZ724027 (study PRJEB28704, sample SAMN03018318) | fermentation metagenome | biome: anthropogenic terrestrial biome; feature: soil; material...
TGAGCGTCTCCGGCATGTGCGCCGGGTTCCTGTCGGGGCTGGTGGCCATCACTCCAGCATGCGCGTTCGTAAGCCCCGCGTCTGCCGCGCTCATCGGTGCCGTGGCGGCGCCCTTATGCTACTTCGGAGTGATCTTCATGAGGGAGAGGTCCGGGGTCGATGACGCCCTGGACGTGTTCGGGATACATGGCATAGGGGGGATCTGGGGAGCGATAGCCACGGGCATATTCGCATCATCAGCGCTAACCGCCACGCCCGGGCTGATCGAAGGAGGAACAGACCTTTTCGCAGGGCAGCTGGCGGCGGTGGGATTCACCCTGGCGTACTGTTTTGTCGTATCATTCGTGATAATGAAGGCCATTTCCTTGTTCATCAGGGTCCGTTACACGGAAGACGAAGAGCTCATAGGCGGAGACATCGCGGAGCACGGAGAGTCCGCGTACAACTGAGGTGATGGAATGAAGATGATAGTGGCAGTCGTTCGGCCGGAAAGGCTACAGAACATCAAGGACGCGCTCAGGTGCAACGGGATAATGGGTATGACCATGGTCCCTGTGAAGGGGAGGGGCTCGCAATCGGGAGTCAACATCTCCACCAGGACCGGTACGTTCCGCGTGGACGAGATAGACAAGATGATGCTCGAGATCGTAGTGGAAGACGATCAGAAGCAGCTGACCATAGATACCGTGAAGGAGGCTGCGCTGACAGGACACATAGGAGATGGGCGCATATTCGTCATACCCGTCGAGGAATCGATAAAGGTCCACGACGAATGATCACAGATTTCCTCCAAACCTCTTACTCATTTTTCGAAGCCCCATCTACCGACACGGTTGAATCGTTCGTTGACGATCGGCTGCGGCGCGACACGATGCGTACGGCGGACGCCCGCCCGAAGGGCATATCAGCCGTCGATGAGGTCGTCCGACCCTTCATCGGTGAAGCGCACGCAGTTGGCGTGGATCTGTTTAGCTCTGGACCCGGAAAGCATCCCAAGCTCGAGCCAGGCAGCATTGATGATGCCCGGAGGCACAAGACATGTGGCCGATGCGGCAGAACATATCTCCGGGTCGTAAACCCGGCTGCCGTTCCTATCTGTGACATCCTTGACCGTGACGGTCTCGCCGAGCTTCTCGGCATATTCTCTGATGTGCATACAATCAGATGCAATGTGGATGTCCAAGTCTCCGTCTTCCCTGAGCTTCGCGGTTATTTTGTGCTTCTTGTCGCAGAAAGCCATATCGACGATCACAGTGGCCATGTTGCTGAGAAAGGCATGTGAGTACAAAAAACATTCAGGGCCAGGGAGGTTTTTTAAAAGATGAGTGCAGCCGCCGGGATTCGAACCCGGGCGACGAGCTTGGAAGGCTCGAATCCTAACCAGCTAGATTACAGCTGCAACAGGTTCCCTTAATTTTTCACTGGTATATAATCATGATGTAGGTTCCGTCATATCATGGCTCCACGCCCCACGACTTCTGTCGCGGCCCCCGGGGCTATCAGAATGGTCGTGGAGGAAGACGTCTAGGTCCCGAATCTGCTTGCTCTACCTACTTTTATTTACTGAATCCCTCATATCGTTTTCGATGGGTTCAGGGCCGGTATTCCAGAGTTCCTCGGATTTAGCTATGTGGAGGAGACTTTCGGGGTCTGGGTCTGCTAAGTTTGCACTCGGAAAGAAGGGCAATCCCGCCGAATCGGTGGCCGACGAGGTGCTGGCCTCCAAGGGCCCCGTGAATTCCGCAGTACTTGTCAGGCTGATGGACTCCCTGTTCGACAGCGGTAGCCAACGCCTTTCTTCCATACTTCCGGACCTGGTATCGAAACGCCGGTCCACGGACTGCGCACCCGCTCTGGAAGCCGCGATACTGTACCAGAGGATGGGCGATCCGGAATCAGCCGCGGAGATGTTCGAAACGGTACGGGACGGACTGGATATACCCCTCAGGAGCAGTGTGCACGCACGTCTGCTGCTTGACAGGGGCGACAAGCCTTCGGCGAAGAAAGTGCTTCTTCACGGCAGATGCAGCGACCCGTTAGATCAGCAGATATACAAGCTCCTGGAGGAGTCCGATCCGGCCGGCGGTTGGATGTATTACAGGAACATGGAGCTTCTTTACGCTGGAAGGGCCACCGTACCCTGCGGAGAGGGAGAGGGAGAGGAAGATGGCCCCCAACAGAGATTGTATCGCATCTATTCGGATTGGTTCGGCGGTGACCACGATGTAGCCACAGACGCACTGGTGGGTGCGAAGGAATATGCCGCAAAACACCCTGACTATGTGCTTGCCGCCGCACGGATGTCCGCAGACGAGAAAGATTGGTATTCTGCAGAGGTGCTGTACAACGGTCTCGTCAAGCAGGGTTGCACTTACATCACCTGCGAGGCGGCCAGAGTATGCCTGAACGGCGGCAAGATCGACAAGGCGCTGGAGCTTTACAGGGACGCGGAAGCATCGGACCCGCATTCCCCGATGGTGATGGAGGGCCTTACCGATGCATACACCAAAATCGGCCGCAGGGACGACGCGGCCCAATGCATGCTTGATTTCCTCGATACCGAGAGGGCGGACCTCGACGCGTATCTGAAATGCGCTGAGAGGCTGGTCTCGGACTCAATGAACGCCCATGCGGAACCGGTCGTCAGAAAGATACTGATGAACTATCCGGAAAACACCAAGGCGAACATCCTGAAATCCATGAACGATTCGGTGAACGGGAATTACCCCGGTGCCCTGGAGGCCGCCACCGCAGCGGTAAAATCAGATCCCAAGGACCCGGAGTCCCGTCTCCAGCGCGCAAAAGTCCTTTTCGCAATGGGTAAATCGGATAAGGCAATGAAAGAGGCGCAGACGGCGCTCAAGCTCTCCCCGTCCGACATAGGTATAATGGTCCTCGTCAAGGACATATACACTTCCCAGGGGAACAACCGCGCATCCCTTGAGATGTGCGAGAGGATATTGAAGCTGGACCCCGAAAACGCGGACATAATGTTGGATTCGTCCGAAGTGATGATGGCCATGGGAGACACGGAAGGCTCCCTGTCCTCTTACCGTAAAGCCATAAGGGCTGACCGCAGGCCGGAAAATTTCATAACCGTTATTGAATCCATGATCAGGGACGGCATGTACAAAGAGGCCGCCCTCCTATGCGAAGAGATGGATGCGGAGTACGGCAGCATATCTCTCGTACGAAGGCTCAGAGGCAACGCCGAATACGCTCTGGGAGAACATCTGAGGGCTTCAGTATCATTTGCCGCCGCCGCTGCGGCCGACCCATTCTCATCGGTGATCTGGCATTCCAAGGGGATGGCCGACGAGGCCGCAGGGGACCTGGATTCTGCCGAGGAGGCATACAACCGGGCGGTGCTGATGGACCTGGATGAGCCCGAGTTCTGGATTTCCAAGGCATCGGTACAAGAGAAGAAAGGCGACCTTCACGGCGCCATCGAATCGCTGAACCGCGCGATAGAGCTGAAGCCGGACAGCGCATACGCGCTTGTGAAAAAGGGAATGATCTTCGCACGCGCGGGAAGATACAGGGAATCCCTCTATTTCATCGACATGGCGATAATGGTCGACGTCTGGAACAAAGATACCTATGTCGTGAAGAAAGAGATATGCATGCACGCGGGGATGTACGAGGAGGCTATCGGCGTATGTTCCGACATATCCACAATAGATTCCAAGGACACCTACGCTATAACCGATGCGGCGGAATGTATGATGAAACTCGGGAACCGCAGCGGAGCACTGTCATTCATCAATTCCAAGCTTGTCAAGGACCCTTCGTCAATGCCTCTTCTCCTTTCTAGGAAAAGCATACTGACCTCGATGGGCAACTATCCCGAGCTGATAGCCACATGTTACCGGATTTTGGAGAAGGATCCGAAAAACAGGTCTGTAAAGAACGATCTGGCACATGCCTTCCTCTCCAATGGGGACAAGGTATCGGCCGAGAAGATATTCGCCGAGCTGGAAGAGGATGCCGAGGCCGTTGCGAAGGTCGAGAAGGAACATCCTGTGATAGAGGAGGAAAATACCCACGAAGAGCCGGCCGATTCCGATGACGACGAGGCTCTGTTCGACATCGCCCGCTCGCTTTATTCCACAGGGGACCTGAGGGGGGCCGCAAGGATGGCCGACCGCGCATTGGAACTGGAGCCCGGAAACACGGAATATGTTCTTTTCAGGTCCGAGGTATACGCCGCGGACGGAGACGTCAGGGGCGCGGAGGCCGTGGTTGCGGAAGGCCTCAGAGTATCCCAGGAGGACCCGGTCCTATGGGTGAAGGATGGAGATCTGAGGTCACTGTTGGGTGACATACCGGGGGCTCTGGCAGCATATCAGAACGCGATGAAATATTCCGATGGCGGAAGCTGTGAAATTTACATAAAACACGGGGACCTAAGGTCCAAGATAGGAGATATCGAAGGTGCGATATCGGATTACTCAATGGCGGTATCCAAATGCGGGTCCGACAACACCGCACGCAACCGTCTGGCATCGGCCCATTACATCAACGGAGACATAAAAGATGCAGACAGGGTCGCCGACACGGTGCTGTCCGAGGAGCCCGATAACCCGGAGGCGCTGGTTACGAAGGCCAGGGTGTTTTCGGAACGTCGCAACCAGGCGGGAGTGCTTGAGATGTACAAGCGTCTCCTCAGGACACAGAACCCCGACCCGAAGCTTCTTGAGGAGATGTCGGACATTCTTTCGAGGAGCGGACGGTCACAAGAGGCGACGGTGCTGTCCCAGAGGGCGGCCACCAAATCGGGGGCCGAGGAAGACGAGGAGGATGCTTCCGAAACCGTCAAAAGATTTGCAGAGAGGTTGCTGCGCAGAGCTTACGTGAGCAAGCGCTCCCTGGACGATCCCGGCATCGAAAACATGCTGGAGCTGGACCAGGCCACCTCCGAAGCGGTCATGGAATATCTCTCCGACATATCCGAATACGGTGAGATAATCCCAGGAACGCCGGAGTTCGTCAGGATGGAAGAACTGTCGCACAGCGCGGTCGTAAGAGCCGGGCTCACTGACATAGATACAGAACCTATAATCACGATACCGTGCGCGTTCGTTGCGGGAGGCGCAAAGGACGCGGACGAGGCCAAGATGCTGGTCTCATACATCTACTCCGCGATCAACGGGAAAATGAGCATGGATATGCTCTCCGATGACGTAAAGGATCTTGCATCCAAGGTTGGAAAGGACATGTCCGTATTCGACATAATGAAGGAACATGATCTCGGGGTCTACAGCGCCAGAGCGGTCAAGTTGCTCAGTAATTGAGCATCTGGGACTTCATGAATTCGCGCATCAGTGTCGTAGCGTAGTTCCCCTTCGGAAGCGAGAACTCCGCGTCGTAGAAGTCTTGCCCCATCTTGTATCCTATCTCTTTCACCGGGCAAAGTATCTCGCGCCTGCTACCTCTGGAACTGCATCTGGGAAGTCCGGGTATGATGAAATCTGAAGCCTTCAGCTTCTGCGACTCTAAAACCCGGGACTCTATTTCTCCCATCTCTCCCTCCTGTGTAACGCTGTCGCTTCCGAACAAGGTTACAGATACGAATGCGCGTCCGGATCCGACCTGTGCTGCGACAAGGTCAATATTTCTGGATGTGGCACATACGGGATGATCGTGGTCGGGAGTACCGTCGGCAGATACGGGTATCACAACGTCGCCGGCAACCGGCATGTTTAGAGGCAGTCCTGCTTCCATCCTTTTGCTCAGCATCAGGTTGAACAGATACGACTGATAGGCGTGGACGAGCATCATCTGCAGATTGTTAGGCAAGGTCTCTATCGCCCCGGTCCAATCTCCGGGCGACTCTATCAGGTGGCCGACCATGGATTTCTCGAATCCCATGGATTCCGGCATGATCTTTATCAGGGATTTCCAGTCATCGCGATGTGCCAGCTCTTCCCTTGCGGCAGAAACCCCATCATTCTCGAACTCAGAGGGGGAAGAAAGATACATTCTAACGGCGCCCTCTGTGTCTCCGCGTACCAGGCTCTCTCCCACCAGGTGGGTCACCGGTCGTACAACTCCGAAGCGCTGGACTCCGAAATAGTTGGGGAATCCGCCCGCCTCTCGGATGTCAGAGATTATAGAGTCCAATGTGCCAGGTATTTCATCAATCGGCATATTCGGCTCTCTTACCTTTATCGAGAACCGGTTCCCGATCAGGTCTCCTATCTTGATGGGGCGTTTGGAACGATAAATGTCGGTGATCTCAAGGTCCTTAAGGCCCACAGATCCGAGGCTGTCGGGTGGGCATTCGAAAGACATGAGCTGCGATGTGACTGCGCGTTTGTCCTTCGTTCCCGCGAAACCGATTTTTTCACGCGAGATCCCCAGGCTCCTGGAGAGAAGACGGACCATACGGTTGGTCTCCCAATTCGTGCTGGTTACTTTGGCGATGGTGAATTTTCCTTCGGGCTCTTCAGGGGGCCCTCGGGATACTTCAGTGACTCTGAAATCTTCCGGGAATACTTTTATGCGCCCTCCGGTCCCCTCGGCGCCGCTCAGATAATAGAGCATACCGATCTTTGTCTCGTCGGTATGGCAGGGCCTGTAGCTCATTTAAGAGACGATCTCCGAGAAGTATCCGGCGACATCTTCGGCCGCCTTCTTCACGGCAGCCAGAGCATCGCCGTTTTTGACCTGGACATAAAGCATCGTGTCATCAAGTTCCGGGTGCTGCTCCTCGTACCTTACTATGAGAACATCTTTGTTGTTATACAGGGCATCCATGATCGGCTGTAGAAGTGTCACGTCTGCGTCTTTTAGCCCGAGGGTGACTGAATCTTCGGTCTTCTCGGCAACATAGGTCTTCATGCGCTCCCCAACCCCCACTCATATCTTAAACTTTGTGTGCCCGATATGCCGGTCACGCCAATCCGTCCGAGTCGTGCTCCTGCAGGGAGTAAATATCTGCAAGTTCGGAATATGTCGTGCATTCGGTAGGGTCTTTGTCGTCGCGCACTTTTCCGGTGAACCGGGGGAACCTTATCCCGAGTCCGGAATCGTCCTTCACGTAACCGGCGGCCGCGGTGTGGATCGGGCTGACGCTTATCTCCGCGCCGGTCACCTCCAGTACGATATAGGGGTTGAACCAGACGTCTGGAACCATCTGTGCGTCTACTGACGGCGGTTTGTCCTGGCTCATGTGCGGTTCAAGCATCTCCGGCAGCCTGTCCAGGAACTCGTCGTCAAAGCCCGTGCCCAGTTTGCAGGCCGTTCCGAAGCGGTCGGTATCCTGGTCGTAGGCGGCCATGAGCAACGCCCCGTATTTTCCGGCCCTCTTTCCCATGCCGTAGAATGCGCCCACTACCGCAAGGTCGAAAGAATCCACCAGCGCCTGCTGGTAATCTTTCTTGTATTTTATCCACAGGAACCCTCTGGAGCCTGCTCTATAAACGGAATCTTCCGAGATGGATTTGGCCATTATCCCCTCGCATCTCGCTGAGACGGCCTCGTCGAAGAACCTCTGTCCCTCTTCCGACGAAGAAACGATCTTCATGGCGGTCATTTGGATATTATCGGATATTTTGAAACCGGATTCTATCGCCGAGCGTCTATCGAGATACGGTTCCGGCGTCATATCCTTCCCGTCGGCGTAGAGCATGTCGAACAGGAAAATGCGGACGGGGTAATCCCTTATGGCATCCGAAATACCGTGTTTCTTCCTGCGGTGCGTCACTTCCTGGAACGGCAGCATGTTCCCTGTTTCCGTGTCCACAGCGACGCATTCGCCCTCTACTATTGCCTCTTCGAAGCCGCAATGCTCCCTCAGCGAAAGTGCCACATCAGGGAAATTCGGTGTAAGGTCCTCCAATCTTCTCGAGTATAGTATCACCGAATCCTTCTTTATGTGAGCCTGGACCCTGATGCCGTCGTACTTGTATTCCATGGCGCACTTCCCGCCCAGCCTTTCCACGACCTCCGGTATGGACCTGAGCCTCTCCGCAAGCATTACCTTCAAGGGGCTTCCTATGCTCACCCTGATCTTACTTACGGCCTCCATGCCGCCCTCGCCTATGGTCTTGGCCACGAGGCCCAGGTCGCAGGTTATGTTGAACGCCCTCTCTATCTCGGGCCTGTCATCCTTGCCGGCAAAAGCCTCGGCGAGAGCATCGAGTATCGTCATCGTGCCGGCCCCGACCCTCATCCTGCCGGTAACGATCCTGCAAAGATATCTGGCCTCGATGGGATTGGAATCGTGGAGCATGTTGGAAAGGATCTTTGTCTTCTTGTCCTGTGAATCTTTGCCTTCGGCCTCCTCTATGGCTGTAAGGCTTTTGACGACCCTGTCGAGGGTAAGGGGGTCGGAGAACAGCGTCATCTGCTTCTTGCCTTTGATCAGTTTTTCGGCCGCGGTTCCGGGGTCGCCTTCCTTTACGACCATATCCACCACTTTCGACTCTTTTGTACCCACCGTAGCGGCTATCGCCCTGATCACGAGCTTGTCCGACATTCCAAGGACCATGGGATAGAAATCCGGGTGAAGCTTTCCCTGGGACAGGTAGACCACATACGGAACGTCTCCCGGATCCACATTCCTCAGGAACCCGGCCAGTATGGAAGTCATCCCGAGACGGCTGGGCTCGGCCTCTATACGGTCGAACGTTTCGGCGAGCTCCGAGAAAAGCATATCTCCTCCATATAGGAGAAACTATTAATCATTTTCAAAAATCCACGAGCCGCATTTGTCCCTGGTCCTTCCTCGGAGGTACACGGTCACGGAGGGTCCTGCCCAGTACTTCGAGCCGGGAGCGCATGAGCTCCTCCTTCTTTTTGCTGGACTTCTCGAACACCTCGTCCACCGTCCCGCGGGCCACCAGAACGTAGACCTCTCCGTCCCTGCTCCTTCCGGTACGTCCTCTTCTCTGTATCGTCCTTATCTCCGAAGGCACAGGCTCGTAGAATATCACAGCGTCCGTGCTGGCCACGTCCAGGCCCTCTTCCCCCACGGATGTGGATACCACCACGTTGAAGACGCCCGAATGGAAGTCGCCGAGAACGCTCATCTGCTCCTTTTGTTTCAGGCCCCCCCTGGACTGCCCTATGAGCTTGCCTACCCTGGCACCCGGTATCGTGGAAAGTTTTTCCACCAACATGTCGCAGGTGTCCCTGTACTGTGAGAAGACTATGATCTTCGAGTCCGCGGAGGAGATAAGGACGCGGCTCACTATGCTCATGACCCTCGATATTTTTGGGTGTTCGACCGGAGAAGTCATAGCGATATGTGCCATGTCCTTGAACTCTTTAAGGTCCACAAGCTCTTTCGTACCCTTGCTGGCACTTGCTTTTTTAGCTTCGCCGTCTATCTTTAGCAGATATGAGCGGAGAGCGCTCATGCCCTGGGTCTCGGCAAGACCCACAGCATGGAGCAGCTTGAGACATATGGCCTGCACGGTGAGGCCCCTGAAAACGATGGCCGTCTTCTCTCCGCGCGCGAGCCTTCTCTGAAGGGTCTCCCCCACCACCAGCAGATGTTTCGTGGACGGAGGCCAGTTGGGGTCGAAGAGGCCGAGGCGGGTAAGCTCGACTATGTAATGGTCCAGCATGCCCTGCAGAAGGGAGATTATGCTTACCAGGTCTTTGGGCATGCTGACCTCGATCCTGTTTACATACGTGTCGAATACATAGGGTGAAACGTCAGGGTCCTCGTCTCCGCGTATATCTATGCGGGTAAGTGCCAGGTTCCTGCATATCTCCTCTATCCTGTCGAGGTCGCTGCTCGGCGAGGCGGTCATGCCCATTGAAAGTATATGTTCGCCGCAATGTTGTGCCACCGTAACATATGCGTAGTTGCCGGTTCCTCTGTGTGCTTCGTCGTAGATGACGAGACCGAAATCTTCCAGATCGTATCTGCCGTTCTCCAGGTCGTTGGCTATGGTCTGAGGCGTAGACACTATCAGGTCGAATTCTTTCATCATCGCGGTCCTGACCTCGGGCTTCGTGTTGCCGTTGACGATCCCGACCTTGGTCCCTACAAGGTTCTCCTGGAAGAAAGCGCCGTGTTGGTCGGTCAGAGGCTTGGTGGGAGCGACCATCAGTACCTTCTCACTGCGTTCCAATATGCATGCCGCGACGTAAAGTGCCACCACGGTCTTTCCGAGGCCGGTGGGGAGGATTATGAGAGTGTTCCCTCCGAGACATCCTTTGGCCATGGCTACCTGGTACTCTCTTTCTTCGATCTTTCCGGGCGCTATCCTGGGATGGGAGAGATATTTCATTCCGTCCGAGAATAAGACGGGTCAGGATAAAAGGATAACAGGGGGATGTCCGAAAGTGGGACAGGCTTAGATATACAAGACGGGTTTGAAAATATTACAGGGGGCCGGCAGGCCCCCTTCGAAGTTTAGTGGCAGCCGCCGCCGCATGACGCGCAGCCGCTGGCGTTGGGATCGCGGATCGTGAGTCCGGTACCGAAGTTGGGGTCGTCGATGAACTCTATGACGCAGTCCTTCAGAGGCTCCGCGGTCTCGTTGTCGTAGAACATCTTGAACGCTTCGGCAGTGGTGTCCACTATGTCGCCCTCTGCTTCCTTCTCCTGGAAAGACATTCCGAACTGAGGCCCGGAACATGCGAAGCCTGCGAGGTAGATTTTGATGCCATGGCCCTTCTTGTTGTTCTTGTCCATGAGGTCGACTATGAACTTCTCAGCTTCTGGGGTTATTTTTACCATTTGATCGCTCCTTGAATCTTATCGGGGTATATAATCTAATCTTAGTACTTAACGATTGTTACTCATTCCGTCTTTATATCGTAAAGCTTGGCGAACTCCCTTAAAGCATATGATTGGGATTTCGTCAGCGCCATGTATGAGCCGATGACCATGGCTTCCAGGACCTCGTCCCTTGTGGCGCCCTCCTGTATGGCGTGCTCGGCCTGAACTTTTATGCAGTACTCGGCGCCTTCGGCTGCCGCCGCGGATACGGCGCACAGGAAACGGGTCTTCTTCTCCATGACGCCGCGGCCTTCCAGGGCGGCCCTTCCGAGGTTGGCAACGGGCACGAACAGGTCCGGACGTTCGGAAAGGACCTGGTTGATAAGCGGGATCGAACCGTACTGCTTCTTTATGGCCGCCAATATCTTTTCTGTGATTTCCCTTTGCTTGGGATCTTCTTCCATGGCCTTTCGAAGAGCATTATTGTAAAAATAGCTGTCGCAGGGCGATTATAGCCAGATAAGCTAACTGTATCTTCTCCGTTATATTTCGGCCGTCGCACCATTTTTCATCACGCCCCGACGGACGGGGCCCAAGGAGAAAAAAGATATGGAAAATGACGGACTTCAGGAGAGATTCAGGAAAGTCGGGAGAGAGCACGGATACGAGACGGTCAACGCCGAATTCGTTTCGTTCAAAGAATTCAAGGTTCGATGGCAACGTTCCTACAAATGGGCGGACTTCAAAGTATCCGATTACATGGCGGACGCCCCGCCCGAGGTGATCGAGGGTCTGGCATCGACGCTTTTCGCAAGGATATGCGGAAAGGGAGACCCTGATTTCTCAGAGGAGATGTGCAAATGGGTCACATCTCCGGATTTTTCAAAATACAAACAATCTACATACCTTAGGAGGAGCAGAAACCTCTCCAGGTCCCGTCAGGGACAGCACAGGGACCTGGGCGAATGCTACCGGAGGCTTATAGATGCGGGATTGGTGAAGGAGTATCCCGGTATATTCATGTCATGGACGAAGGAGCCCAACGTGCGGAAGGTGGGCTACTGCTCGGTCCTCATGAAAGTGGTCGCGATATCGTCCGCACTGGACAACCCCGACATACCGGAATTCGTAGCGGACTATGTCATGTATCATGAGCTTTGCCACATTATGATAGGCTTCGATCCGTCCTCGGAAAAACACGGAAGCGAATTCGCGGACCTGGAGTCCAAATATCCACGTCAGAAAGAGGCCGAAGACTGGCTGCGGAGGTTGTGCATGTACCTATGAAGAAAGGTCCCGGGGGAAGTTGTCCCCCGGGCGCTAACACGCCTTTTCACAGTCCGGCGGTGACGCCGGCCTCGAAGCACTGACTTACGCCGGGGGTATGTGTCGGACCCTGCGTTGTCTTCCGGTCATCGCAACGATGACACATCGCATCTCCCGCAAGTTCCCAAATTTGGTACAGGGCCGCTGTTCGCCGACCCGTGCTCATGGCGTTCACGCATCGCGCCCCTCCGCCGGTCCGGCAACCTCGCTAAGATATCTCCACTTATAAAGGACTATGCCGGGCCCGTAGTTCGAAGACGGTTATATACGCACCCTGCCATACTTTTACAGGCGGAAACGCCAGGAGCAGAAGCATGATATCAGAAAAAGTGATAAAGGCCGTTAACGACCAGATAAACATGGAGTATTATTCCGCGTTCCTGTACCTCGGGATGTCCAACGAGATGGATGCGAAAGGATACAGGGGATACGCTAAGTGGCTGTTTTTCCAATACAAGGAGGAGATGGAGCACGCCGAAAAGTTCATGGGCTTCCTGCAGACCAGGGGCGCCGGGCCGGTCCTCTCGACCATAAATGCCCCCGGCAAGGTGCCGTCCGTTCCTTTGGACGTAGCCAAGGCGGCGTACGAGCACGAAATGAAAGTCTCCGCGTCCATAGACAAGATATATGAATTGGCGAACAAGGAAGGGGACCATGCTTCGGCATCCTTCCTCAAGTGGTTCATAGACGAGCAGGTCGAGGAAGAAGAGAACACGAGGAACATAATCGATATGTTCGAGGCGGCGGGGAAGGACGTGAGTGCACTGTTCGCGATCGACCACCATCTCGGCAAGAGAGAGGACGAGTAACTTCACAGCAGTCACCGTGCTCAACGCCCTTAACGCTCGCTGCATTGGCAGGCAGCGAGCGACTACATTTTTTGCCGTATCTTCATTGCGTTAAATGCCGTTGTACATCATTTTTTACTACAATTGACGTATAATTACCACTTTTTGCAGAAAAACAGCACTTTTTCTACGATTTCCGAATATATAATACTGTAATTCGTACGCATAATCCAAAAATACAGTAAGGTTTATAGCGATTAATTATTTACTCCCCCTCTATGAGCGACTTTCTCAGTCCCAAGTCGGTGGCCATCATAGGCGCTTCCACCGACGAGACAAAGCTTGGCGGAATGCTGTTGAAAAACATGATAACCGCTAAATTCGACGGCGAACTGTACCCGGTCAACCCGAAGGGCGGGCTGATACAGGGAGTGAAGGCCTACACGTCCTTCGATGAGATCGGAAAGGCGGTGGATCTTGCCGTGATAGCGGTCAAGGCCCCCTTTGTGGCCGAGGAGATAGAAAAAGTAGGAAAATCCGGCACCAAGTATGTGAGCATCCTCACCGCCGGCTTCAAAGAGGCAGGTCCCGAAGGCGAGAAGCTCGAAGAGGAACTGAAAGCCACCGCCAAGAAATACGGCGTCAGGATCTTCGGTCCGAACAGCTTCGGTATAATGAACCCTAAGGGAAAGGTCAACACGACCTTTGCGCACCTTCTGCCCAGGGTGGGAAACGTGTCGGTCATGTCCCAGTCCGGTGCCTTCGGTTCTTCCATCATAGACTGGGCCATAGGTCAGAAGATCGGGTTCAGCAAATTCATCACGTACGGCAACAAGTGCGACATGAGCGAGGCCGATATGGTGCCCATACTCTGCGAGGACCCGGACACCAAGGTCATCGGAATGTACATAGAGGGAGTGGACAACGGAAAAGAGCTTCTGGAGTCCATGCAGAACGTCAAGACCAAGAAGCCAATAGTCGCATTCAAGTCGGGAAGGACCGCGGCGGGTTCCGCGGCGGCCTCTTCGCACACAGGCTCCCTCGCCGGCGCAGACTCCGTGTACGACGTCATATTCGATAAGCTGAACGTCTACAGGGCCATGGACGCTGACGAGTTCTTCGACGCGCTCAGCGTATTCAGCACCTGCAGCGAGATGAAGAAGGACGGAATAGCGATCATCACGAACGCGGGGGGCCTCGGCGTCATGTCCGCGGACGCGACCTTCGATGCACCCCACATAGGGGCGGCGAAGCTGAAGGAGGAAACGCTTAAGGAGCTGGTCGAAAGAGTTCCGACCATCGCAGGTCTCACAAACCCGATCGATGTGAGAGGAGACGCCAAACCCGAGTACTTCAAGCACGCCATCGAGGCCGTCATCAAAGACCCCAGCGTCGGAGGGCTGGTCATCATGGGTTCGCCCCTGGACTTCGCAGACCTCGAGGCTATCGCCGAGATGCTGGTCGAAATGAGGGACGACATACCCGTGCCCACAACCGTGTGCTTCGCAGGCGGATACAAGTGCGACAAGGCACTCAACATACTCAGGGAAGGCCTGATCCCCACATTCCCGACTCCCGACAGGGCGGTCCGCGCGCTGTCCATACTCAGAGGGTACACCCTCCGCAAGGAAGCCGTGGCCACGCCTCTCAAGATGCCGAAGATATCGGGCGGAAGGGACGCCGTCAAGAAGATAATCGCAAAGGCTGAGAGTGAAGGAAGGAAGGCCCTGACCGAAGCGGAAGGAAAGCAGATCTTCAAGGCTTACGGAGTCCCGATCCCCGGCGAGGCTACAGTCAAGGCCGCCGAGGAAGCCGTCAAAGAGAGCTCCAAGATGGGATATCCTGTGGTCATGAAGATCCTTTCCCCGGACATCGCCCACAAGACGGACGTCGGAGGAGTCGTCGTCGGCGTCAAGAACGATGCGGAGGCCAGAGCGGCCTTCGACAAGATCATGGTGTCATGCAAGAAGGCCAAGCCGGAGGCGAGGCTTGACGGCGTCTCGATCCAACAGATGGTCTCCGGAGAGGAGGTCATCCTGTCCATGATACGCGATGTGCAGTTCGGCCCCGTGGTCTCCTTTGGCCTGGGAGGGATATTCGTCGAGATACTGGGCGAGATATCCCAGTCCCACGCGACAATGACGGAAGAGCAGATGGACAACATGGTCCGCTCCACGAAGGCGTACAAGCTTCTTTCGGGCGCGAGAGGCGCCGAGCCGTCCGATATCGATGCGATAAAGGATGCTATAAGGAGGATCGCCCTGATCGCCCTCGAGAACCCTGAGATCCATGAACTGGAGATCAACCCGGTCATCGTCGGAAAGAAGGGCAAGGGCTGCTGGGCCGTCGACGCCCTCTGCACCCTGAACTGAAATCATTTTCCCCGGCGCGAGCCGGGGAGCCCTATATTTTCCGCGGAACAGTTTAATTCAACGTGTGAGATGCACGTGGGATGACTTCAGAACTTGTATTCGTGGGACTCGGCATGAGCGGCACCGGCGGAATGACGGTCGATGCATTGGCGGCTCTGAAAGAATGCGACAAGATCTATGCCGAATTCTACACATCGACGCTCATAGGTGCCAAAGTGGACGATCTCGAGAAGGTCGTAGGCAGGCATATCGACGTCCTGTACCGCTCCCAGGTGGAAGAGGAAGAGGATATCATCGAGGATGCGAAGAAGATGAGAGTGGGGTTCGTCACCGCCGGAGACACGATGCTGGCTACGACCCACGTCGATCTCAGGATACAGGCCAAAGAGGCAGGCATACCGGTCCGCATCTTCCACGGAGTCTCCATATTCACGGCATGCCCCAGCTCCATGGGGCTCCAGCCTTACAAATTCGGTCGCACCGTGACGCTGCCGTTCTACGAGATGAACTATCGCCCCAAGTCCCCGTACGACAACATAATGGAGAACAAGAAACGCGGGCTCCACACAATGGTCCTGCTGGACATCAGAGAGTCCGAGGGAAGGTATATGACCGCCAAGGAGGCAATTGAGTGGCTTTTGGAAGGTGAAGCGCAGTGGGGCGAGGGACTCATCGACGACAGGACGCTTCTGTGCGTGGCATCCAGGGTCGGTTCGCCCGATGAGAAGATCACCGCCGGATATCCCCGAGACCTACTGAAAATGGATCTGGGCTCTCCATTGTTTACCCTGGTAATGCCTGGGGACCTGCATTTCATGGAAGCTTATTCGCTTGTGTACTTCGCAGGCGCGCCGGAAGAAATAATTGATGAAGTGTGAAATGCGTGCCGAAATGCATAAGGGTACATAAGAGGGAAGGAGAAGAGGTTAGGAAGCGTCTAGCCGACTCAGGCATTCTGGACACCGGGTATAAGATTTCCAGGAACGGAGAGTTTCTCGACATCCCCGTTCTCTGCGATTCATTCGAAGGCCGTGAGGCCATCGATTCCGAGGCCGAAGAAACGGAAAGTCGTCCGACAGACTACAAGGAGATCTTGGATTTTCCCGATTGGCTCAACGAGGAGCTTCCCAGCTCGTATGATATCATAGGGGACCTGGCGATCATCAAACTGTCCGATGCCCTGGCACCTTACAAGGAACGCATCGGAGAGGCGATGATGGAAGCAACGCCAAGCATCCGCGCGGTGATGATGGACTCCGGCGTAAAGGGGGAGTTTAGGATAAGGGAGCTCGAAAAGATAGCCGGCACCGGAACCTCCGAGACCGTCCACAAGGAGTTCGGCGTCAGAATATCGGTAGATCCCTCCCTGGTGTACTTCAACCCGAGGCTGGCCACCGAAAGGGCCAGGGTCGCTCTGTGCGTTAAGGACGGGGAGAAGGTAATAGACATGTTCGCAGGAGTGGCACCGTTTCCGCTCGTGATATCGAAATTGGCCCGTCCCGAGGTCATATACGCCATAGATCTGAACCCTGAGGCGGAGAGGTTCATGAAGGTGAACATCGAGAGCAATCATGCGGCAAATATCGTTCCGATCATAGGCGATGCCCGTTCTGCCGTCAAGGGGCTCCCCAAGGCCGACCGCATAATAATGAATCTTCCCCAATCGTCCGATGATTTTCTCGACTCTGCGCTGGAGGCGGCAAAGGACGGCGCCGTGATACACATGCATCGTGTGCTCGAGAGGGACGAAGCGGAGGCATTCGTCGCCGAACTGACGGAGAGGATGAGGTCGGCAGGCTATAACATCCGAATAGCCAGGACATCCGAGCTGAAGACTTACTCTCCCAGCATGAGCGTCTATGTCTTCGATATAGTGAAGTGTTAATTCTTCTTCACGGGCTCCAGCGTCACGCCTGTCTGTCCCTGGTAGTTCCCGCTTCTCTTGGAATAGTCCTTCCCTGAATTCGACGACAGCGTCTCGAATATCATCTGGCAGAATCTCTCTCCTATGGGGATCTCCACGGCCTCGTCGGTGGCGTTGTATGCCCCCAGGGTCAGGGTGCCTTCGAATCCGGCGTCGATTTTCCCGAACGCGCCCATTATGCCCTTGCGTATCCAGGTGGTCCTAAGCCACAGCTGCGCACAAAGGTCTGAGGGCAGACGGACCCTCTCAAGGGTGGACACATAGAACATTGTCCTTGGAGGTATGACCGCCGTGCCATGGGCCTTCACCTCCGGATTCCCGCGTATGGAGATCTCGGATATCCTGAGGTCGTATCCGTTGGGGGTAAGGCCCCTCTCGGAGAACTCGCTGATCCCGAGATAGCCTGTGCTCAATCCGTGTGCGATGTCGATGTCCGAAAGAACAGTCATGATACAGGAAATGCGGAGCCAATATTAATGTGTGTTAGAACGAGTCCAAGCTGCCCCTGTTCCTGGAGATCTTTTCGAAGAAACCGAATATGAACCAGGCTGCCGTAAGATATATCGCTCCAAGCAGTACCATCATAAAAAGGGGCTCCGCCATCGTCCCCAGGGCGGACCCGCCCACCGCCGACCTCGTGGCCTCCACCGCATACGTCAGGGGCATCCCGTAGGAGAGAACCTGCAGCCATCCCGGGAGATAAGAAACCGGGAAGTTGACCCCGCATATTAGCAGCCCTATGTATCCGAAAAGATTGGCAAGGATCGCAGAGGTCCTGAGATAAATCCCTATGCTGCCTATCGCAAGCCCCATTCCCGCCAGCGAAAGACATGTAAGAACGCAAATCAAAACTATGGCGCCGATGTTCGCAGAACTGAAATCGACTCCGAAGATGAAAGCTGCGTAAAAAAGCGAGACAGAAACGGAGACGAACCCCATAGATATGCTGAACAACGACTTCCCGAAGAAAATGAAGAACAGCCGGGAGGGAGAGGAGAGTATCGGTTCCAGCGTACCGGTATGCTTCTCCGTGCCTGATATGTTGGTGGCCGAATACAGCGTCGAAGTGGACACGCTTTGGACCACGTTTCCTATTATCACGTACTCCGGACTCACATCAGGATTTCCAACGTATGATGCCAGAAGGAAGAAGAAGTACATGCTGAACAGATTCGTGCACATTATCACCAGTAGCCTGATTACGGGATGGACAAGGGTGAATTTTGATATGAAGTCGCTCTTTGCGGAAGTCGCTACGATCGTGAAAGCTCCGCCCATTTCAGTACCTCGTTGCAGTCCCGTCCCTCAGGACCTTGCGTTCGACGTATAGCATCACCACATAAGCGGAGACAATGAAGATAATCGAAAGTGCCAGACACATTAAAACGTCTGTAATGAAAGACATCCCTAGCATTCCTTCATATCCCTCGAGGGCAGAATACTTTATCGCGTCTACGCCCCATGTGGGCGCAAGAGCCAACGATACGGATTGCATCCATTGCGGAAGCATAGATATGGGCACAAGTGCGCCGCTCATGACGTAGATCGGATATTCGAGCACCGAAGATACGGTGCCCCCTTTTCTTGTAAGGACGAAAAGCGTGGATATCAGAAGTCCGACCGATGATAGGGAGAGCATGGCCATCAGAAGTGCCAGGAAGAACAATATTGGATTCTGTACGTTCAGTCCGGCCCCGAACATCACCTCTGCTATTGCGAAAACGATGAAAGCGTTGAGAAGACCTATCAGAGTGCTCCAGAGGGATCTTCCGATTAGGACATATATTATCCTGGTCCCGGATCCGAGCATGGGCTCGAAAGTACCGTTTATCCTGTCGAAAGAAACGCTGGTACTTGAAGAGAACAGTGAGTTGGCCCACATGCCCAGGACTCCTCCGCCCAAAACAGCCTGTAGCACAAGTGGCCCCTCTATGGACGTTCCGCCGGAGCTTAGGAATATCATGACCATTGAAAGAAGGAATGGAGATATCAGGCTGGGAATTATCCATTGGGGGTCGGCGAAGAACTGTACCGCCTGTTGTTTGAATCCGGCGGATATGGCCCTGGCACTCATCATTCATCTCCGCCTGTCAGTCTGATGTACGCATCCTCCAGCGTGGGCTCGTCCAGGCCGATAAGCCTTATACCGAACGGGCGGAAAAGGTCTTCATGTGCACCGACATCCGTCTTTCCCGAAGCGGAGGCGAAACGCGTATCGTATCTCCCTCCTACCGTCCTGCTTGAAACCACGGTCATGTCCGGGTCGGAAACGAATCCTTTGAGCGCCTCGGAAGGGTCGCGATCGGTCACTATGTGCACCACTGACGAATCCGAGACCATGTCCTTTATCTCGGCAACGGTGCCCTTGCCCACGATATTTCCTCTTGAGAGGATTATCATGCGGTCGCATAGCTCCTCTGCTTCGTACATATAATGGGTGGTTAGGATTATCGTCTTGCCGGATCTGGAAAGGTCTCTTATCACGGACCTTATACTCCTAGATATTTCCGGGTCTAGACCGATTGTGGGTTCGTCCATGAAAAGCAGCTCAGGGTCGTTAACCAGGGCTCTGGCTATGTGAAGACGCTGTTTCATCCCACGTGAGAAATCTTCTACCTTTATGTCGGCCGCATTCATGAGGCCGACCATTCCAAGAAGCTTCTGGCACATTTCTGTCTGTTCGCGTTTCGGTATTCCGTACAGGTCCGCAAAAAATTCAAGGTTCTGTTTTGCGGAAAGACGATAGTATAATCCCCTGTCCCCTCCCGATACGACGTTTATCCGTTTCCTGAGGTCCATCACAGTGCGGTCATCGGTAACGTCATATCCGAGCACACGGGCAGTGCCGGAAGTAGGAATCAGCAATGTCGAAAGCATCTTTATCGTGGTGGTCTTCCCTGCGCCGTTGGGGCCTAGGATACCGAATATCTCTCCCTGCCCTACATCGAAAGAAATGCCTCCCACTGCTGTTTTCGTGGGTCGGCCCCGGGTCGAGAATTTTCTGACAAGGTCATTCACTTCGATGACGGTTTTCATCGCGACATGTATCGAATACGATTATGAATTGTTATCTATCATCCGGAAGATGTGGCGGACCACTATGGAGGGATGAATCATCCATATTATTATATCCGATACTGGGGATACTCATGGGATGTTCGATCCGGGTGCTGCCGCAAGAAAAGAATTGGCGTCCCTTCCCAAGACCGTTCACGGTGGGCAGGGATGGAAGTTGAAGGACATCGAGGATTTCAGCCATAACCTGAACCCGCTGGGCCCTCCGGAGGATATAGCCGAGATAATGGGTTCAGCAGCGGCAGGCGTCGGCCATTACCCGGACGATTCCTGTTCCGAACTGAGAGAGACTATAGCTTCGGCCTATGGTGTAAGATCCGATAATGTAACGGTTGGGTCGGGGTCTTCCGACATAATAAGGAATTTTCCCCACACTTTCATATCCCCCGGGGAGACCGCAGTAATCCAATCCCCTTCCTTCGCGGAATACGGTCATCAGTGCAAAATAGCCGGAGCGGGCATCAAGAGAGTCCCGCTACGGAAGGAAAATGATTTCAGGATCGACAGGGCATCTTTGAGCGACCTGATCCCTCTGGCCAAGGCAGTATATATCTGCAATCCCAACAATCCTACCGGCAGGGTAGAGCCCAGGAAAAAGATCCTGGATGTGGCCAAGGAATGCCTGGATCACGGGACTATGCTTTTCCTCGACGAAACTCTGCTGGAACTAGTCCCGGACAATGAGGACATATCATGCGTACGATATGTCGACAGGTATCCCAATATGGTGGTCGCCGGTTCGCTGACCAAGTCGTTCGCCATTCCGGGGATACGAATAGGTTTCGGATTCGCATCGGAGGAAACTGTTGAAGAGATGGAGAAGGTGAGGATGACCTGGAACGTCGGCAATATGGAGCAGGTCGTTGCGAAAACCCTCATCAGCGAAAGGATGGGCTACGTTAGGAAGGCCGCAAAGCTGATGGCGGCCGAATCCTCCTTTATGAACCGCAGACTATCGGAGATAGGATTTTCGGACGGAAACGTATCGGATTCCTTCTTCTACTTCAGATCCGTGGAGCACCTGGGCGTAAAAGCCTCCGAAGTCAACAGGTTGATGCAGGAAAATGGTGTATCTCTGCGGGACTGCTCCTCTTTCGGCAGCCCCTATGAGAACTATGTGAGATACAGCGTGAAAGACCGTCTGCGCAACGAACTCTTCATCGGCGCCGCCTCTTCAGCGGTAAAGGCCCTTAGGTGATATCATGCCGCTCTGGGCCGACGCCATAATCATAATGGTCCTCGCGTTGCTCATAGACAGGTTCATCGGAGAGCTTCCCAACAGGTTCCATCCCCTGAGGTGGATGGGAAACGTGCTGGGATGGATCGACCGCCGTCTAAGGAAGAGGAAAGGATTGTGGGCAGTATCCCTGGGCTTCCTGTCGTACATGCTCATCCTTTCTATATTCGGGGGGGTCGCATTATTGCTCACCGCATGCCTCCGCACATATGTGCCAGAACCTTACGGGGAAATACTTTGGATAGTCGCCACAGCATTCATCGTCAAGATATCCTTCGCAGTATTCTCGTTCAGGAAGCATTGCGACCCCATCCGAAAAGATCTGGATGAAGGAAAGGTCGCCGAGGCGGCCTCAAAGGTCCAGATGATAGTCAGCCGTAATACTTTGGGCATGGACTCGGAACATATATCCTCTTCATGTTGCGAGACGGTATCGGAGAACTACGCTGACAGCGTGTGTTCCCCCATGTTTTTCACAGGTCTGCTGGGGTTACCCGGGGCCTTCATTTTCAGGTGCGCCAACCTTATGGATGCCATGTGGGGCTATAAAAACGAAAAATATGGAGATCTGGGTCATTTTCCGGCAAGGCTCGACGACGTACTGGGTTTCCTCACGTCAAGAATGTCAATTCTATTCATAACGCTCGGTGCCATGTTCCTCGGGATGAACTGGCGCGATTCGATACCGGTCGCCCGCCGCGAGCACAGGTTGACCCCCAGTCCCAACAGCGGATGGCCAATGACGGCAACCTCCGCGGCGCTGGGCATAAGCATGGAGAAGAAAGATGTATACATCATGAATCCGGGGAAACCCCTTCCTACCACCGAGGATGTCAGGAAGTGTCTGCGGCTCATTGAGCTTTCTTCTATACTTTTCCTTATTATCGTAACCGTGCCCCTGTTCACATTCGCGGGCATACATATTCAGATCATGGCGGAGGACCTGATCGTTAGAGGGATCGAATGGATTTACGGGATGATATTATGAGATATGTCCCAGACTGCGAAATTTTAAGTTATGAAGGTCGCGATGTGGCAGTCATCCGCCTTAAAGACAGGATGGAAGTGCTAAGTTCGGCAATACTGAATGGAGGCGATAGGTCCACCGACTGTCTTTTCATCATGGAGGTGGCCAAGAATTACTTGTGCGACGACCCGGCAGGTCACGCCGAACGCGTCAGAAAAGGTCTCGGACTGCCATCCGGCTCTGTGGGTTTCATGACTGCCGCCGAGGTGCGTTACGTCTTCAACACGGAAGTAACAGAGTATTCAGGCGTATCGGCATTTGCGGCCGCAACTGCAGGGCTCAGCAACCAGGTGGTCGCAGGAGAGCTGCTTGAAGACTGGGAGAGGCGCTCGAAGCTTTCTCATGAAAGGTCCAAAGCGCTTCTTGCAGGCACTATCAACATCATCGGGATATCTCCTTTACCGATGACCTGTGCGGCGAAGGTCAACATCCTGATAGCAATGACGGAGGCCAAGACCGCCGCCATGAATTCTCTGGGATACGCCGAGACCGGTACAACATCGGATGCCATAGCAATCGTCTCTCCACCCGGTGAGGCCAGAGAAGAATATGCAGGGACAGGGACTCCCTTGGGGATAGCTATGGCCCGTTCGGTCAGGGAATGCGTTAAGAACGCCCTCGTCAGGAGGGGCGACGATTCCCATGGCAGTTATGCTGATATGCTTGCGGAGGCCGGAGTGAAGATGGATGATATCTTAGACCATGTCTCCAAGGAGCTTCACCTCGATGAAAACGGTACGGCGATACTTTCAGATGAGGTGGAATCCCTGAAAGCAAACGTCGGATTTTCGATACTTATCCAATGTGCCATAATTGCAGAAGACCTGGGAAAGAAGGGGTTGCTCTCCGGTATTGAAAAAGGCGATTACTTCACAAGCGGAGAGGTCTTGAAGATCTCCAGATCCCTTTCCGAGGACGTCGCCGGGGCTGTTTTCGGGCAAATAGGTATTAATGTATTACGCCAATCCTGCAGTAGCGATTTACGGACAACGGCAGGGATGGGGCCTTTCCTCGAAGGGGCCAGAAGGGGTCTCGTTGCAGGCCTATCTGCTTCCGTGGCCGCCCGGTTGTCCAGTGAGGAGGCGCCTAAATGACAGACGAAGAAGGAAGAGAAGAAATTCCCAAATTGAAGGTAATGTCTTCATCCGATGCCGCGAAGGCTAGGGCGAATACGATGACCGAAGAGGAGAGCCAGAGTGGGAACGCAACGCAGGAGAATCAGAGCACAGACGGCCTCCAGCATGAACCTGCAAAGCCGGAAGAATCCGTGTGGTACTATCAGCCGAAGAAAGAGCCGGAAGTAAGGACTTCCGGTGGCATAGAACCTTCAGGCGACTGGTCTGAACCCGAGGTCAAGGCCTCCCAGGAGATAGAACCTTCAGGCGACCGGTATGAACCCGAGGTCAAGGCATCCCAGGAGATAGAACCTTCAGGCGACCGGTATGAACCCGAGATGTCGGCCTCGGGAGCGATCGGACCTTCCGATTATTATCAACCAGAGCCCGAGTATGCGGCCCCCGTAGCAGAGGAGCCCAAGAAGAAAGAGAGGAAGCAGAAATTCAGCGCACCCTCTTCGGGTTCGTTAAATTCTGCATTCAGGGGAATGATCTCATTCTTCACGATCAAGAAAGAAGACGTGGGACAGGCGGAGATGGATGCGATGGAGGAAAACTTCCATTTTGCACCCCTCGTCGGTGCCGTTTTCGGACTGGTACTCTTCATAGAGATGCTTATTCTGTATCTTCTCAACTATTTTGTGAACTTCCCTATGGGCCCGGTTATAGGCATAACCGTACTGGCCACAGTGTTGCTGGGGAGCAAGTTCCTTCACTTCGATGGATTGGTTGACTTTGGGGACGGAATAGTGGCTTCCGGAGACAGGGAAAAGCATGTGGCGGCCATGAAAGACACCAGGGTCGGCGCCGGCGGAATAGGCTTGGCGCTGATCGTCACGCTTATGGCATTCTCGATATACTCCGTTGCGGGATCATGGAGCGATCCACTGTTCTTCGCCCTGTTCTTCATAATCCCCGCTACCGAGGTGCTCGTCAAGAACGCGATGGTATCGGCCGCGTCCAACGGTACCGCCGGTGACGGAATGGCATCCGGACAGGTATCCAAGGCAGGCACTGATACGATGTTCAAGTCATCTACGGTTTCGGCTGTGGTGCTGGTCATAGGTCTCGTGATCGTGACGATATCGATCTGGGCCATGAATGCGGTTCACACCAGCTACTGGGCCGGCGATCTGATGCCTTGGAGCTATGCGTTCTATGCCGTGTCGATGTTCATCGCTCTGATAATCGGAGTGGTGGTATCGATGGTAATAGGCAAGATGGTATCTCAGTTTGCAGACAAGACGTTCGGCGCGACCACAGGAGATGTCCTGGGAGCAACAAACGAGATAGCCCGCCCGTTGGTCGCTGCAGCGATGCTGTTTGTATTCCTCATAATCATCTATATCCTCATGAGGGTATGATGAAGTTCGAGGCGCTCATCAACGCCGGGGGCAAAGGCTCCCGGATGATGAACGGCGGTATAGAGAAGCCGATGCTGACGGTGGGCGGAATGCCCACCGTCATGCACGTAGTATCGGCTCTGCAAGGCTCAAAACACATTACCTCTATTCTTGTTTCCGTCAGTTCGAACACTCTTCAGACGGAACGGTATCTTAACGATATGGGCATCGAAACGGTCAGGACCAGCGGGGACAGTTACATGAACGACATCCATTCCGCTCTGGATACGATGTCTTCCGACTACGTCCTAACGTCTCCCTCGGATATACCGCTTCTATCATCTAAGGCCATAGATCTTGTCGCCGAGGCCTTTGAACCCGAGATGCAGTCCATGATAACCGTTGTTGACGAAGATGTGGTCACCAAGTTCGGCATCGTGCCTTCTTACACCATAGCATTGGACGGAAGGACCTGGGTCATGTCCGGGATCAATATCATGGACAGAAAGCTCACCCTGGACGGAGAGTATTTGCAGGAATACTACTGCAAGTGCTCCTGTATAGACCTGGCGGTCAACGTGAACACCGTGCAGGAGCTCCAGATGGCAAGATGGCTTACTGGATACCCATGATTCCGCGGTAAATGCCGTGTACCCGGTCCAGGATGTGGTCGCAGGTTATCTTGCCCTCGCTGCCGATGACCGCCGCCACGGAGGCACCTCCGCATCCCACTCCTTCCTTGATGTATCCCCACTCGTATGCCTGGAGGCCCTCGTAGGGGCTTTTGTTGTAATCCATATTGACGTAGACTATAGGAATGCGGTCGGAGATGGATCCCATCAACCTGACCATGCTGGAGTTGGGGTCGTTCATGAGCCACCTGGTGGTACCCTGGAAAATCCTGCCCTGAACCGAAGGTTCCAATGCGACCGCGGCGGCCATTACGGCAGCCATCTGCGTGCCGCCGCCGATAATTGCGGGTATGCCCGCCTCAGCGGCGCCGATGATCATACCGACATTGGCGGGCATCATGGGGTCTCCCACGCACTCGATGGCACGCAGAGGGTCGTCCCTTAGATCGCCTGGCTTGATACCCGCGGCATCGAGTCCCTCCATGACGGTTTTCGTCTTTAGCTCCCTGGGATTGTTGGGAGAGCTGCTGCTCACAAGATTATCCTTGACGGTGCCCATGGCCATTAGGACCGCAAGGGCCGTGGTAGTGCCTCCGGCGCAACTTTCGCTGACAACTATGTAATCATAACCGCGTGCCAGAGATGCGCCGAGCATCCTGCCCTTTTCAAAGCTGGCTTTTACGTTGGAAACCGAGTCGCCGGTCGTGATGTCCCTTCCGCATTCTCCGCCCATGTCGAAATACGGGACATACGGGGCGATCTTAGTGCCCCCGTTGACGATATAATAGGGCATCCCGGACAGCTCCAGGGCGGCCTTGGTGAGGGTAGCGGGGGTCGGTATCCCTCCGGGATTGATGGGAATGCCCTTCATGCATGTCGTCTTGCCGCTCACGAGCAGCTCGGCGTCTGCGGCGGGAGTGAACAAGGTAAGGTCGGGGGTATCTCCAGCATCGGAGATCCCGGGCCGCACCGAAGTCATGGTGTTTGCCACGGTGCAAGTGAACACCCCTCTTTTTCCCCACATCTCGCCCAACAGACGGTCTGCGATCTTTCTGTCTCCCCAAACGCTAAGCGACTCTGGAATATCTCCGTTATATGCCATCCGATCTCCTCTTAACCCAGTAACCCTGGGATGACTCTGTTCAGGGGTATGAGCTCCCCGTCCCTGAATTCAGACTCGAACGTGGTCCAGACGGGCACATTGGTAATAATGTGTTCCCCTGTCACGCATGAAGTGCCATGGTCCGCAAAGTATACTATGCGTTCGGCATCCGAGAAATATTCTCTCATGAGCTCGTCCGTATGTTCCAGCACCCATATCTTTTTGAAGGGGTCTTTCTGGTGGCTGTATTCGTCCACCTCGTCTATGTGGAGGAATACGTTGCCGTGTTCCAGGGCTTCGGCCGCCACAGGGAACCTGGCATCCAGGTCTTTGATCAATCGTATCTCCTGACCAAGCGAGGCACAGATGCCGAGCGAGGTCGGGCTGTCGGATATCGCCGTCATCTTTCCAAGGGATTTGAAGCCCGGGTACAACTCGCCCAGACGTCCGCATCCCCACGGATAGTCCGTTATGCCCTCCATTATGTCCGCGACACGCATGACCATCCTCCCCAGGTCTCCCGGCACTTCGACGAAAGGCGCGTTAACGGGAGGCCCCGGCAGATCCGGAACGTCGTCGCATTCCATCGTCAGAACGGCCCGTCCGTTAAGGAAGAAATCAATATCCGGCGAGTATGATTCCAGGATGTCAAGGTTGTCCATCACGTTCCTTTCCAACTCGTCTCTGAAACTTTCAGTGTTGTAGGACCACAGTATCATATTGTCCCTTATTTCAGCGGGACTCAGGCGATACGCGGTCCTTTCGCCGTCCATGTTCAGGCCGAGCCCCATCGCTTCGATGGCGGCCCTGGAGCTCTCAGGAGGGTGACCGGTGAAAAATTCGTTGAGGAAAAGATGTGTATAGGCCCGCCCCGTGGTCTTGTGGTGATATGTGGCTCTAGACCTGAGGAAAGGCATTTTTGCTACTTCTACCGGTTTTTTACCGCCGAGGAGCGGATTGGGGTCGTCTTCGGCCCCGTCCAGAAGTACGAACAGAGTGTTATTCATCCTATCATCATTTGTGCGATGGCAGCCTGGCCCGTGGAAATTCCGCCATCCCCATTGGGTACTCTGTCGTGGAATATTAATTCATGGTCCGACCTGCGCCCGATTTCCTCGAATATTCTGGATATCGTTGAATTATAGGATACCCCGCCGGACATCCCTATGTATCTGTATCCCTTCCTATCCGCACTTTCGGTGGCCGCTTCCATCAGTTTACCCATTACATTATATACTATCGAATAGGCCGTGTCCTCAGGCCTGTCCCTGCGCCCGATCCTGTCGAACAGATGTGCTGTTTTCACCACTCCTTTTACAATCTCTGTCTCGTATCCGGGTATGAGCTTCCCACGGGCCAGCAGAGGTTCCAGTTTCATGGCGGGCTCTCCGTCGTATGTTCTCACCGAGCAGATGCCCAGCGTGAACGCGAGAGCGTCCAGAAGCCTGCCCATAGACGAGGTCCTCACGCTTGTGCGCATCAGCTTTTTCATCACCGAAGACTCCTGGTCAGAGAACAGTTCGTTTTCCCTTCCGTTGATTACGTCCACGGCGAACTTGAGTCTCCTCAGATCGTAAAGCGCCCTTTCCGAGCCGAGGAGCGGTATGTACTCCAAATGGGCATCCCGTGAATAGCTGGAAAGGTCCGTTGAGATCACTTCTCCTCCCCATGCGTTCCCGTCGCTTCCGTAGCCGGTCCCGTCAAGGGATAGGACGGTACCTTCCATCTTGTTGTTGTCGACCAGCAATGAAGCGGCATGGGCCCAGTGATGCTGGACGTCCACATACGGGATGTCATATTCTTCCATCAGCTTTTTTCCTATTCTGCGGTTCGAATAGCCTGGATGGAGGTCGCCGGCTATGATCTCGGGCGTTGAGCCGGTCAGGTCCATAAGGCAGCGCAGCGAGCTCTCGAGATACTCAGGCACCCCGACACTGGCGCCATGTCCGATGTACTGGGTCTGATATATCCTGCTGCCCTTGGACACCGCACCGACAAGATTCTCCTGGGCGCCTATTCCGATAACATTTCCCCGGAGCTCGGGATTCGTCTCGATGAAAGAGGGGATGTTGCCCCGTGACTTACGGATGAAGAAGGTGTGGCCGCGGTAGATGCGCAGCACGCTGTCGTCCGCGCGGTTGATTATATTCTGGTTGTGAAGAAGGTATGCGTCGGCGCCCATCTCCATAACGTCGGAATCGTCCGTGATCATCGGTTCACCCGGAGGATTGGCGGATGTCATCACGAGGGCGTCTTCTTCTAAATTGTCAAACAAAAGATGTTGCATCCCGGTGTAAGGCAGAAAAACGCCTACGTTGTCCAGACCAGGGGCGACAATTTCAGGAATATCTTTCTTTTTCACGAGCACAATGGGGCGGTGCGGGGACGTGATCGCCAGCTTCTCGTCGTCGTCCGGCATCGCGTACCTTTCCAGCGCTTCCATGTCGCGGACCATTATCGCGAACGGCTTTTGGGGCCTGCCGTACCACGTCCTCAGCCTGTCCAAGCTGTCCAGCGTGCAGCAGATGTGCATTCCGCCCCAGCTCTTCGCTATTCCGATGCTACCTTCCGAGAGCATTTCGGCAAACTTGGGAATGGGATCCCCCGGTATGGTCGCACCCTGCCGGTCGGAAAGGCGGTAAGAAGGTCCGCAAACGGGGCAGCATACGGTCTGATGATGGAATCTTCTTTCTGCGGGTCCATTGTACTCCCTTTCGCACTCCGGGCACATGGGGAAGCCCGACATCGAAGTGTTCTGTCTGTCATAAGGAAGGTTCGAGAGCAAAGTGAAGCGCGCTCCGCAGTCCGTACACGACGTAAACGCATACTCCGAACGTCTTCCCGGAGACCGCATCTCCATCAGGCAACGTTCGCATATCGCCGTATCGGTGGGAATAGAGACGCTCTCTCCGCCCGAAGAAGAACCTTCGATGGAGAATCCCTTCACGGGAGGCATCCCTATATCCGTTACCGACACATCCTCGATCACGGCAAGGGGCGGCAGGCCGGCATATATCTCTGCGAGTAGCTCTTCGCCACGCTCCGCCTCTATTACGACGTCGGAGCCTCTGTTCCACACTCTGCCACTGATGCCCAGCTTTGAAGCCGCGCGGTACACCGCGGGACGGAAGCCCACGCCCTGGACGGTCCCTCTTATCAGTATCCTGGATCCGCCGGTTTCATTCATGGCAGGAGCTTCAGGTGTTCGAGGGACCCGGCTGATTTGGCAGAGTCGGAGCATCCGCATCTGCCCGGGATTATATTGGGAATTCCTGTCTCGAGCAGCTTGGATATGTAGTGCAGGCATCTGGCCATGGTGTCTACGACCATCTTCGTATCGACGGGCTCATCCTTCCACATGTCATAATCGGTGACCGTCGCAAGGCTGCAGTAGCACATGCCCAGTTCTTTAGCCAGCTGGCATTCGGGAACTACCGTCATCCCTATGATGTCGGCATAGTCCCTGAACATGTTGCTCTCGGCCTTGGTGGAGAACCTGGGCCCCTCGATACAGAGATAGGTGCCTCCGCGGTGGAAGGTTATTCCGAGCTTCTTCGCGGCGTCCGCGAATACTTCGGACATATGGGGGCAGAAAGGCTCCGGGAGGCTGATATGGACCGCACCGTCGTCAATGAAGGTCAGGTCGCGCTTTTTTGTGAAATCCATGAAGTCGTCCACGATTACGAGGTCCCCCGGAGCATACTCCTCCTGAAGAGATCCCACTGCGCAGGCGGAGATGACCATCTCTACTCCGAGCATCTTCAGTGCCCACATGTTCGCCCTGTACGGCACCTCTGTCGGATTCAGGTGGTGGTCTTCTGCGTGACGGTACAGGAAAGCGACGTCCACGCCGTTCATTTTTCCAATGAGTATGTCGTCCGAAGGTTTTCCGTATGGGGTGTCGGGGCACACTTTAGACTCCACTTTGAAAGTATCTTTGCTGTAGATCCCTGTTCCGCCGATGATCGCAATTTTAGGCATGCTGGTATATTGGAATTAAAGTATAAATCAACGCAGTATCGGCCACTGTAATCGGCTAAGTAGTCCCTCGGGCATCAAAGGTTCCTGATGGCCTCGTAGGGGGTTACGCGTATGGCCTTGTGGGCCTCTTCCTTTGTAAGTCCGGCCCCGAGAGCGACCTTCATCGCCATCTCTTCCGTCATCAGGTTCTCCGGCGCATGGGCGTCGGAATCGATAACCATCTTGGCCCCGACCCTTCTGGCCATGCACGCGACATGCCCGTTGGTTATGTTGTGCCACATACGGCCCGTGATCTCGATTATGACGTCGTTGTCGGCCGCAGCCTGCGCCTCTTCCTCGGTTATCAGCCCGGGATGAGCCAGTATATCTATGTCAGGGTTCTCCGCGGCCGCCAGGTTCGTGCCCTCGGCAACCGGCTCTGCCACGGTCTCGCCGTGTACCACGATCCACTCCGCCCCGAGCTTCCTGGCCTCCGTGGCTATCCTGGCTATTTTAGAAGGGGGTACGTGGGTTATCTCCACGCCCGGTATAACTTTGATGTAATCGTCGCTGAGTTCCGTGGCTTTCACCAGGTTTGTTACTACGTATTCAAGGTTGGTCATATCCACATGGTCGGTGATGGCTATGGCGTCGTGACCAAGGAACATGGCCCTCCTTACAAGCTCTGCGGGGATCAGCTCCCCGTCGCTGAAAACCGTATGGCTGTGAAGGTCTACTCTCATTGTCTCCTCTCCGAGAGCTCTTCGTAGGTCTTCTCGACCGGAAGTCCTTTTGCCTCTACCACGACCATTATATGGTATATGAGGTCGGCAAGCTCCGTGGAAGCGGAATCGATGTCCTTATCTTTAACACTGAGCACGAACTCTGCCGCCTCCTCGACAACCTTTTTGCACATCTGGGTCTCGTTATTCATGAGCTTGCAGGTGTAGCTTTCATCGGAAGGGTTCTCCCTTCTGTCCCTTATTACCCTGGCAAGGTCCGGTATTACGGCCATCGTCCCATCGGTTGTGCCGTAGAGGACCTCGTCGAAGCAAGAAGGTCTGCCGAGATGGCAGGCCACCCCTGTCTGTTCCACTCTTACAAGAAGGGTATCCGCGTCGCAGTCCGTCTGTATCGATACGATCTTCTGAACGTTTCCGGACTCCTCTCCCTTCTTCCAGAGCTTCTGCCTGCTCCTGGACCAGAAGTGGGTATAGCCCGTGCTCTCCATGAGTCCCACGGCCTCCTCGTTGGCCCATGCGACCATCAGGACCTCGTTGGTCGTCCTGTCCTGCACCACCACCGGTATCAGTCCGTCGGAGTCGTATTTCAACGCCTTCATCTTACGGCGACCCCCCTGTCTCTGAGATACTCCTTAACCTCTGAGACAGTGAACTCCCTGTAGTGGAATACCGATGCGGCCAGTGCGGCCGCTGCGCCCGTCTCGGTAAGAACTTCGTAGATGTGTTCCATCGAACCGCAACCGCCCGACGCTATGACCGGAACCGAAACTGCCTCCGCAACCGCGGCGGTCAACGGAACATCATATCCGGTCTTGGCACCGTCTGCGTCCATGGAAGTGAGCAGGATCTCTCCGGCCCCCAGGTCGGCCGCCCTGCAGGACCATTCCACTGCATCCAGTCCCGTCGGCCGGGTACCGCCGTGTGTGAAGACCTCCCATCTTCCGTCTATCTTTTTGGCGTCCACGGCTATCACCACGCACTGCTTTCCGAACCTTTCGGCGCATTCCGATATCATGTCCGGATTCGATATGGCGGCCGAGTTTACCGAAACCTTGTCTGCACCGGCGTTTAAGGCCATCCTCATGTCATCCGCATTTTTTATACCCCCTCCGACACACAGAGGTATGAACAGATTCTTTGCCGTCTTCGAAACGACGTCCAGCATCGTGGACCTGGATTCAAGGGATGCGGCGATGTCCAGGAAGGCGACCTCGTCGGCGCCCTGTTTTTCATAATCCGAAGCCATCTCCGGAGGATCGCCCACGTCCCTGAGGTCCTTGAAGTGCACCCCTTTGACGACCTTTCCGTTCTTCATGTCAAGGCACGGTATTATTCTTTTTTTGAGCATCATGCCACCTCCGCTCTGTCCTTCGTGCTGAGTTCGGAATCCCGGGCGCGGGTCGCCTTGTGGAGGGCCTTTCCCAGAGCCTTGAAGGAGGCCTCCACGATGTGATGTTCGTCGAATCCCCGGATAACTGACACATGCAGCGTCAGCCCGGCGGACATGGCGAAGCTCCTGAAGAAGTGCGCGTAGAGGGCGTCAGGGCAGTCCACGTCGGCGAAAGGTCTGTCCACTATATCTACGGACACCATCGCCAGTGCATCGTCCATCGGTATGAATTCCGTGGCAACCCTCTCCACAGGCCTGTCTCCCAGCGCCTTTCTGAGGGCTGTGCCGAGAGTAATGGCGACATCCTCTACGATGTGATGCTCGTTGTCCCCCTCGGCGGAAAGCTTCAGATCGAAAGAGGCGTACCTTGTCAGTGTTTCGACCATATGCTTTAGAAATTGGATGTTGCAATCGACCTGGAACACTCCGGTGCCGTCGAGTTCCAGCTCCGCGGATATCTTTGTCTCTCTGGTGCTTCTCTCCACCTTTGCCCTTCTCCCGGTCATCGGTTCTGAGAGCGCTTGGCCCTATAATAACTGTTGCGGGTGCGATTAGCTGAATATAATGTTGAACCGCGGGCACTCTGAACAGGTGGCAGGCATCCCGCTGTAACCTCTGGCACTGTACAGCTCATTGATCATGCCGCTCGCCTTCACGAAGCCGCAGATAGCGCAAAGGACTTCCGTAACGTTGTAGCCCTCGGTTATCATGGCCGCCGCTTTTCTGATCATCATGTAAAAGCCTTCACGGTGGGGGCTGTTCTCGATTAGTTCGTTTCCGCCCCTGATGCCCTTGAGGTACTGGGAGACTGCCGATCCGGTGACTCCGAAAACTTCTGCGACGCGGACCTGCGTATATCCGTGTTCTTCGACCAGACATCTAGCTATCGATCCGCGTGCGGTAGGAAGAACATCAGCAACGATAAGTTCGCATGGAAGGAACACGGTTCATAGTAGTTAACTTCAAGTATATTTAGGATTGGTTTATTACGTTCAGACGTGCCATGGCTTTTCCCATTCCCATGGCCTCAGATCGAAAGTGTATAGTGCCAGACCCACGACGGCGGCAACGGCGCCTGCGTCCCTTAGTATTTCGGCGTCCTTTCGTTCAGTGACTCCTCCGGAAGCGATCACGCTGTGCGGGCATGAAGAAATGAAGTCTCTCGCCTGCCTCTCGTCCACGCCTTTCTTCTGCCCTTCGACGTCCACGTTGGTGTTGAGGACCGCTGCCAGCGGAAGGTCTTCTATTATCCTGAACATCTGCTCGACGGTGACCGAGGCGGACTCCTGCCATCCTTTGACGACTATCCTGTCGCCGCGTGTGTCCATCGCCAGTGCGATACGCCCCGGGTACTTGAGCGCCATGCGTTCCAGCCACTCCGGTTCCTTTATGGCTTTAGTTCCCAGCACGATCCTGTCTACCCCTGCTCCTGCAAGGGCGTCCACGGTTACCTCGGACCTTATTCCGCCCCCGGCTTCCACGGGGACTCCGGAGTCACGGGCGATCTTCTCTATGGAATCCAGATTGTCGCCCTTCCCGAACGCCGCATCAAGGTCGACGAGGTGCAGATATTCCGCACCTTTGGATACCCAGGATGCCGCAGTTTGGAAAGGGTCCGGTATCTTTATCTGCTCGCTCCCGAGCTCTCCGCCTACCAGCTGGACAACTTGCTTGTCAAGCATATCTACTGCGGGTATGATAATCATCTGCATTCCTCTGCGAATCTTATGAAGTTTTTGAGCACTTTCATCCCCGAACTGCTGCTTTTTTCGGGATGGAACTGAATTCCGTAAGTGTTGGATCTGCGGAATATCACGGGTATCTCCCTGCCCTCGTATTCGGTGGTCCCGGCGATTTCACATCTGTCATCCGGGCTTCCGCAGTAGGAGTGTGCGAAATAAAATTCTCTGTCGGGGGCCCCATCCAGAATCGGGTCGTCAGATTCGACAGTGTTCCATCCCATGTGCGGAAGCCTCTCCGCCTCGAGGCCTATGACCTGTCCCTTGAAAAGACCGAGGCCTTGTTTTTTGCCCTCTTCGCTGGAATCGAACAGTATCTGCGCTCCAATGCATATTCCCAATGCCGGCACCCCGCTTTCCAGACGCTCCAGTATCTCTTCCCTGTAGGGGGAGACTCTGTCCATTGTGCTGTCGAATGCCCCGACTCCCGGAAAGACCATGCAGTCCGCATCGGCAAGTCTGGACATGTCGCTGACCGCTTCGACTTCCGCACCGCATTTCTCCAGTGCGTTTTTTACCGAATGGAGGTTTCCCACTCCATAGTCTGTAAGGTATATCAGAGGCATTCCTCGATCACCTCGGCGGCCTTCTCCAAGAGCAGGGCGTTGAGCTCTTCGCTGCCGACGGTTATGCGGACGCAGTTCTCAGTCCTGCGTTTGGAGCCGAAGTCGCGGATCATCACTCCCTTCTTCTTCAGGCCTGAAACCAGCGCTGTGTGGTCAACCGGCGATCTGGCCAGTATGAAATTGGAATCAGAGGGGTGCGTCTCGAATCCGAGGGCTCTCAGGCCCGCATCGAGTTTCGGGCGTTGCTCCTTCACAAGGTCAACGCTTCTCCTTATGAACTCCTGGTCTTTCACGGCGGCAATGGCCGCCTTCTCGCTGAGCATGTTCAGGGAATAGGGTATCTTCACGCAGTTCATCATGCCGGCTACGTTCAGGTTGGATACGGCATATCCCACTCTGAGGCCTGCCATGGCATATGCCTTGGAGAATGTCCTGACCACGATGAGGTTTTCAAACTCCTCCACTCTGCGGACCATGGAGCTTTCGCTGTATTCGCCGTAAGCCTCGTCCACAACGACCATGCCGTCGAATCCGGAAAGGATCTCCTCCAGGTCCTTCTCCCTGAACGAGTTTCCCGTGGGGTTGTTCGGAGACGGCATTATGGCCACTTTCGCCCGGGTCTTCAGAAAGGCGTCAACGTCCAGCTGGAATTCTTCTGTAAGGTCGACTTCGATCGTCCTTCCTCCGTTCATCTTCACGAAGAAGTCGTAAAGTACATAGGATGGGACTGGTACGGCGCAGCCGTCCCCACATTCCGTGAACGTCTTGAAGGTTACATCTATGACCTCGTCGGAACCGTTGCCTGCCACAAAGTTCTCCCTCTCAAGACCGTAAAGGTCCGCCAGAGCATCGCGGAGGTCGTCCGAGTAAGTGTTGGGATATCCGTTGATGTCTCCCTTCCAGGATGAAAGGAAATTCATGGCGGCGGGGTTTGACCCCAGGACGTTCACGTTCGTGTCCAGCCTGACCTCGTTCCCGACCCTGGGGTTGTAATATCTCTCGAATCCTCTGGTCGTGCTCCTCATTATTTCCCTGGACACCATCACTCCACCAGCCTCTCCATCGAGAGAGTCAGTATTCCGGTGGCCCCGATCTTTCTGAGGTTGTTTATTGCGTCGTAGAGCTGCGAGTAAGATACCACGGCCTGCACCGCGACCATTTCACCGTTCCCCGCTATCTCCAGAACGGTGGGCCCGCCTATGCCGGGAAGGAACTTCTCCACCTCGGTGATCATGGACCTGGGCACGTTCGCCATAAGATATTTGCGGTTCTCTGCGGCGATGACGCTGTGTATCGCCTCGGTGACTTCAAGCATGGCCTCTTTCTTTTCTCTGAGGGCCTTCGAGCTGGTAACAATGGCCGCCTGGGACCGGAACAGAACCTCAGCCTCTCTGAGACGATTCATCTTCAGCGTCGATCCGGTGGACACAAGGTCCACTATGCAGTCGGCCACTCCCAGATAGGGCATTATCTCCGCGGCCCCTGATATTACGATGACGTCTACCTTTTTGCCGATGGATTCGAAGAAGCGCTTCGTGATCTTGGGGAAGGAAGTAGCAATGCGGCTGCCGTCCGGTATGTCCATCCCGGACTTCACTGGCGACCCGTCCGGGACGGCGAGCGAAAGGCGGCAGTGGCCGAACTCCAGGTTGAGCATGTTCTCGAGGGCGTATCCGGATTCCTCCACCTGGTCGAGCCCGGTGATACCGAAATCTATCGCTCCGGAGTGGACGAACTCCGGGATGTCCTGTGCACGGACCAGCATGACCTCTATGTCGCGCCCTTTAACGCTGACGTAGAGCTTGCGCCCCCAGTCCTCTCCTATGTCAAGGCCCGCTTTCGAGAGCAGCTCCACGGACCTCTCGCTGAGCCTTCCTTTGTTCGGGATAGCTATTTTCAATGTCATCTTAAGCCTCACGTACCTGAACGAAACAGTTTCAGAGCAGACCTTTCGCCTTGGCAAGTTCCGCGTTGAGGACGGAGCCTCCGGCACCGCCTCTGATCGTGTTGTGCGAAAGCGCGAATGCCTTGTAGTATCCGTTGCTGGACCTGAGCCTTCCCACCGTAACAGCCATGCCTCTTGCCCTTTCCGGCGTTCCGGCATACACGTCGAACACAGGCTGGGGGCGGTTTTCCTCACTCCTCACTATCACGGGCTTGTCCGGCGCCGAAGGAAGCCCCAGCATCTGAGGTTCTCCGCGGAATCCGGACAGCGTCTCGCTCAATTCTCCGAGGGAGGGGGCGTCTCTCAGCGCCAGGACAAGCGATTCCGTGTGCCCGTCTACCACGGGCACGCGGGCGCAGTTTGCCATGAGCCTCATGTCAGCGAAGCGGAACACGTTGCCATCGAACACACCCAGCATCTTGCAGAGCTCTGTCTCCATCTTCTCTTCCTCGCCCTTTATGAAAGGCACGACATTTCCCACGGCGTCAAGCGATGGGACTCCGGGATATCCGGCCCCGGAGAGCGCCTGGTAGGTCGATACGAAGGCCTCCTCGAGCCCGTATTTGGAGTCTATGGCCTTTAGCGGAAGCGCTATTCCCGTTGTGGAGCAGTTGGCGTTGGTGACTATGAACCCTCCGCTCTCGGCGTATGATCTCTGTCCCGTCACGGACCTCAGGTGCCCGGGGTTTACCTCGGGTATGAGTATGGGCACGTCCGGGTCCATTCTGTGTGCGCCCGCGTTCGTGAATACCGCCACGCCGGATTCGGCCAGGGCGGATTCGGTGTGTCCGGCCAGCTCGCTGGGTATCCCGCTGAAGGCCACCCTTGCCGCGGACGATATCTTCTCGAGGTCCATGACCTCGATCTCCCTCTCGAGCGTCTCCTCTCTGAAGCAGTAATCTCTGACCTTCAGGACGTCCCTGAGCTTCTTTCCCCCCGATCTCTCAGATGCGTAAAGCCCCTCTATGTCGAAGTAGGGGTGGTCTTCCAGCATCTGAACGAACCTCTGCCCGATCATCCCCGTTGCCCCGAGGACAGCGACGCGCGTCTTGTTCATCTGTACAATTCTCCCTGGCTCATTCTGATTCCGATGACGTATATAAAACCGCGCGTTAACCCTCGAAGAGGTGCTTCTGCCTATCCTTCGAAATCCTCAGCAGAACTTCGGCGATCTGCTTCGCTTCGCCCTCCGAAAGGCTTACCTCTTCGCAGAGCTCGTGGTATCTCTGTACTACTTCGCGCTCTTTCTCTTCGTTCCAATAGCTCTGGGAAGACTTCTTCTTGGCCTTGGCCAGTTCGTCGGTTATCTCCATCCGCGTGGCGATAAGGTCTATTATCTCGGCGTCGATCGCCGCTATCTGCTCCCTGAGCTCTTCGGTATCAGGCATCTGAACCACCTGACCCGTCATGATGTTATCTGTATAAAACAACTGACGCCTGCCCCGAACTGTGGAAAATATTAAAACGAGGTATGTGTCTTAGCGCCGTTTAAGGAGAATCCCGAATGGCATATGGATTAGGAATCGATACGGGCGGCACCTACACAGACGCAGCCGTAATGGATATTGATACCGGGGAGGTTCTGGCATCTCACAAATCGCCTACTACCTATGAAGACCTCACGATAGGGATAAGGGGGGCGATCGAAGGCCTCAGCGATGAAATGCTGGCCAAGGTGGGCGTCGTATCCCTGTCTTCGACCCTGGCCACCAACTCCGTAGTCGAGGGGAGGGGATGCCGCGTAGGGCTCGTGGCCATAGGCCACGATTTCAATTCCAGGTACCATGCCAACGAGGAGGTCGTCATCAGCGGAAGGCACGACCTCTGGGGCAGGGAGACGGAACCCCTGGATGCGGAGGCGGCGGAGAAATTCCTCAGAAGCGTGAAGGGGAAGGTAGACGGCCTTGCAATATCCGGATATCTGGGCATCCGCAACCCCGAGCATGAGATAAAGGTCAGAGAGATGGCCTATGAGATACTCGGCGTGCGTGCCGTGTGCGGCCACGAACTCTCTTCAACACTCGGCTTCGACGACAGGACAACCACCTGCATAATGAACGCCAGGCTCATACCTGTCATCGACGAGCTCATCGTGGCCATGAAACAGGTCATGGCCGAGAGGAACATACTCGCCCCCCTGATGGTGGTGAAGGGAGACGGCTCGATGATGGGGGAGTCCGAGGCATCCATAAGACCCATCGAAACGATACTCTCAGGACCAGCCTCAAGTCTCATAGGCGCCAGGAAGCTCACCGGGATCGACGACGCGATCGTAGTCGACATTGGTGGCACAACGACGGACATAGGGATCCTGAGGGACGGACGCCCCGACATCGTGGAATACGGAGCGATCCTGGGAGGAATGAGGACCCATGTCAAGGCCGCGGACATTTCGACAGTAGGCCTCGGAGGGGACAGTCATATCGTAATCCTCGACTCCGGCATCAGGATATCGACCGTGCGCTGCATACCCTTATGCTTCGCGGCAAGGAAATGGCCTGAAATAACAAAAACGCTGAGATCGGTCTCCACCAAGGGACCCATGTTACGCAGCGAGTTCAAGGATGATACCAGAAACTATCAGGAGACCGATTTCTTCATCAAAATCAGGGACAACAAAAACAACGTAGATCTAAGCGTCGAGGAGAAGATGTTTCTCGACTTCCTCAAAAATGGTCCCCACAACCTCGCACAGGCTTCCAGGTTCCTCCAGGTCCATCCGCTGGGATTCAAAGTAGACCGCCTGGAAAACATCGGCCTGGTTCATAGGATAGGATTGACCCCCACAGATATGCTCTGCGCAGCAGGGGACTATAACGAGTTCGATCCGGAACCGGCAAAGCTGGCGATCAGGCATTTCAGCCTGGCTTACGGCGTATCGGAAGAAAAGATAATATCAATTTCGAAAAAACTCGTTACCGAAAAGATGGCCACCGAGATAATGGGAAAGGTGCTGGACTCCGACATAGGCTCCCGTGAAATGGGGGAGGCGGGGCGTCACCTTCTCACGACGGCGATTTCACGCGAGCAACGTAAAGATTTCAGCTGCACCATAAGGCTCAGCAAACCGATCATCGGCATAGGTGCACCCGCCGGTGCATACCTTCCCGAGGTGGCCAGGCGTCTGGGGACCGATTTCGTTCTCCCAAGATATTCTGACGTCGGTAACGCCGTCGGTGCGGTCACGGGCGGCATAATCGAACGCGAGGAGATACTCATCAAGCCCAACATTGAGAACATGACCGGAGATATCCCATGCACGGTGTTCGCCAAATTCGGACGCTTCCTGAAGGACAGCATATCCGAGGGGATAGAGTTCGCCAGAAAGCAAGGGATCGAATACGTGAGGGAAATGGCGCTCAAAGACGGTGCTGAGGACATCGTCGTTTCGGACGACGTCAAGATCAGCAAGATACGTGCCAAGAACATGCCCAGCGAGTTCGTGGTGATCGACGTGACGGTGACCGTCACGGCGGCCGGGAAGCCCAAGATGTTCGAGGCGTGATCAGAGGACGTGGAACTCCTTCATGCTGCGGACGCCCAGCTTCTCGCCGCGTCCAACGCGTATCGCCCCGACCGCGATATTGGCTCCCTGGACGGTGGTCATGAAGGGTATCTCCAGTTCGACCGCGAGCCTGCGCATCGTGTATCCGTCACGCCTGGAACCCGATTTCATGGCAGGCGTGTTGATGATCAGGTTGATCTTGCCGTCCCTCATTAGGCCGATAGCATTCGGCTTGAGCTTCTCGTCCAGTTTGAAAACCGTGGTGGTGTCGACTCCGTTCTCCCTGAGGTAAGTCGACGTTCCCTTTGTCGCGTATATCGTGAACCCCATATCTTTCAGGCCACGTGCGGCATCCAGGATCCTGGGTTTGTCCTGGTCGTTCACTGTGATGTATACTCCTCCGGACATCGGAAGCTTGTTTCCCGCAGCGATCAGGGCCTTATAGCACGCGGTGTGGAAGTCCTCGTCAATGCCCATGACCTCACCGGTGCTCTTCATCTCCGGCGTAAGGATGGAATCAACGCCGGGCAGCTTAAGGAACGGGAACACGGACGCCTTGACAGCGAAGTGGTCGATAGACCTGTAACCGGAAAGCCCGAAGTCCTTCAGCTTCTTGCCGAGCATGATCTTCGTGGCGACCTTGGCCAGCGGGACGCCGGTCGACTTCGATATGAACGGGACCGTTCTGGAGGCGCGGGGGTTGGCCTCGATCATGTAGATCTCGTCGTCCTTGACGGCCAGCTGTAGGTTCATCAAACCTTTGATGTGAAGTGCCAGCGCAACTTTTTCTGATATTTCCACTATTCCGTCGATAGTCTTCTTGCTCAGAGTGAACGGAGGCATCACCATCGTTGCGTCCCCCGAGTGGCACCCTGCGTATTCGACATGCTCCATTATGCCGCCGATGTAGACGTCCTCGCCGTCGCTGAGAACATCTATGTCGATCTCGATCGCTTCGGTGAGGTACTTGTCTATCAGTATCGGGTGGTGCCTGGAGACTTTGACGGCGGTTTCCACATATGTCCTCAGCTCATCTTCCGAGTAGACGATCTCCATCGCCCTTCCTCCGAGGACATACGAGGGCCTTACAAGCACCGGGTATCCGATCTCGGAGGCGATGATCCGAGCCTCTTCGAAGGAATAGCCTGTGCCCGAGCGGGGCTGGAGTATCTCCAGCTGGTCCATCAGTTTAGAGAACCTCCTCCTGTCCTCCGCGATGTCCATGTCGTCGGGGCTGGTACCGAGGACCTTTGTCTTCGTACCCTTCAGGGCCTTCTCCAGGTCGACGGCGAGGTTGACGCTGGTCTGTCCTCCGAACTGCACTATCACGCCGTCCGCCTGCTCTTCCTCGATGATGTCCAGCACGTCTTCGAGTGTCAGAGGTTCGAAGTAGAGGCGATCGGAGACGTCGTAGTCTGTGGAAACGGTCTCGGGGTTGTTGTTAATGATGACGGCATCGACGCCTTCCTCCTGCAACGCGAACACTCCGTGCACGCAGCAGTAGTCGAACTCGATACCCTGTCCGATCCTTATCGGGCCTCCCCCAATCACGATGACCCTTTTCTTGTTTTCATCCCTGAAGGTCTCGGAGGACCTTCCGTAAGTCGAATAGAAATACGGTGTGACGGCGGCGAACTCCGCGGCGCATGTGTCGACCATCTTGTATACGGCCTTGATGCCGTCGGCCTTGCGATCCTCCCGGAACTTCAGCTCGTCGGTCTTAGTCAGCTCTGCGATGACCGGGTCGGCGAAGCCCATCTCCTTCGCCTCCCTGATCAGTTCCGTGTCTCCCGGATTCTTCCTGAGGCGTTCCTCCATCCTCACGATGTTCCTGATTTTGATTATGAAATAGCGGTCCCAATCGGTCAGCTTTGCAATCCTTTCGACGGTCCATCCCTTCCTCAGGGCCTGGCCGATCGCGAATATGCGTATATCTGTGGCGTCCCCCAGCTCTTCCTCTATCTGCTCGTCGGTGAGGTCGACGGGGTCCAGCCCCCTGACGCCGATCTCGAGGGACCTGAGTCCTTTAAGCAAGGCCTCCTCGAACGTGCGCCCAATGGACATGACCTCGCCCGTGCTCTTCATCTGGGTGCCAAGATGGCGGTCAACGGTGCGGAACTTGTCGAACGGCCAGCGCGGAATCTTCACGACGACGTAGTCGATCGAAGGCTCGAAGGCGGCGAAAGTCGTGCCGGTGATATCGTTCGGTATCTCGTCGAGAGTGTATCCAACCGCTATCTTGGTGGCAACTCTTGCGATGGGATATCCCGTCGCTTTGGACGCCAGAGCCGAAGAGCGCGATACGCGGGGATTGACTTCGATCAGGCGGTAGTCTCCGTTGGCGGGATTGAATGCGAACTGTACGTTGCATCCGCCCTCTATGCCCAGGGTCCGGATGACATTGATCGCCGCCGTTCTGAGGCGTTGGTGGTCGCGGTCCGAGACCGTCAGCAGGGGCGCGCACACTATGCTTTCTCCCGTGTGTATCCCCATCGCGTCCAGGTTCTCCATCTCGCAGATGATTATGCAGTTATCCTTGGAGTCCCTCATGACCTCGTATTCGAGCTCCTTCCATCCGAGGACGCTTTCCTCGATCAGGACCTGGTGTATGCGCGAGTAAGCAAGTCCGCGGGCGCAGATATCCACCAGCTCGTCCTCGTCGTAGGCAACTCCTCCGCCGGTGCCCCCCAAGGTATAGGCCGGGCGGACCAGCACGGGATAGCTTCCGATTATGTTCGCGGCCTCGATGGCTTGGGTCACCGAGTTCACGCTGCGGCTGATAGGCACGGGTTCGCCGATCCTCTCCATGGCCTCCTTGAACAGTTCCCTGTCTTCCGACATGGCGATGGCATCGGGCTGGGTCCCCACAAGTTCGCAGCCCAGTCTGGCCAGCGAGCCGTTGTCGTATAGCTCCGAGCATATGTTCAGCGCAGTCTGTCCGCCCATTCCGGACAGGACGCCGTCAACGCCCTCTTTTTCGATTATGGCGGCGACCGTCTCGGCGTTCAGCGGCTCGATGTATACGCTGTCGGCCATGTCGGTGTCCGTCTGGATGGTGGCGGGGTTGGAATTCACAAGCACAGTCTTGTATCCTTCTGCGCGGAGGGCACGGCACGCCTGGGAGCCCGAAAAGTCGAACTCCGCCGCCTGCCCTATTACGATGGGGCCGGAGCCTATGACCATCAGCTTCTTGAAGTCCTTCCTCACAGCCTCCCCTCCCTCATGACCTTTCCGAACCTATCGAAAAGGAAAAGCGTGTCGGCGGGGCCAGGCTTGGCCTCCGGATGATACTGCGTGGAGAAGATGGGAAGGTCCCTGTGCCTGCACCCCTCCACCGTTCCGTCGTTTACGTTGACCTGGTTCGCGAACAGGCCGGTGCCTTCCAGAGAATCGGTGTCCACGGCGTAGCCGTGGTTCTGGGAAGTTATGTACACCCGGTCCTCGAATTTGACCGGCTGGTTGTTTCCGCGGTGGCCGAATTTCATCTTGTAAGTACTTCCTCCCATGGCAAGAGCCAGAGTCTGACTTCCGAAGCAGATGCCGTACATGGGCAGGCGGGAAGCCAGCTCTTTCTCCGTCTTGACGACCGTATCAAGTATGCTTTTATGCGAAGGGTTCCCGGGACCGTTCGTGATCATTATACCGTGCGGCCTGTACCCCAATATTACGTCGGCAGGCGTGTCATAGGGGAATACTATGACGTTGAAACGTGATGAGAGGTCGTCTATGATGGCGGACTTCGTGCCGCAGTCTATAACGCCCACGGTAAGGTCCTTGCCGGTATCGGAGACCGAAATCTCTTTGCAGGAGACCTCTCCGACCAGGTTGCCCGCCATTGGAAGAGGCATTTTTCTCAGTTTTTTCAGTGTTTCCTCGGGGGGAACGTCCGAATCCGTGATGGCACCCTTCATGGAGCCGGAGTCCCTGAGCTTTATGACCAGGTCGCGGGTGTCAATGCCGGAGATCCCCGGCACCTTGTTCTCCTTGAGGAAAGAGTCAAGGGTCCTGCCGCCGTACATGTCGGTAGGCTCGGTGCAGTTCTCCCTTACCACTAGTCCCCTCACGTGCACATGGCCGGACTGAGAATATCCGTCTACAATTCCGTAGTCTCCGGCCAGAGGATAGGTCATAACAAGGATCTGTCCGCGGAAGGAAGGGTCTGTGAGACTCTCCTGATATCCGCTCATGCCGGTTCCGAAGACCACCTCGCCGTCGGCGGACGAGCGATATCCAAAAAGGCTGCCTTCATAAACAGTTCCGTCCTCAAGGACCAAATAACCGCGTGCCATCGGAGATTAATCACATTTCCGTTCCATATATAATGTCTTCCATTTTCGTGTTACACACCAGAACCAACCTTGTCTGATTATGGACATATGACCCGCCATTAAACGAAAGATGATTATCCGAGGACGCAATCGGCCAATCATGCGGATAATCGGGCGCGACCAGCAGTCGAACGGCATAAAGGTGATGCCTGAGACGGACGAGGACCTCTGGCATCTGTACAACGTTTTGGAGGAGGGCGATACGGTAACAGCCTCGACCACCCGGAGAGAGGAGAAGGCCGCAGACAAGATACGCGCAGAGCGTACCGAGAAGAAACGGATGACCCTGGGGGTAAGGATCGAGAAGGTAGATTTCTCGGAGGAGGACCTCAGGCTGAAGCTGCTGGGCATCATCGAGTCGGGGCCCCAGGACATAGGCCAGCACCACACACTCATGATAGAGCCTGGCGACAGTCTGATCGTCTCGAAGCAGAAGTGGCGCGCCACCCAGGTAGAGAGGCTAGAAAGGGCGGTCAGGGATACCAACAAGCCAAGGATAGTGTTCGTATCGTTGGATCAGGACGAAGCGACCGTCGCGGTCCTAAGGCAGTACGGCCTGAAGGAGATAGCATTCATCAGGTCCGGACGTTCCGGTAAGCAATATGATGAAAAGAGAAGAGGGCCCGACGGATACCACGAAGAGGTGATATCCAAGGTGAGGGCCTGCGCCGAAAAGGACATGCCCGTGGTCCTACTCGGCCCCGGATTCGAGAAGGAGTTGCTGGCCGAGACCGGAAAAAGTTCGGATCCGGACCTGTTCTCCAGGTGTTATGTCTATCATACGGGCCAGTGCGGGATGGCGGGCATAAACGAACTTATGAAGGCGGGAATGGGCGCGGAGGTGCTGAGGGAATCGACTGTAGGTGCCGAGATGGAGGCCGTCGAGCGTCTAATGACCGAGATAGCCCGGGACGGCCCGGCGACGTACGGGCAGGCAGAAGTATCGGCCGCTGCATCCGCGGGAGCGGTGGAAACCCTGCTGGTCCTGGACTCCAAGGTCAGGGAGCAGGACCTGGATTCCGTGGTCAGAGATGTGGAGTCGCAGAGGGGCAGCATACTCGTGATATCCTCTCAACACGATGCCGGAAAGAGGCTTGCGGCCCTCGGCGGGATCGGGGCGATCCTGAGGTATGCTGTCTGATGACAATAGCACGAAACTGCTGGTTCTGCACACCCGATAGAAAATATTAATAAATATTATAGGATAACCCGACTGTCAAACAGGTTTAGTTTTACAAGCGGCATGCCGTGAACTTGGGGAATTTAAATGAGAAGTAAAGAGGATATAACCCAGGCGCTGAGCGGGAGGCTCAACGTCTGCGACACCACGCTTAGGGACGGAGAGCAGACGGCGGGCATTGTCTTCTCCAATCTGGAAAAATACAAGATCGCCCAGATGCTCGACCGCGCAGGAGTCCAGCAGATCGAGGCAGGCATTCCCACCATGGGTACCGACGAGAAGATGGCCGTCAGGCACATAGCGCACATGGGCCTCAACGCATCTATTTTGGGATGGAACAGGGCAGATATCAACGATATAAACACCAGCATCGACTGCGGGGTAGACTCCGTGGCAATATCCATGTCTGCATCCGATATTCATATCGATCACAAGCTCAAGAAGAGCCGCCAATGGGTTCTGGATAAGATATACGAGGCGGTATCTTACGCAAAAGATCACGGATTCTATATATCCTGCAACGGGGAGGACTCCACCCGCGCCGATATCGATTTTCTCATCGAGTTCGTCAAAACAGCCAAAGAAGCGGGCGCGGACCGTTTCAGATACTGCGACACCATCGGAAGGGAGCAGCCGTTCTCCACATACGATCGCATTCACAGGATTATTTCCGAGACGGGAATGGATGTGGAGATGCACATGCACGATGACTTCGGAATGGCGACCGCCAACTGCATCGCGGGCATCCACGCAGGGGCGAGGTTCGCAAGCACGACGGTTATGGGCATCGGAGAAAGGTCCGGTAACTCTCCGCTCGAAGAGGTGGTCATGTCGTCGAAGCACCTGTTCGGTATCGACTCAGGTATAGACACGAAGCAGCTAAGGGACCTGTCGATATTCGTATCTAAGGCCTCCGGCCGTCCGATAGAAGTGGCCAAGCCATTCTTGGGTTCCAACTGCTTCGCCCATGAGGCGGGCATCCACGCCGACGGCATAATAAAAGATGCTATAAACTACGAGCCTTACGACCCTGAAGAAGTGGGCCTCGAGAGGAAGTTGGTCATAGGGAAGCACTCCGGAAGGAACACCCTCATAACGGTCCTCGCCGAGATGGGCGTCAACATCGACAAGGATATGGCATCAGCCCTCTTGGACATGGTCAGGCGCGCCTCGGTCCAGATGCACCGCAGCATCTCCCACGAGGAGTTGTTCTCGCTTTACGAGGACATGCAGAAGAAGACCAACATATTCGACGATTCCGCGGCTTAAACATCAACTGCCGGTATCTGGACCGGCACTCTCTTTTTCCTTTTACAGATACTTTCAGCATTCCTCTCAATCGCCGGGCAACGCATCCTTAAGACTTTCTGGCGTATTTGTAGAGGTACACGAACAATATCACTACCAGGCCGGTAATCATTATCACCAGGTGGTCCAGCAGCGGTAACGGGTTGGGAACGACGAGCATTATTACGAAGTCCAGCGCCATGATCAGCAGGATATTGCTGATCTCTATGAATCTGGAGTAGGCCGAACGTGCGTCGGAATCATCTTCGATATAGTAACCGCGCTTGCGCTTGCCTCCTTCTATGAGCATCCTGTCGATGACCTTGAGGCTGAGCACCACACCCGCGGTCGCCGGAACCAGGGCTGCCAGATTCAGTGACAGGACGATGATGTTGGAAACCCTGAGGCTCGTGCCCAAGTTGGATATTATTATGTCTGCGAGCAGAGGGCCATAGATGTAGAAAACTATCTCGACCAATGCCATTATAAGGACGCACACGTAGACGATTACGAACCGGTTCCTGACGCGTTTCGCAGATTTGGTTGAGAATACTATCCTGGAATAGAAATCGGACCTCTTCGACTCCAATTTCTCTATTCCGCCGACTATGACCCTCGGAGTATACTTCTTCAATATGTCGTAAGCATTGGTGCTGTGAGTTGCGAAAAGCGGCATCAATATCATCGACATCAGAGCCGCCAGCACAACTGCCGTATAGAAATCGTTACTGACGGCACCGGCATCCAGTGCTGTTTTTGATATTATGAACGCGAACTCACCCATCGCCAGGAGGCTCATGGCTGACACCAGAGACGTCTTGAAATCCTTATTTCCGATGAAATATGCGAATACAACGGTTACTGTCTTGGATATCAAGAAGACGATGAAGATGTATATGGCCAGAGTCAGACTCGAACTGATATCGGCAAGATGTATTTTCAGGCCCACGTCTATGAAGAAGATTGCCATGAACGTGTTCTTCATCGGCTCTATGTCCTTTTCTATCATATGTGCGTCTTTGCACTGCGAAGTTATGAGCCCCATAATGAAAGCGCCTATAGCCATCGAGAGGCCCACATAAGTAGAGAGCAATGCCAGGAAGAAGCACAGTCCGAGAGCGGTGATAAGGATGATCTCACGGTTGAAGCGGCTGCTGACCCAGTTCAAGAAGCGTGGAAGAACGAGAAGGCCCAGCACAATGGACGCAACCATGAAAATGACGATGCCCAGCACGAGTCCCAGCATACCCGAGGCTGTTGGGGACTGTCCGACAAGGAGAGGGGATGCCATCGTGAGTATGATGACCTGCCCAATATCCTCCATGACCGTTACCAGTATGACCGTGTCGGCCGTATCTTTGGAAATCTTCTTGTTGGCCCTTAGGACGGCGGTAACCACCGCGGTGGACGATCCCGATATTACTGCGCCGAGGAAAATGGACTCGACCATGTTCCAGCCGAGCAGAGATCCGGCTATGTATCCGCATAGGACCATCAGAGGAAGCTGTACTGCGGCGACCATTATCGTGAAGGCGCCGCTCTGTTTCAGCTTCTTGATGTTAAGCTCCATGCCGATGGCGAACATGAGCAGTACCAGACCGATGTTGGACAGAAGATCTATGACGGTATTGCTCTCTCCCTCGGGGATGCCCCAGAAATTTGCGATGAATATGCCGGCCGCCAGATACCCGATGATGGCCGGCATCCTAAGTTTGCTGAACAGGATAGACGCCACGCTGGCAAGCACCAGCATCAACGCCATAATAGTCAGAAAGGCTACTTCGTCCATCCTTTTTCCTTGCACGCGTATATCGGTATGATTTAAAAAAGTGTCCAATGAACAGCATCACTGTTTATTTTCATCCTTGCTGACTGTAACTTTTTTCCTCTGGCTTCCGCCGGTCCTTTTCATCTTCTCCTGGTCTATGGCCCATTGGAAGCTCTCAAGCTCTGCAGGAGTCACAAGCACCCGTTCTCCCTTGTTGTATTTCCTGCCTATGACCCAGTTCTTGAAAGGTGCCAGGACTCTGTATTCGTCTGCGTCCATGACTATCTCCCGGATGTTTTTCACACCTTTGCGTTCGGAGTAAGTTCCGGCCGACCTGCTTATTTGGCCGTCCTTGACCTCTATAGTGCTGGTGCACACCGAGTCCAGGAAATAACGGTCGTGGGTCACAGTGATGAGGGTTCCCCCATATTCGTTAAGCGCCGACTCCACCGCGTGCCTGGAAGGTATGTCGAGATAATTGGTCGGCTCATCTAGTACCAGAAGGTTCGTCTCCTTCAACAGAAGCATCGCAAGTGCAACTCTGGCTCTTTGTCCCCCCGAGAGAGTTGATATGGGGCGGTCCACCTCGTCTCCCCTCAGAAGCAGACGTGCCAGCATACCACGTGCCTCGGCACGCCTGTCTGTTCCTATGGCCTGAAGTATCTGTTCCTCAGCGGTCAGACGGAGGTCGAGACCCTCGTGGTTCTGGGAATAGTACCCTATCTTTGCACCCGGCGCTATCCAAAGATCTCCTTTGCTGGGTATTTCGCCAATGAGCGCCTTGACCAAAGTGCTCTTCCCTTCTCCATTCGCACCGAAGATCCCTATCTTCTCGCCCCTCATGATGTCCAGTTCGACATCTTTGATGATCGTTCTGCCGCCAAGGTCTACCGACAGGTTACGAGCAGTTATCACATTCTTACCCGATTTCTGTGCCGTCTGTATCCTTACGGTGATGGACATTTCTTCTTCGGGTTTTTCCTTTGCATCCATCTTCGATATCAATTTCTCTCTTGTCTTGTGGACGGCAGAAAACCACATGTCCTTATGCATCTCTTCTGCGATCCCTTCCTGTGTCCGTTTCTGGCTGGAATACCTGCGGTACTCTTTTTCCATGCGGTCCAGGTCGATCGCCTTCTTTGTTATGAAATCAGAATAATTTCCCTTGTATTCGCGCGTCTTGCCGAAAGATATTTCGGACACGCGGGTCACGATCTTATCCAAAAAATACCTGTCATGGCTGATCACCACAAGCGCACAGCCCGACTTCAGAAGGAAATCCTCAAGGAACTCGACCGTACCTATATCCAGGTGCGAAGTTGGCTCATCGAGTATCAGCAGATCACATTCTTCGGCCTGGACCAGGACACGGGTCAGCATAACCTTTGTTCTTTCTCCGCCTGAAAGGGCATCCATTGTGCGGTCCATCACATCTGCCGGAAGTCCCACTTTTCCTATGGCGGCGACAATTTTACTTTCGTCGTCCGCTGCAGAACTGTTCAGTTCAGATTCGAGCCTGGAATATTCCTCGGCGGCCGCATTCCAATCGATATCCCCGCCTGCCGCCATCTTCTGCTCTATCTCGAACATTCTGTGCCTGATCCTTTCCACATGCCCGTAAGGCCTCCCCAGGACCTCTCTGACGGTTACTTCGGAAGAAGATTCTGCAAACTGAGGCAGGTAGCCGATTTTACTTGTATTCCTTGTAATTTCGCCCGTGTCCGGCCTAATCTCGCCGAGAAGTATTCTAAGAAAGGTGCTCTTCCCTGCACCGTTGACACCGATAAGCCCTATGCTGTCCCCATCGTTTATCTGAAGGCTTACGTCTTTCAGCACTTTCACAGGACCGAAGGACTTGGTGACAGATTGCGCTTTGAGGAGCATGTCTTGTCATAACAGTTCGATTAATATCTTTTGCCGTATCCTTTAGGAGCATCGAGTCCTTCAGGTTCCATCCGTGTCAACTTCTTGATGCGGGCTACATGCACGTGGATTCGTGCCTGAAGATAATACCGACAATTGTCCCCCGGATTTATATGTTGGATGTAACTTTCATCCATTAGTTCGACGAATGCAAAAAAAGCGACTTTTATATATCAGATACACAAGAAAACGGCGGTTTCCAATCATTTTGCAAGTACATTTAAATATAACAATAAAAAATAAACAACGTTAATACAAGTTGTTTACACTTTTTATATTTAAATATTGTTATTTGTTCAACGACAGGATAAAATACTACAAAGTAAATCGTCACTTCGAGCATTAGCTCGATGCGGTCTACCCGCAAAGGAGGTAAGTAAATGACAAGCAAGACGGTATCGGAGGAATCGCTTTGAGTGATTTTGCCAATGAGAGGAAAGCCATCGCGGCCGCGATGGTAGCGTACAAAGTCCCCGGCATACAGAAAGCCGCCGCGGACGCTAAAACAGCCGGAATGGAGGCCACGGACATCATCGAGGCCATGGGCGCCGGGATGAGCGAGGTAGGGGTCCTCTTCGAGAGAGGGAAGCTGTTCCTCCCCCACGTCCTGAGCGCGGCGAACGGCATGTCCGCCGCCGTCAAGGCGCTCGAGGGCGACCTGCCCAAGGAGCAGATAGGTGTCAAGCTGGCGAAGGTATGCATGGGGACCGTGGAAGGCGATGTGCACGACATCGGCAAATCGATCTGCTCCACGATGCTCCAGTGCGGAGGCTTCGACGTGGTCGACCTGGGAAGGGACGTCCCTTCCAAGGACTTCATCGCCCAGGTCAAGGACAACGGATGCACCATGATGGGGCTTTCCGCCCTGATGACAACGACGATGACCGTCCAGAGGGACATCATCGGGATGCTGAAGGACGCCGGCCTCAGAGACAAGGTGAAGGTCATGGTGGGCGGAGCCCCCGTGACCCAGACCTGGGCCGACAAGATCGGTGCGGACTGCTACAGCGAGTCCGCATCCGAGCAGGTCGGAAAGGCTAAAGAACTATTGGGGTGAACGCATATGGTTGAATTTTGCACACGCAGGGGAGACGGAGCGACTCTGTACCTCTCCAAAGAAAAAATAAGGCAGGACATCGCAGACGGTGCGGCAGATGCTGCCGACATGGGCGGAGTAAAGTCAATCTCGTCCGACGAGATGGAGCACATCCTAGAGATTATATGCTCAAAGGACAGGGTTGTGGGAGTACAGCGCGGAAAAGAGGTCGTCCTTTCATACGACATCGGACAGCTGGACATGACCGGAGACAATGGTAACAGCGGAGGCGGAGTTCCCGCGAGCAGGCTCAACGGAGCCCTTGTCCACGAGCGCACCCTCTGTGCGGACACTTTCGAGCTCGCCCACTCCGACTACAGCATAAAGCCCGCCAAGCCGGTCATCGCGAACGAGATGAACGACATGGAGGTAATCCAGAACAACATCATCATCCCGTACTTCTATGGAGCTATGCCCAACATGGGACTCTATTACAGCCCCGATGGACCATTCGGAAACCCCGCGGACCTGATGAGGGAGTTCAAGATAGAAGAGGCACAGCAGCAGGCCGAGGCAGCTTCCAAGCACCTTGCCAGGGATATCGCATATGTGTCGACCAAGATATACAGCGCCGGTTCCGATGGTTTCAACTTCGACACCACCGGTTCCGCCGGTGATGCGGACTTCGTTGGAACACTCCACGGAGTGGAGCAGCTGAGAAAAGAGTGCCCCGACGCCAACATAATGGTCGGTATGGCCGGAGAGAACGTCATGGGTATCCACGGAGAGATCGAATACAACGGCCAGGTCGTTGCGGGAATGTTCCCTCACCAGCAGGTAAAGCTCGCTGAGAAGGCTGGCGCAGACGTCTTCGGACCGGTTTCGAACACGAACACCGGAAAGAGCCTCGCGTGGAACCTCGCTCGTGCGGTCACCTTTGTGAAGGCATGCAGTGAAACCTCCAAGCTCCCCGTCCATGTCAACATGGGCATGGGAGTAGGCGGAATCCCGATGTCGGAGACCCCGCCCATGGATGCGGTCACCCGCTGCAGCAAGGCTATGGTCGAAGTTGCGAAAGTCGACGGAATATAGGTAGGCGTCGGCGACCCCGCCGGCATGGCTATTGCCCACTTCGTCGCCTCCGGAATGGGAGGGATCAGGACTGCAGGGGATCTTGTCGCAAGGATGGAGTTCACCAAGCGCATGAAGGTCGACAAGGCGAAGGAGTACGTGGCTAAGAAGCTCGGAGTTACATCTTTCGATCTGTCCGATGAGTATGTGTTCAGGGACCTCAGAGAGGAGAGGGGCCTCGGTGTAATAACCGGAGTTCCGAAGACGCCTAAGGGAATCGCGGCCAAGATGAATATCGAGGACCTCCTCGGTATAAAGATCAACAGCTGCGAGAGATTCAGGCAGTATCGCGCGAAGAGGTAAACATAAACCATAAAGTCCGGGCTCACGCCCGGACAAAATATTATTTTTAAAACGGGAAACGGAGGTTCAAAAATGTCAGTTCTAGCGGATGCTATGAGCTGTGTTTTTGAAACGGGGGGTAGAGATATTGGAAGCAAACGCAAATTATGATGATACAAAAGCCAGCATGGTAGAAAAGATAAATGCTAGGCGCAAGCTAGACAACAAGAGGAGAGTACTATTCGGTTACGCGATGGCGCTTTTCTGTGCAGTGCTCTGGGGACTTTGGTATATCCCAGGGGACATGGTATGGTATTTGGACCCGTTCGTCACGATGCAGGCCGAAATCACTGCAATGACCGGGAGCGAGACGACATCTTTCATGGTCTTCGCGGTCATGATCACAGGAATCAACGCACTGCTGATAGTTTTGACACTATGCATCTGGAATCTGTTTATGGGTAAGTTCAGTGAGATGAAAAGGACCTTCAAGGAAGTCAAGGCTGCCGACAAATGGTATTTCCTTGCCGCAGCATGCGGTGCGACCGCGGTCCTGGGAAGTTTCATGGCAATGGGATTCATAGGGGCGGCCTTCGCCGCAGTTACAGCCCTGATGTACCCCGTCGTGGGATCGATAGTATCCAGGACATGGCTGGGCCAGAAGATATCCAGGCGTGCAATGATGGGAATCATCGTCATAGTCCTCGGAGGCATAACCGCTTATGTCTCGGGCTTCATCGATGAAGTGTCCTCGGGTAACATACCGGTATGGGGATTCATAGGAGGAATAATGGCAGCCGTCGGATGGGGATTCGAGGGATGCTTCGCAGGAAAGGCTCTGGATGTTTCCGAGCCTGATGTCGGTCTCCACATGAGATTCATTTTCGAGACCCTCATTTGGTGGGTAATTGTAATACCGATCCTTGCTATCGCAGGGTTCCCGATGTTCGATTACCTCGGAATGATCTTCGAGCCCACAATGTTGACGGTCCTCATAATGCTGGGTCTGACATTCGGTTTCTGCTACGTCGCCTGGTACAAGTCGTTCCCGCTCATAGGTGTCGGTCGTGGACAGGCGGTCGGAAGCGTTTATGCTATAATGGCCGTCGTGTTCATTTACATGTTCACGGGAGCCAACCCCGGATGGCTGCTGGTACTCGGAGCAGTCATTTGTGTCATCGGAGGAGGATTGATGGCATCTGAAGGGTCCGAAGAGATATCCAGTCTTCGTGAGACGGGGGCGGTAGAATGATGGAGGGACGCCCTGTAAAATTCCGCCTGCTCGAGATCTTCGCAGAAAAGGGACATCTTTGGAACTATGAGATAACCGATATCATGGCTAATGAGTACAAGGACAGGAAAAGCAAATATGGACAGCAGGCCACGAACTGGGACCTCATCGAGCTCGCAGCTTCAGGTTTCATCAAAGAGACCGACGCATCTATCGATGAGAACAAGAGAAACGGCAACCTCCTTATCGAGTATGGGCTCACGTCCATCGGAAGGGGCGAGCTTGAACGCCTGAAGAACACCATCAGCCCAAGAGGTGAGTGAAATGTGGACAGACCAAGTTAACTTGGCCGATAACTGGAGAATAGCCGTCGAGTACTGCGCCGGCGGGCTTCCCGGTTCGGAATATCTGTGGATGGCGGCAATACTCGTTTCATCGGTTGCGGCCTTGCTGGTATCCAGATGGATGGTCAGCAAGTTCTGATTTGATAAAACCGTTTGGCCACTGACTGTAAACCTCTTACCAAACAATTTACGGTTTGCAAAAACCAGCAAAGTCCTGCATAACGCAGGAATAAAATATATGGGGGGATAAAATGACAGAAACATCGCACCTTCAGAGGACCATTGACTGGAAGCAAGGTATGCTCATAGCGTTGGGCGTACCTATTCTCATTTTGCCGTCAATCGGTTACTCTGCAGGATATTTGTGGGGATTTTCCATAGTAATGTGGATATTGTCCGTTCTTCAGGGATTTGTTCAGAACGCTGCGTTTGGCGAGATGACTACAACTTTCTCCGACGCTACCGGCCTTCCGGGATGTGCGCAAAAGGTGTTCTCTAAGAAAGGAGATTCAAAATCCAAATACGATCGCGGTAAATTCATCGGTGCATTCTGTGCTTGGTGTTATTGGTTCGCATGGTGCCCGGTAGTTGCGATATTCACACTGACGATTGGTACATATGTGAGGGGATTCATTCCAGATCTGGCCGATGCTGGAGTATGGCTTGATCTTCTAATCGGTCTTGTAATCGTCGTAGGGATGATAATCATAGGTGCCCGTGGACTCACAGGTGGGTCGGTCACGGCCCTTATATTAGCACTTGTATCCTTGGTACCTCTGATTATAATCCTTGTAGCTCCCTTCTTCACGGGAGATTTCACAACAGCAAACATAACAGGTAACTGGTTACCCTTTGACTGGAGCTGGGGTTCTGGTGACATTGTTATATTCCTCGGGATAATGGCTATGGCACAATGGAGTGCCTGCGCATGGGAAACAGCTGCGGTCTATGGTCCTGAATACAAGAAACCCAAGTCGGACGTACCCAAAGCGCTCTTCTCCTGTGGAATAATCTGTCTCATGCTCTACGCATTGACCCAGATGTCTGTGGTCGGAACTCTTGGAATCGATGGGATTGCAAACGCACCGATAGATCCGCTGAACCCGATGTCTCAGATTATCTTCGGCGATGCGGGACAGATTGTTGCGATGATAATGTTGATATGCGCGATGCTTATGATCATCCAAACCGGTTTCCTCGGTTCCTCCAGGACGCTGTACTCCATGAGCCTTGAGGGCAATATGCCTAATTGGTTCGCGAAGACCAACGCACGCGGAAATCCCATCAACGCTATGATATTCGTGAGCGTGTTCAACTTGGCGCTTGTGCTAGTGCAGAACCCAGTGGCGGTTTTGGCTGCATCGTCGATGGGATATACACTGGCGGTCGGTATCGCACTTGCAGCGTACTATAAGTCCAAGACGGTGGAGCCCTTCAAAAGCATGGAAAGGCCGTTTGGTCTGCCCGGATGGTACCGGTATGTGGCTCTGATAATGGTTGTCTATGAGATCGGTGTTCTGCTCCCGTGCCTGGCATATTTGAATTACGTGGACTACGATGCAATTTCCGTGATTCTCGGAGTTGTAATACTGACGGTATTCGTACCTATTTGGATGGTTACACAAAAATATCACAAAGAAAACAGGTCGCAAGAAGAGCCAATTTCGCAAGCTTAAGAATAAAACCTCACGGGGCGCATGCCCCAATTTTAATTTTTTTTCAAAATAAAAATTATTATATATACGTTTCACGAATTAAATTTTACATAGGTAAGTTTTAAATACTATTTACCTACACAACTTTTCGACACGACATAAATTAATATATTACGTGAGAACATGTAGTTTTAACTCTATAAGTGATAGGCTGGTGGAAGGTTACATCCACCAACGTGCTATCAATTTGTTGCGTGGCCCATTGGGCGCGTACAGAGGAAACCGCTTCAAGGAGGAGAAAATTTGACACAGAAAGATCTGAACGAGAGAGCGAAAAAGGCCGTCATGGCCTACGACCAGAAAGCATCCGCGGAAGTAGCGAAAGAAGCGATAGCCGCCAAGGCAGACCTTGTGAACCTCATACAGGAAGGATACACCGCGGGGATCCAGGAGGTCGGAGACCTGTACCAGGCGAAGAAGCTGTTCCTGCCCCACATCATGTCGGCGGCGAACGCCATGAACGCCGGGGTCAACCTTCTGACCCCCGAGCTGGAGAAGGCCGGCAAGTCCGCAGGCGAGGGGCTCGGCAAGTTCCTCATATGCACCATCGAGGGGGACATCCACTCGATCGGAAAGGACATCGTGGCCATCATGCTGAAGGTCGCCGGTTTCAACGTTATCAACATGGGCAGGGACATCCCCGTCAAGGACATCGTCGCCGCCGTGAAGAGCGAGAAGCCCAAGGCCGTAGGCACGTCCGCCCTGATGACCTCGACGATGGTCAACCAGAAGACCTTCGAGGAGCTCCTCAAGGAGGAAGGCGTCAGGAACAAGGTCATCACCAACATCGGGGGGGCACCGACCACGCAGCAGTGGTGCGACGAGATCGGCGCCGACGTGTACTCCGAGAACGCCACCGACTGCGTCAACAAGATGGTCGCAAAGGTGAAAGGCTGAAAAGGGCCTCTATTACAAGGAGATATAACAAATGACAGCAAAATCCCACTATCCAGGAAAGAAATCCCACCAGGGAACATCACTCGAGCTCTTCACTGAAGAAGACATATTGAAGATCGACCATGCGACCATCGACGTCCTGTCCACATTCGGAGTGCAGGTGTCCGACAAAGAAGGCCTCGAGGCCTTCAAGAAAGCCGGATGCGAAGTAAACATGGAGACCATGATGGTCAAGATCCCCGAGTGGCTGGTCCGCAAATCCCTCGCAACCGCCCCGTCCAAATTCTATCTGTACGGAAGGGAAGAGAAGAACACCCTCGAGCAGGAGCACAAGGGACGCGTACACTTCACCTGCTTCGGAACCGGTATCCAGGTATGCAGATACCTCGGAAACGGCCAGTACAAGACCACCGACTCTGACGAAACAGACCTCGCCAACTGCGCGAAGCTCGTCGACTGGGCCGACAACGTCGATTACTTCTCCCTGCCCGTTTCTGCAAGGAACTGGGCCGGAAAAGGAGCTCAGGACGTCCACGAGATGCTCACATCTTTGAAGAACACGTCCAAACACTTCCACCACATCGACCCTGTGGCAGAGAATGTAAAGTTCTACTGGGACCTGGCCGTCGCATACTACGGAGGAAACGCAAAAATGGCTAAAGAAAAGCCCATATTCTCCATGCTCGTATGCCCCACAAGCCCCCTCGAGCTGAGCCACAACGCGGCCCAGGTCATAATGCAGGGTGCCAAATACGGAGTGCCGGTCAACGTCCTCAGTATGGCTATGGCAGGCGGATCCTCCTCGGTGTTCCTCGCTGGAACGCTCGTTACCCACAACGCAGAGGTCCTTGCAGGAATAGTACTGTCCCAGATCGTGGCTCCCGGAGCCCCGGTATGGTACGGAAGCTCTACCACGACCTTCGACCTGAAGCGCGGAACCGCACCTGTCGGATCCCCTGAACTGGGACTCATCAGCGCGGCCGTCGCAAAACTCGGACAGTTCTACGGACTGCCTGTTTTCGTCGCCGGTGTTTAGTCTGACGCGAAGGTCCCCGACGACCAGGCCGGACACGAGAAGACCATGACGTCCCTCCTTCCGGCGCTCTCGGGTGCCAACACGATCTACGGCGCGGGAATGCTTGAACTGGGAATGACCTTCTCGTTCGAACAGCTGATCATCGACAACGACATCATAACCATGGTCAAGAAGGCCATGGAGGGAGTCCCTGTCAACGAAGAGACGCTCGCAGTCGAAGCGATAAAAGCCATCGGTGTGGGCAACGACTTCATCGGCCACCCCTCCACCATGGAAAACATCGACTTGCCCTCCGACCCCAAGGTCATAAGCCGTGACATGCTCGGTGACTGGGAGAAGGCAGGCAAGAAGGACCTCGCCACTGCAGCTCATGAGATCGTCGTCGATGTTCTGAAGAACCACGTCGTCCTCCCGATACCCGCAGACAGGCTTAAGGAAATGGAGAAAGTAGTGAAGAAGGCAGACGAGGCTTTCGCAAAAGGTGCTTGAGAATGGCTGACAAGAAAACAATATTGGAAGACCTGAAGAAATCGATTGAAACCTGGAACCCCCAGAAGGCGAAGGATGCCACGAACGCGGCCGTCGCGGCCGGAATGTCCGTCTCCGAGATCATCGGTGACGGACTCGGAAAGGGAATGGAAGTCGTCGGTGTGCGCTTCGACAAGGCAGAAATCTATCTGCCGCAGGTCGTCGCCGCATCCAAGACGATGACTGCCGCCCTAGAGATACTCCTGCCCTTGATCTCCAGGGGCGAGGGATCTCTTAAGGGAACCGTCGTAATGGGGACAGTCGAAGGAGACATCCACGAGATCGGAAAGAACGTCTGTGTCGCAATGCTCCAGGGAGCAGGATACAAGGTAGTTGATGCCGGATGCGACGTATCTCCCCAGGCCTTCCTTGATGCGGCTGACGAGAACGAGGCGCAGGTCATAGGTGCTTCGGCCCTCATGACCACGACACTCGAAATCCAGAAGGAGCTCGTCGACGCGATCAAAGAGGTCGATGGACCTTACAAGTGCATCGTCGGAGGCGCCCCCTGCAGCAGGGAATGGGCCAAAGAGATCAATGCCGACGGATATTCCGAGACTGCGAACGAGATCATCGGCCTTGTCGCCTCCCTCACGGAGTGATGAGATGGCAGCGACAAGACCCCTGACCGTTTGCGACGTCTACGACAGGTTCGTCAAAGGCAAGAAGGTGCCCGAATCCGAATGGGACTACACCGTCATACCCCAGAACGCGACCAAGCTGAAAGAGAAATACAAGCTCAAATTCGGCTCGGAGACCATTCCTGAGGACAAGCAGACGATGAACAACCTGTTCTGCGCGGGACTCGAGATGCTCGTGGAGACCGGATACTACTGCCAGGACCTCGGACGCGTCATGAAGGTCACCGAGGAAGAAGTCTGGGAAGGGATCAAGAAGACCCCCACCAAACTGATCCTCGGAGAGGGCAGGGATATCGCAAGGTTCTACCCCAGGCACGGCAACAGCCCTGTAAAGCCCATCATCCAGGGAGGCCCCACCGGGTCCCCCATATCGGAGGAAGTGTTCGTACAGGTCATGCAGTCCTATGCCCAGGAAGGTATCGTCGACGACCTCGTCAACGGTGTCTTCACCTCTATTGAGGGAAAGAAGGCCAAGACCAACACCCCTTACGAGATCCGCGCAACCATGGCGGAGCTCCGTGCCACCAAAGAGGCGCGCGTCAGGGCCGGAAGGCCCGGACTGGGTGTTTAGGGACCCGAGACCCCGCTGTCCGCGGCAGGACGCCTCGCGGCCGACATGACCAATGCCGGCCACAGGATCACTGACGCGCACGAGTGCTCCCAGCTCAACGAGCTGAAGATGGACATGTGCGGGCTCAACATGCTGGCCGGATGGACCACCGAAGGCGACACCATAATGGTCGAGCAGATGCCGATATTCGGCGGATACTGCGGCGGGATAGAAGAGACCGCGATATGCGATGTTGCGACCACGCTCGCATCCTTCGCACTGTTCAGCGGAAACTTCCACCTGGATGGTCCGATCCACATCAGGTGGGGAACCACGACCTCGAAAGAGACCCTGCAGATCGCAGCCCATGCAGCAGCAGCAATCGATGCCAACACCGACCTGCTTCTGGCTAACCAGTACTACCCCATGGCCGGACCCTGCACAGAAATGTGCCTGATCGAGACCGCCGCACAGGCGATCTCGGACACTGGTTCCGGAAGGGAGCTCCTGTCCGGATCCGCCGCCGCAAAAGGTGTCGTCCAGGACAAGACAACCGGAATGGAAGCCAGGATAATGGGAGAGGCAGCCAAGGCGGCCGCAGGCATGAAAGTCTCGGACCTCAACGAGATCCTTGCGAAGATCGTGCCGACGTACGAAGCGAACTACACCAACGCACCCGCCGGAAAGACCTTCCAGGAGTGCTACGATGTGCTCTCGGTCAAACCGACCGCCGAGTACCTCCAGGTGTACGACAACGCTGTCAAGGCCCTCAGGGACTTCGGACTCGACATAAAGCACTGATCCAGACCCAAACCTCTTACAGGCCCACGCCTGGAAACCTTTTTATAAAATTGCCAAATCTGGCACATATGCCTGCCCGGGCTGCTAAGTTGTTTTTCCTCCGCTTCGGGCGGGCCCCCAACACTATGTTAAAGTAATCGACAGGATATAGGGGAGAACAAATGGTCGCCAAGAAATATCTGGACATATACGATTCGTACGACCGTTTCCATAACGGAAAGAGGGTGCGAGAGGACAGCTGGGACTATGTCATCGTGCCCACGAACGCAATGGCCATGAGGGAAAAATACGACATCAACTTCACAGACGACATAATACCCGAAGACGACGACCTATGCGACAGGCTGTTCCAGGCAGGCATAGAGATGCTCTGCACAACCGGGTTCTACAACACCGACATCGGCCGGGTCCTGCAAGTATCCGAAGAAGAGATATTCGAGGGCATAAGGCGTGCCCCCAAAAAAGTCAAGATAGGGTCGGGCAAAGAAGAGGTCTGCTGCGCTCCCAGAAAGGGTAATCCGAGCAGTCCGCCGATCATCGAGGGAGGTCCGACGGGAGCCCCGGTGACCGAGGACGTATTCGTCCCCATGATGCAGTCCTATGCGCAGGAAGCCACCGTCGACGTGCTGGTAAGCGGAGTTCTGAATACGATCAAGAAGCACCCATCGATCACCAACACTCCATGGGAGATACGTGCCACTCTTGCTGAGATCGGATTCGTGAGAGAGGCCGCCAACATGGCAGGCAGGCCGGGACTGGGCATATAGGGCCCGGAGACACCCCTGTCGACCGCCGGACGTATTTCCTCCGACTTGACGAAGTTCGGCCTCAAGCCTCACGATCCCCATGAGGTCTCCCAGCTCAACGAGCTGAAGATAGACATGTCCGGCCTGAACATGATAGCAGGCTGGATGGCCAACGGCGATGTGATCATGATGGAGCAGATGCCCATCTTCGGAGGATATTCCGGCGGCAAAGAAGAAACCGCCATATGCGACGTCGCGACAATGGTCGCATCCTTTGCGCTGTTCAACTGCGACATACATCTGGACGGACCGATACACATCAGATGGGGCACCACCACGACCAGGGAGACCTTGCAGATCGCGGCCCACGCATGCGCCGCATTGGACAGGAACACAGATCTGCTTCTCGGAAATCAGTATTACACCCTTGCAGGGCCATGCACCGAGATGTGCCTTCTGGAAACCGCTGCCCAGTCGATGACAGACACTGCATCGGGAAGGGAGCTCATATCCGGAGTAGCATCGTCCAAGGGAGTCACCCAGGACAGGACCACGGGGATGGAGGCCAGGATGATGGGGGAAGTTGCAGGTGCCACCGCCGGCATGGATGTCGCCGAAGTAAACGACGTGCTGAAAAAACTGGTCGGACTGTACGAGAGGGACTTCTCCCATGCCCCTGCAGGCAAACGCTTCCAGGAATGCTATGACGTGGGCACGGTCCTTCCGACCGATGATTACATCAATGTCTACAACAGAGCGGTCCGCACGCTGGGACGTTGCGGACTGGACCTGAGCATATTTTGAAGCCGCGAAGAATTCCCCCACACTGGTACATTTTGACCCTCATGTTTTTTAGGACATAGATTGAAATACTATGATTCAAAATTAATGCAATAGTTTAGATAGTTATTTCATGCTTACAGATAGCTAATCAGTGTGGGGGACGGTCCGGCGACCAGCTGGCCTCTAGAGCCTCGCTAGCGGGGATCGACACCCCGGTCTCTCGCCACTAACGGAAAACAGTGATCAAATGGCCGTACGCTACACAGAATCGCAGATACAGAAACTGAGAGAATATGGCGACGGCCCAGTTGACCTTTCGGAGTTCTCCGATGCGGCGGAGAGGGACAGCTCCTTCGCCAAGCTCATGGCGGCAGAGATGTCGAATAACGACGCCGACGTGAAGGACATGATATCCAATCCCCGCGGTCACGACCTGGTCCAGCTGGAGAGGGATCTGAGCAAGGCGCTCATCGATGCCGGTTTTGCGGAGGTCAGGACGCCCACTATGATGTCAAAGGCCGCACTGGCGAAAATGACGATAACGGAAGACCACCCACTATACAAACAGGTCTTCTTCATAGACAGCAAAAGATGTCTCAGGCCGATGTTGGCTCCCAATCTCTACTATTACATGAGGAAGCTCAGAGACCACACGGAAGGCACCATAAGGTTTTTCGAGATAGGTTCCTGCTTCAGGAAAGAGTCCCACAGCGGCAGGCACCTGGAAGAGTTCACGATGCTGAATCTCGTGGAGCAGGGTCAGATAGAAGACCCTATGGCGGACCTCCGGGAGTTCATCGACATTGTAATGGACACGGTCGGCCTGAAGTACGAGACAGTGCGCGAGGAGTCGGACGTATATGTGGAGACCCTCGACGTGGAGATAGATGGAATCGAGGTCGCATCGGGCGCCGTCGGACCTCATATACTGGATGCGGCGCATGACATTCATGAGCCATGGTGCGGGATAGGCTTCGGCCTCGAACGCCTGTTGGCTATGAAAAACGGAAAGAACAGCGTACGTAAGACCGGGCGCAGCCTGACATATCTTAACGGACGAAAAATAGACTGAGGTGATTTCACGGATGTACAGGGAATATTAGACAGGTCGGTAGCCGGGGAGGGGCTTACGCACAGTGATGTCGTAAGGCTTTTCAACTCGGATGCGGAAGAGCAGAAGGTCCTTTTCGAGGCCGCAAGGAAAGTAAGGGACAGAGAATACGGGAACAAAATATTCACGTATGGTTTCGTATATTTTTCGACATATTGTAAAAACAACTGCTCCTTCTGCTATTTCAGGAGGACCAGCGGTCTCGAGAGATATAGGAAGTCGACCGAAGAGATAGTAGAGCTCTCTGAAAATCTGAGTGATGCCGGCATAAACCTTGTAGATCTGACCATGGGAGAGGATCCCGTGATGTACAAAGACGAATGTGCCAGATTGATCAATGTCATACAATCTGTCAGAGATGCGGTCGACATAGGCATAATGGTCTCCCCGGGAGCCGTGACGAGGTCTGTTTTTCCCAAGATGAAGGAGGCGGGCGCAGACTGGTACGCATGTTATCAGGAAACGTACAATCTGGAACTTTTCAAGAAGCTGAGGCTCGAGCAGGATTATCAGACACGCATAGACGTCAGGAGATGGGCCAGGGAAGCAGGGATGCTGACCGAGGACGGCATGATGGTAGGGCTCGGAGAGTCCCCCGATGACCGTGCCGATTTCGTGATGAGGATGGGCCCGCAGGGATGCGAACAGATCAGGGCGATGACGTTCGTTCCCCAGGAAGGCACGCCCATGAGCACGCTTAACGCGACGGACTCGACAAACGAACTTCTTGCCATCGCCATAATGAGGATAATGTATCCTGACAGGATAATCCCCGCAACTCTTGACGTAGAGGGGATCTCAGGGATGGTGGACAGGCTCAACGCGGGTGCCAACCTGATAACTTCGATCGTTCCCCCGCACAGAGAACTCGCGGGAGTGGCGCAGCATGAGCTGGACATAGAGAACGGCAACCGTTCGGTGGACAACGTGTTCAATATACTCGAAAGCATAGGCAAGCGCCCCGCTACCAGCGCGGAGTTCCAATCGTTCATGGACGGCAAGAAAGCAGAGCTGAGGAGGCGCTAGAATGAGACTTGCTATAGTGGGCGGTGCCCTTCAGGGCATGGAAGCGGTCTACCTGTCTAAGAGGGCGGGATACGAGACCGTAGTGGTCGACAGAAAACCATACGCTCCGGCGCTGGCACTTGCCGACGAGGCATATGTGGCGGACCCCGTCAAGGACCCGGATGCGGCGATGAGGATATTTGCCGACTGCGATGCCGTCATACCGGCATGCGAGGAGCTGGACCTCCTAAGGTTATTGGATTCGAAGATCAAAGGAACGGGCATTCCCTTGCTCTTCGACATGAAATCATATGAAACATCGTGCTCGAAGGAACGCTCCAACCTTCTGATGGAGAAGGCCGGCGTGCCTCTCCCGAAGCCATGGCCCGAGTGTGGCTTCCCTGTCATAGTCAAACCTTCTTGCCAGAGCGGCAGCATAGGAGTGACGGCGGCCAGGGACGAAGAGGAGCGTCAGGCCGGACTCAGGAGGGTTGCCGAGCTGAAAGATGTACCGATCGTGCAGGAGTTCGTTTCGGGGAAGAGCATTTCGATAGAGGCCATAGGGAACGGCGAAAAGGCCCGTGCCTTTGTAACAACCGAAGTTGTGCTCGACAGGAAATACGACTGCAAGATGGTGAGATGCAATCCCAACATCATCTCGGCCGAGGAAGACGCGATGTTCAGGGACGTCTGCAGAAAGACCGCCGAGATGATGCATCTCAAAGCTCTTATGGACATGGAGGCCATCGACACCCCCAAGGGGCTCAGGGTGCTGGAGATCGATGCGAGGATTCCCAGCCAGACCCCGGCGGCGATCGAAGCGGGTTCCGGCATAAATCTGCTCAAAGAGCTTGTCGACTGTGCTATGGGAAAGGTCTCTTCAGGCAAAGATTCCCGCAGAGCGGGCGTTTACGAGCATTATGTGTTCAAAGACGGCGTCCTGAGCACCAGTGGCGAAAAGGAGTTCGGACACATCAGAAATCCCCGGATATGCGAGGGGCTTTTCGGATCAGACCGTATGATCACCGACTATGAGCCAGGAAAGAAAGAGTGGCATGCTACGGTGATAACCGACGGCCGCGACGAGGCCGAAGCCGACAGGAAACGCCTGGCGGTGCGCGAGCGCATGATATCCGAATCGGGAGCGAAGATATACGACGACGGAAGCCCGGAGCTGGTCTGATGACCAGACTTACAGAGGATATGATAGATGAGATTCCCAGCACCGCGGGGAAACGTAGCGACGACCTTCGAAAGGCCGTAGGAATGGATCTCAGGACGCTTGCTTTCAGATCGATAGGCGAAGACCCGGAGGATTTCGACCTCTCGCACTATGCTGCGGCATCTGTCCCAATCACGGCCGGTCTGGGCGTAATAGGAGGTTTCTCCCAGAGCGTCAGCGCGATACTGGAGAATATGGGGTTCACCAGTTTTGTTACAACAAAGACCGACATCGACGGAATATACGAGGCCCTCGAGAATGAGGCGGACATCATATTCACAGCAGACGATGTCAGGTACATAGCGTATAACAGGAGGACGGGGGTGTATTCCGACAACTCTTTCGCCACCGCAGCAGGGTATACCGAGGCGCTGGACGGCGCGGCCGGAGGGCTCAGGGGTAAGAAGGTACTCGTGATCGGTGCCGGGCTGGTGGGGACGGAAGCGGTCAGGATACTCACGTCGAAGGGAGCAACTGTCAGCGTCACGGACCTCGTTCCCGGAAAGGCGGAAAAATTGGCGAAGAATTACCATGCGTCCGCAATAGCCAGCGTCGAGGCTGCGATCTCATCACATAAATATATTCTGAATGCGTCTCCCGGGCTCATACCGGGGCGCCTGATCGTTGAGGGTGCAGTGATATCGTCGCCGGGGGTGCCGTTCAGCTTCGACGCGGAGGGAGTGGCCAAGGCCCGTGCGATAATACACGATCCGCTCGATATCGGCACCGCCGTAATGGCAGCAGAGTGCGTAGTTTCAAGGAAAAAGGTAGGCAGAACATGACCAGATACTGCATAGCATTGGACATAGGGACAAGCGGCCTCCGCTGTCAGGCAATAGACATGGATACCAACGAGACCGTTGCCACATCCATCACGCAGCGGCACCCGATACCGGGAATGAACGTCATAGACCACGTCAACTTCGCCATTAAATCCGGCGAGGATGCTGCGACAGGTCTACTGAGGGGGGCCATCAACTCACTGTTCAAGACCTTGAACATAGACCTGGGCAAGGTCGAAGCCGTAGGAGTCTGCGGCAACCCTTTCCAGCTTTCGCTGTTCCAGGGCATAGAGATACGGGATTTGGCCTACGCGGGAAAGAACATGTTGGACGACCTTGGAGTGGTCCCGCCGAAGAGGGACGGTGCCGTGATAAGCGCTGAAGAGGCGGGTCTCGAAGGGATGCCTGATGCCAAGGTGATAATCCCTCCGGCGGTGAGGCATGAGATAGGCGCGGACGCCATGGCCATGCTGATGATGACGGACGTCCTCGACGAGAAAGAGCCCTGCCTGGTCGTGGACTATGGTACCAACGCTGAGATGGCTCTGATTTATGAGGGCAAGATAATGACCGGGTCTGCCGCCGCGGGGCCGGCGATGGAAGGACAGGAGATAGAGAGGGGGATGCTGGCCGCTCCCGGTGCCATATCCGATGTGGAGATCACGCCGAAAGGATGGAAATGTTACGTTCTCGACGAGACGATGGCGGCCAGAGAAGGCGATACGGTCGATCCGGCTTCCGGAGAGGTCGTAAAGAAGGGGCCGATGTCCGGCAAGGCGACAGGCATTACGGGCACAGGAGTTGTGGCCGCGCTCTATTGCGGCATCAAGTCCGGGATAATAGTCCCTCCCGAAATAACGTCATGCGACGGCAGGATGCATCTTCAGGACGGCATAGATATAACTTCGAAAGACGTCGAAGAAGCAGGCAAGGCCATCGGTGCCCTGAGGGCGGGATTCCTCACACTGCTCCGCGAGGCGGGACTTTGGACGCAAGACGTCAAAAAAGCATACATGTCAGGAGCATCTGGCCTCTATGTCGACGCGAAGAAGGCCCTGGCGATCGGGATGGTCGTGCCCGGTGCCGAAAGGATCGTACAGTTTGGAAACACCTCCATCGGCCTTGCGCGCAAGGTCGCAATGGACGAGATGTCTCTGGACGAACTGAGGGAGTTTGCAAAGAAACTTAGGGCGGACCACTGCATGTTCGCAACCTCCCAGGTGTTCAAGGACATCTATTCCATCGAATACGCAATCTGGGCCCAGGGCATGCCGGTGAGCGAGTACAACAACATGCTCGATGTCTACGACCTTCCTCCGATCGAAGAGTTGGACACAGACCCGGAAGTTAAGCGCTTTGCGGAGAGGGATCTGCCCGATACCGACAAGTCGCCCATACACGTGCTCGAGAATCCCGGGACCCTCCTCAGAGGAAGGGTCGAAGGATGCACCGCATGCCGCAAATGCGAGCGCGTGTGCCCCGAGCACGCTATGAAGATAACGAAGGAAGGCGACGGGAACTATGCCAACGTACGCACGGACCTTTGCGGAGGATACGCATGCAGCAGGTGCGAGCGCGAGTGCCCGGAAAAAGTCCTCAACTACAAGCAGCTGAAGCTTAGCGACCGGCAAAAGCCGACCGAATGAACGGGATATATAGGAGTCATTATTCTGCAGGGAGATGTCCTACCCCGACATCCACGGTAATAGCAGGATGAGGGCCTGCGACAAGACGCACAGAGCGGTAGCGGAGCTTAGGGACGACGGGGATGTGGACATCAGAATAACGTACGACTGCGAGAAGGCAAGGCAGTTCGCGAACGATGCACCAAGGTCACCCTCGATGACGTGACGGATTTCTACGGCAGCAGGGTGAACAGCAAAGAGATCCGCGGGAACCTGTGGATACAACGCCTTCTGCCCGTAGGCGTGTACGACGCCGCCTGGATGGAGCTTGAAATGCTCTCCAAGAGCCTCTGCAAGAAGGTCGGGGGAGACGAGATAGTGCTGGACCGGTGCGATTCCGAAGAATGTTCAGCGGATGTTGATGCCCGAGACCCCGCGGCATCTGCGCAGCAGAGGTATCAGCTCGGCCGGTATCTGGCCATCTACGACGATTATCAGCTGCGAATCCTTTCTCTCGCCGTTGTCGTCCACCACTGCCTGTCTCACCGACATTCCGGCCCCGTATATGACCGATGTCACATCCGCGAGGATGCCGGGCATGGTAGCATCCGATGGCACGATCTCAATCACAGAGCAATCTATCTCTGAAGCTATCTTGTCCAGCATTAATATCGGCCTTAGCTTTGAGAACACAGCATCGAGGTCGGATGTGGCCGACATCCTCTCCAACGTGGACCTTACCACACGTCGGTCGACGCCGGCGGAACGTGCCAGCGCCGAATCGGCGATCTCCACGTCCCCGCAGAACGCCTTGCCGTTCTTCTCGCATATGCCGTATCTGAGCATAACTTCGGCAACCCTTCCCTGGGACGGGTATCGGTCGAACATTTTCCGGATGTGGTCCATGCCGTGTAATGGGCAACAAGCATAAAATGCTTTATTGCCTCGGAGGGGCCGCTATGCCAGCCTTTAAGATTGTGGATATATCACGGTCATGAACGCGCCCGCATTTGCATCGTGCTGGTGTATAGTGAACGTTATCGGTTCCGAAGACGACATCCATGTGGTGATGCCTTCCAGTGTGGTCGAGGAGTACGTTACCCCGTTGACGAAGGAATAGTAGTGGGTTCCCGAGCTCACGTAGTACGAATAACCTTCAGATTGTATGGTGATGCTCTTCTGCAAGGTGAACTTGAAGCAGAACGTCCCGGCGAGGGTTGCATCGAAAGCGTTCCATCCCGTCTGGGGGGGAGCGGTGTAGTCGATCTCATATCCGGGGTACTCGATTCCGCCTGAAGTGACGGTTGTCGGAGTGACCGTGGCCACAGGTGTGGCGTCGGGGTCTCCAGGCACGGTGGTGTCGATCACGATCATGTTGTCGGTGTGCCTGAACGACAGCTGGTTGCCGGAATTCGTAACCATGTTGCCGAGGCCTGCGAAGGATATGTTGATCGAGAATGTCAGACATACATTCTCGGGCGGGTCTTCGGTCAGGCCGTCGACCATTATGCCAAGGGTCTTTCCGTCAAGGTCCGCAACGGTGGTTGCGAGGCCGTATGCAGGTATTGAAGTTTCGATCCCGTAGCTGTCGGTGATGGTGAAATGATATGTGAGGCCGGTGAAGGGCGTTTCTGTATCGCCCACCTTGAAATCTGCGTTGCAAAGCAGGACCACGTCCGTGACGCCGTTTGTGGAGGACGCACCGATCCTAGCATGGCCGAAGTCAAGGGATGTGCTGTCCAGCACATAGGAGGTCACTCCATCTACTTCGACGTGGTGGTGTTCGATCACATGGCCTCCTGTTCCGGGCACGTCGTCGAACTCCCCGTTGGAAAGAAGGGACCCTGCGTCGTTCGTCATTCTGAGCTCAGTGCCCTTGGCGCCCACGGAGTTGTCGGTGTTGGTCATGTTGCTTACTTCGGCCGAGTATCCGACTCCGATCGTAGACATGAACAGTATCGCAAATACTATCGCGGTGATTGATAGCATTTCAAGACAGATCCTCAATCTGGTTCTTGTGGATTCCATCATTCATCTCCAAAGATTTCAGAGATGTCGGCCGGTAAGAGGAAAACAAGCGCAGCTGGTAACGATCCGGCTTTGGTTCCTGTTCTCTTACCCGTCATAATGCTGGCCTCAATAGATAACTCTGTTAACTTAGTACATTTACGACGAGTATATTAACGTTGTTATATGAGTAAAAAAAGAGTAATCTCACTTATCGATATCACATATAGAAAAATAGGGCCAGCAACAAATAATCTGAGTGGCTGTACACCTAAAAAATCGGGAAGAAAGGCGACGTATCGTCACCGATCAAATTGGTTTGAAAGGCCGGCAGGTCTCTGACCCGCCGGCCTATGTTTTAATGGTTTATCTCACGCTCAGGCGGTCACCGGGGCCACGTAGATCGTTATGGTGTAGGTGAGGTCAACGGGCTTGTTCGACAGGGTCGAGCTTCCAGCTATGTCACCGTTCAAGACCAGGACGAAGTCCTGTCCGTCAGCGGTACTTGCGTCAGAGGTCAGGGTTATGGTCGCCGGCGATGCGGAAGTTGCGGTTCCAGCTACGGTCTGTCCTCCAACATCGAGCGAGGTCGTTATTCCGTAGGTCGCAGGTGCGGAGGCATCTGTCCATGTGATAGCGTAGTACATCGTCACAGATGTAACTGCAGGATCGGTCACGTGGATGTTGAGCGTCGCCCCTCCGAGTACGAGTTCCTGGGCGGCAACAATGAACACCTGCTCGTCGTCATCCTGAGAGTTGCTGTACGTTATTTCTTCTGCGGTCGCATCGAATCCGCTGGATCCCAAGAGGTTGCCGGACCCGTCCTCGAGCCTGGCGGTCAGACCATCTGCTGCAACTACGTTGTCTGTGTTCGTGACGTCGCTCACGAGGGCGGCGTATCCGAGCCCGATCATGGCTGCGGCGCAGAGCACCAGCGCTACGACCGGGATCAGGAGCTTCTTTCTGTTCCTTTCGTTTCTATATGCTGTCATTTTTTTTCACCTTTCAGGATTTTGCGTATTCCGAAAATCAATGACGGCAGGACCGTCTCAGCCGCTTCACGGCGGAGCAGACCCTTAGTAACATCTCGGAATCAACAAATCCACTTATTGAACCGCATAATTCATGTCATGTATATTAACGTTGTTATGATAAAAAATATAATCCTTCTATTTACTAATGATATATAATATTTTTGAAAAATCAAAACATAAATTCGAAAATATCTCAGACCGAGCGATCGGTGCGTGATTTCAGAATCTGCAAGAAACCAGGGTTCAAGTCAACCGCCGGTAGGATGGGGTCTTCGACCGATGATAAAAATGTCTGCGGGCGGACAGAAACGACGTTCCGTCCGCCCATTTAAATTATTTTGCCTTCAAGCGACGGGTACCACGTAGAACGTGATGCTGTATGTGGGGATGACAGGCTCATCTTCCAGCCCATAGTTCGCCGGCAATTCAGGAATGGCACCCTTGAGGACGACTGCGAACTCAGTGGCTCCCGACAGAGCGAGAGGTGTCGTGGTTCCGTTGGCCTCTCCGGCGGATATCGTCTGCCCTCCTATGTCAAGGCTGGTCGTCATTCCGTAAGGCGCAGATCCGGAGGACCAGGTTATCTCGTACCATACATCGACCTGGGTCACATTTGCCACGCCGCTTGTTGTCAAGGCCTCGACTTCCAATATGGCCCCTCCCAGCTTAATTTCGGAATCGGCCGACACATAGTAGGTTGTCACTCCATCGATGGTGGAGGTGCCGTAGTGGATGACATCTTCGTCATTGGCAAAGTCTTGTCCGGTCAGGGGATCTCCTTCGGAATCTACCAGGTTGGCGCTGAGACCGTCGCCTGCGACTACGTTTGCCTGATTCGTTACCGTGCTCGTGAGAGCGGCGTATCCGAGCCCGATCATGGCCGCGGCGCAGAGCACCAGCGCTACGACCGGGATCAGGAGCTTCTTTCTGTTCCTTTCGTTTCTATATGCAGTCATTTTTCTTTCTCCTTTTTGCGGGATTTTGTGCGTTCCTGAGGCCGACTGGGGAACAAAAGTCGCAAAATAAATTATTCGCAGACCTCTGTGCCTGATATGTGCCGCATACGGCAGATTTTGTTTTGAACGCCTCAAATCTGAATTTAGTATATTAACGTTGTTATCATATCATGAAAAACGTTGATTATTTTTTTCCGGCAACAGACGGTAATTTTTGTGAAAAATCTCCAAGGGCGGACTATTGTGTGCAGTTACCCGCCATTATGATGCGATGAGTCCCTCTGGTGCTTAAAGTGGTTAGTTTTTTACGAAAAATAACTAATGTGATGCTTGGAAAAAGGAAAAGAGCGGAAGGGATGACGCCCCCCGTTACGTTGAATGGTCGAGTCTCAGACCGTTACGGGAGTGATGGTTATGGTTATGTCGTAACTGAGTTTCGACGGCTCGACCGGCAAACCGTCAGCAGCAACGATGTCTGCCAGCAGTTCGACGGTGTAAGCTATTCCGGTTCCGTTTACGGCCACTCCTTCATTGCTCGCGAGTACTCCGGATTCCGGAGAGGTGATTTTTAGCATGTGGTTTACCGTAATTCCGTATGGTGTCCCGTCCGTTACTTCGACCCCGTCTTCATAGAACGTCACTTCATAGGTGATGTCGACAGCCGTGACGCCGGAGTCGATGGTCCTCAGAAATAATGTGGCTCCCCCGAGTTTGAGGCCGTCAGTTGATGTCACATAGTAGGTCTTGGCTCTTCCATCGGTTTGTTTGGTGCCGAAGTCGATTTTGTCGGTACCCGCGCTGAACTCTGTTCCCGCCAGAAGGTTTCCGTCCAATCCCCTCAGCTCGGCATCCAGCCCCTCGCCCGCGACTACGTTCGCTTGATTGGTGACAACGCTTGTGAGGGAGGCGTATCCAAGCCCGACCATGGCCGCAGCGCACAGTATAAGCATGGCAATCGGGACTGCAAGCCCTATGCGACCCCTTCTTTTCTCGTATGGATTATACACGTTATCTGCCCCAGAGTATGATCGTTCACGCAACGCGGAAAGACACCTCTCTTTACAGCCTTCTTTATCGTCGGCTTTATCGTAAGGCCTCGACAGGATGTGGCGTTATACAGACTTAGTTATAAGTACTATATTAATGTTTCTACTATGCCATCCATCAGCACACGCCATCAAAAACAGCTGAGCCTAAAACCCAGGCACGCATCGAATATCAATACAGGCAGGGCTCCATGTGTATCGTGATGGAGTAATAGCAGACTCCGGGCTCGTCGACAACGTCGCTGACATCATCCGGGATTGTCCCGCTGAGCGTCATCAGATAGCTGTGTTCGCCGAAGATGTCAAATGGTTCCGTCCTCTCTCCTTCTGCGACCGACATGGCGTTATCGCCATTGCTGATGGAAAGGGACGTGGTCATTCCGTAAAGCGACTCCGGATCGGCAGCCGTCCAGCTCAGCTCGTACCATACCGTCACGTACCTGACGTCAGAGCTTTCCAGCGGCCGTATGTCGAGTATGGCTTGTCCGAGCTCCAGCGATTGGCTGCATACCAAGAAGGTCGGAGCATGGTCGTCCACCCTTTCGAAGCCATAACGTATCCTGCTGGCACCCGTGCCTCCGTTCGCACCCCGTGCGAACTCTCCCCCTTCCAAGATCTCCCCGTCTCCGTTGAGGAATTTGACATCGAGCCCATCGGCCGCGATAAGATTTGCTTCGTTGGTCACATCGCTTATCAGGGCGGAATAACCAACCGCTATCATGGCGGATAAACAAAGCAAGAAAGTTATGATGGGTATCACAGCTCTCCTCCTGTGCCGACGTTCGCCGTTACCGTACTGCGTCGTCATCGTAATCATCCTCCTTTTCCGAATAAACGCGTCTGATCTCCCGTATGCAATATATCGTGATGACGACACATGCGGCGAAAGCGGCCACCCAAACCAACTTATCCTTCGCCAATGTCACGATTTCCCCGGAAATTTCCGATACTCCCAAGACCTTTCCGATCACCTTTTCAGGGTACACTATGGGATCGACGCTACTGTTCGCATCTCCCTTGGTGATGAAACTGCCATCGTCGCGAACGTCTATGACCCGGTGGACGATCATCACACCGTTTCTGTCATAAGCTATCACATCGCCGACGGCTATGGTGTCCAGCTCGCTCTGGTCGAGACGTTGTATTATAATGAGGCTGTCAATAGGTATGGTCGATATCGTGTATTCCGTTGGTTCTCCGTCCATGGAGCCGGAAACGATGAGGCGGACCTCGCGGTCTCTCAGGTCCAGGGAATCGCCGTTGAAGCGGTACAGCGAATAAATCCCTGCTCCCATAAGAACAACTATGGCACCGACTGTAACGCATGCCAATATCTTGCTCTTATTTTCGCTGAAAGACATGTTTAGACCTCCACAAAACAAAGACTGTTAGTGTAATGCGTTTACACAATATAAATGAACGACGTTATCAGTCCTTAATTTCGGTACCGCTTTTGATTCGGGCAGACCGAAATCTCACTGCGCCGCGGCCTTCAGGTAAACGATCAGTCTTCGTCAGAAAGCATCTCGTCCATGACCTTCTGTTGTCCCATTACGCATGCCAGTGACTCGGCTTCTATGAATATGCGCGTGGTCTGCGGGAATTCGGCCTTTATCGCGGCCTCGATCCTGGAGGTAGCCTCCATGGTTTCGCATATGTCGCATCCATCGGCGAACGTCGCATCTATGCCTATCAGGAGAGAATATGGGCCGAAGTAGTTGGTCAGCACGCGTCCGCATTCGACGACGGACGGATCCTCCTCCACAATACGTTCGATCCTGCGGACCTCTTCGGCCGTTATACCTTCTCCCACAAGGAGGCCCTTGCTTTCCTTCATGAGTATCGCGGCCACAGAGATCAGGATTATACCTATCATCACCGATGATATTCCGTCGAAGTATGAGATCCCCGTAATCTGCCACAACACCATTCCCATCAGTGCGATGAAAAGGCCCGCTTCCGCCGCGGTGTCCTCGAGGACGACGGTGAAAAGGCTCGGGTCTTTGCTTTCCCTGATGTATTCCATCGCCTTCATGTTCTTTTCGCGCCGGGCTGCGTTGAATTGTTTCACCGCTATTGCGAGAGACGCCCCTTCTATCGCCATCGCGATGACCAGTATGACGTAGTTCACGGTCAGGTCCCTGAACATGTGTTTTCCGGCGGCGGACTCCATAAGAGCTTCGTATCCATGGGATATGGACATCCCGCCGCCTATTGCGAAAATCAGGATCGAAACTACAAGCGTCCAGAAATAGAGTTCCTTCCCGTATCCGAAAGGATGCTCACGGTCGGCCGTCTTATCGGCTTTCTTCATTCCATAAAGGACGAGGATCCCATTGCCCGAATCCACAAGGGAATGTATGCCCTCCGACATCATGGCGGCTGATGCCGTGATACCCGCCGCGATGAACTTGACTATGCCTATCAGCACGTTAGCCGCGATCGCGGCGATAACGGAGATCTTCGACGAGCCCTTCTGCATTTTTTAGTACCGGCAGGGGGTGATGCTATCGCTTATATTATAAATCCGCGGGAACGGCCATCGGGCCGGCGGAAATACCTTTCCGGCGCACAGGTCATCTTATTCTTCGAGACCACGCTCATCTTCGATTCCGAACTTTCCCGGTATCCGTAAATACGGGAATCTGTCAGAACCTCGCCGTATGCCTTCATGGACATATCTGACGACAATCTGCCCCTGGTCTCGAGGACGCGCAGCTAAGGTAATTAGAAGTGTAACGTCCGGCCGCCCCCGGGCACGCCGGTTCCTGTGCTATGGCTCTGGATTTTTTGTCTGCGTCGGTATGACTGTACCGACAAAGCAGGTTTTTGAAAAGAACATGCCTTCTTTCGACCGTTATGTGTATGGCTCCACCAAGGTGAACCTGAAGAGAAACACACTCAAACCTCGGTTGAATCCGTTGTTCCCTGTGTAAACGAATTCATACGCGGGATTTGGAGAGGATGACTTTGTCATCGATGATCCTCTTTGGGGGCATATTCCGCCTATGACGCTCACTTAACAGGCGTTGATATTCTCTATTTAAAATAGTAAGAGGTTTAAGTCCGTGTCACTTCGACACGGGGAACAGAGGCAGGACCTCCTTCCTGTTGACCTCGTTTATCACTTCGGCGAGTCCGGTGTACATCGCTACCAGGCCGAGCACGATACCTATGGCGGCGGCGGCGACGGTAACATCGCCGTTCTGGAGCAGCGATCCCGCACCCAGTCCCACGAATACAACCGTAAGCAGCCCGAAAACGGCCTGAAGCGCCCTGTTGGTCTTCAGCGTTCCGA
>ENA-UOOI01000201-UOOI01000201.1-fermentation-metagenome-genome-assembly--contig:-NODE-201-length-76272-cov-52.201438_pt1 | contig 76272 bp, 66 predicted proteins | sample MGYA00245779_ERZ724027 | MGnify/ENA primary metagenome ERZ724027 (study PRJEB28704, sample SAMN03018318) | fermentation metagenome | biome: anthropogenic terrestrial biome; feature: soil; material...
TAATAATATATACTAAACCTAATATATAAAACCAACTAAATATAACTGGAGCACCAATATTATATAAATCTATTAATTTACATAAGGGAAAAAATATTACTTTTTTATTGTATATCTGTTTAAAAAAATATAAGTTTTATTTTTTATAATATTTATTTTTTATTTATGGAAAATGTAGATTTAATTTTTTAACTTATATATTTAATAATTCGAAAATCTCATGTCTGCTTGGAAGTTCACAGAGAAAAACGAGGTTTTAAGGAAGAATATGAGACATCAGAAACCGAAATTGTGTGTGATCGAGTGATACCGAGCTTCTCACAACGGGCTCAGGAATTTGTGAATATAAAAACTGTCGTTGTTAACAGATAAAGAGGGGTTTTAAAGCCTTTGTTGTTAATGTTATAATTGTCATCCCACTGTAGCTACTCTCTGAAATGAGTGCTATCTTCGCTGACAAAGCGTTATGGAATTAATTTTGATTTTGATATTCAACAGTTAAGGGGGGAAATGTGTTGTCTGAATTAGCCAAGCAGGATGTAATGTCCAGATTAACTAAACTAGAACAGAAAATGAACGACCTGGATAGGAATGCAGATGCTCTAATAGACGAATTAGAGAGTCTGGAAGCTGTAGCTAGAGAATTAAAAATGGCAGATTCCGTCGATAAGTTCGATAAGTACATCGAAGAGGTAGGACAAATTAAAGAAGATTTGAGCTGCAAATTATCAGATGAAATTGAGAATGAGCAGATGAGAGAACTGGTAGATGCAAGAATAAAAACTATACCAGTAGATATTAAAACTCTAAGAAGCGAATATAATTCTGCTCGCAGTAGACTGGTAGAGATCAGAGAGGAATTAAGAAAAAGTAGATCGAGCAGGCAGAATTAAGCCTTTAGACTTAAGCGAATGAATTATTTTTCACATCGTTTTTTCTCGAGTATTGTTGTGAAAACTTCTAAATGTAGATCCCATTTGAATATTTTTTTCGTTCCCTTGAGGAAGCAAAGGCTCCCTAAATCCTCCAGATTTTTGGAAAGATTTGAATGTAATCGAAAATTCAAAATATTTTCTATTATTTTTCCAAGGATTAATTGTAGTCTTATTATTTAATTATAATTTTAACATTTTTTTCGGTATGCTAAGCTATTCTCTTATCATATTTGATTCAAAAAACGAAGGAAGAAAAGAAGCTTTACAAGAGAGTGGTTATAAAATTTAAATCTTTGATCGAAATTGGGAAGGACTTAGATCTATTAGATCTCTCGTAGAGAGCATGTTTAAATTGTCTAATAAAGCATGTTATATAGAGAATATTCACCACAATATACGATGCGCTTACGATGCGTTTAGTAAAACAAGTGCTGCTCTCTGGCTGTGTTTTTGACAGGAGAAGTTACAGTTTTTTATTAATGATAATAGGGGATTACAAGCTTGGCTGAGAGTTTAAAAATCACCACGAAGGTGATAATAATATAGTCGTGATTATATATATCATTGGACCTAACCTCTATTGGTTGTGACAATTTATTTGGAGAAATACATAAAGGGGGTAAATCATAAACCAAGAACTGGAAATAGGCTCTTTGTTGGAGGAAGCTACTAAGGCAAGGGATGAAGGAAATTTAGAATATTATATAGATTTGATGTTCAAAGTAGAAAATTTCTACCTTGAACAGGCCAGAGTTTTAATTAATCAGGCTCGATTCTTAGATGCTTCAGCACTTTTCATCGAAGCAGAGGCTGTAAACTATGAAATGAAAGCTTATCTGCAAGAAATACTGGACCTATTGAGTAACAATGGGAGTGAAGATCAGGAATTAAAAGAATCTATCCAACAACTTAAAAATCTAGTAAGCACCAATGCTGAATTTGAAGAAGCTTTTTCATACTTCTTGAAAGGGCAAGACTACAAATTAAACAGAAATCCTGGAACTGCTTGTGGTTACTTTAAACAGGCACATGAATTGTTCGAGACTTTGGGCAGTGAACATAATAAGAAAATATATAATCTCTACGCGGACTATTCAAAAGCAATGGAAAAAGGATCTAGCGGACTGGAATCTATGATGTTAGGCAACTTTAATGCAGCTAAGGCGTCATTTCAGCATGCACAACTCTTCTTCGGCGAGGTTGAGGAGGAATTGCCACCGCTAGATGACAATCTTGAGGATCAATTCCTTTATCAAGTACTCCATCAGTCCCTTCCGATCGATATAAACGGTTGTGAGATTTTGTATTGTTTAGCTGACGCCAGAGACCAACTTTCACATGGTAATTACTCAGAAGCAGCTAAACAGTTTTCTGTACTGGCTGACCTTTATCAACAAAACATTCAGAAAATGAAAGGAACCATGATTTCTGAAGCTATTATGCATTTTTCTGTTGGAGATTATTACAACTTCCTAGGATATAGCTACTTGGCAGAGGGCGAAGCTTTACGTGAGCAGGAGAGATGGGATGAAGCTCTTCAACGTTATGCTGAAGTAAAGGATGTATGGAAAAAAGGGGCTGCAGCTTATCTGAAATCAGGTCATCCTCAAGGATTAGCTAATCAAGAGTTTTTTATTAACGAGATTTCTAAACTCTCTGAATTGTATGTCAAAAGATGCAAGGAGGATAAAGATCAGAAGACTCAGATTCAAGAACTTAAAAATCAGATTCAAACAATGATTGACTCTATGAGCAAATCAGGGTTTACAGTTAATAATGTTAATGAAGTGAACTCAATAATTAAACAAAACGTTGAGATTTTACAGAAATTGGAAACAAATATTAAAGAGAGTATTAAGGCTGACCTGTTAAGTAGGCTTGACGGTATTCCTCTACCAAATGAAAAACGAGAGCATATACGTAATGAAGCCAACAAGCTTATTACATCGAACAAAAAGGGAAATGAATTTATGGAAGATGTCAAAGTATTCACAGACGATTTGAAGAATATAATAAGTAACGTAGGAGACATTGCTAAACCATTAATGCCTTTTGTTAAAGCGATTTCTTTATTAATTTAAATTCAAGTCCTGATTAAGGTGAGGATAAAATTAAAGTTGCTAATCTCTAAAAAGTATCTCTTTCTTGAAGGACTGCATACTAAGATAACCTTCTAAATTGTAATTAACTTGTGTGATTTTCATTTTCTAGTTTCTTTCTCGTCATTTGAGAGGATTTCCATGGAAAAAACAGCTTTACATTTCCTTATTTCCAGCCCCCTTTTTCCAGTAAAACATCTGCATTTTCCCCTTCACTCAACAAATATATAAACTCCTCAAAGTATCTTTTCTTTATGACCCTTGAGCCCGTGCATATGCATAAGATCTCGGAGCTTGCAAAAAAGATTGACTGCTCGTTTGAGATTGAGGAGGTAAAAACGGCTGCAGACATCTACTCTCTGCTCGAGGAGTTAAAGCTCGATGGGAAGGTCATTCTTAAAGCCATAGACAGGCTCTATCGAGGGGTTGTAAGGACTGAGCTAATGGCGCAGGGTGAGGACCCGTATCCTGTTACTTATGCCTGCGATAGCGGAAGTACCAATCCAAAGACTTATGACAGTGGGCTTTTTGTAGATTTCTGCCACTGCGGGCTGGCTGGAACACCTACTGACATTGATATTCAGAGGTTCAGAACAATCGTATGCGCCGCATTTTCTTCTTCTCAGAGAGCAACCATTCAGGCTACCCCAGACTGGGAAACCTTCGATGAAGGATTTGGAAGGGCAAAACTGGTTACAATCGCGCCTGATGAGTTAAAAAGAAAAGCTCCTGATATGGTGCACAGTTTTGCCATGTATCTGGCAGAATCCGAACACATTCTTTTCATGAAAGAAAGGATAGAACCTGAGAGTTTTCTCATAATGGACGGGCCGATCTATCCCAAACAACTAATGTACTGGATGGTGCTGGACGACGAGGAAGTAAGAGTCCGGCAGAACACCAACGCCCGAAAAATTCTTCAGAATTACATTGATATTATGGATTATTTCCTGGAAAATCGGAGGCCTATGATCGGGTTTGTAAAAAATCCAATCGACAAGCAGATTATGGACAGTATCCGGAAAAAAGGGGAAGCTTTTGATTTGCCATGGATGCTTGATTCCCAGTTTTTCAAGAACCTTCTTTCTCTTGAGAAAGTTGAAAGTGCATCAGGACACGAGGAGAGAAATTCGAAAAATGGCAAGAACGGCAAGCATAACGATTCTAGAAATGCTTACATTACTTATACCAACTGGTTCTTGCAGCCCAAGAGGTTTTATGAAAAGTTGCTTAATGGAACCTCGCCCCTTGCAGCCGCAGATTCTCTCCAGCAGGAACTCAGGCACACTTTTCCACCTGAAGATTATGCCCTTTGTTTTTTCATGCTTTATGCGCCCTCTAAAGATGTGGTCTTCAAAGTCGAAGCCCCATATGGGCTTGTTAAAGACGATTTCCTCCGCATGCAAATTACTAAAAAAGTGCTTTTTGACCTTTCTTTGCATGGCTTCCCCCTTACTCTAACAAAGGCAGACCATCTCGCAAAAATCAGGAAAGTGGAGAGGCAAGAGATCGATAAATTCTTTAAAAATATGAATCCTGATACCACTTATAATGACACTCGGTGGGGTAAGATGAATGAAATATGAAGATACCAACATTTTTACTTTTAACTCTTACAAACCGAAAAGGGAACCAGTTTCTGTGAATTCAGAAATGGAAGCAGGAATAAAAGAAGGAATGGAAGAAAACGCAGGTTTAAAGGAGAGTCCTGATGAGCTACGAAAGGAAATCCCTGATGAGCTAAGTCCTGAAAACAGGAACATGGGTGAGATAGCGATGAGTAAGATAGCGAATTCTCTTGACCTTGAAGGTGCTTCTGAACTGGTTACTTCCGCTCCTATATCCATAAATGATGCTGATGAAATACTGCACGCCTCCTTGTCCGATGATCTGGAGAAAGACTATCTGGGTCATGCATCGGATATTGTTCCTGCCGAATCTGGTATTGACTCTAAATCTGGTATTGACTCTAAATCTGGTATTGACTCTAAATCTGGTATTGAATCTAATATTGAACTTGATATTGAATCCAGTATTAAGTTCGATCTTGATTCTGATCTTGAATCCAGTATTAAATCCGGTTTTGAATCTGATATCCTTTCAGGCTCTTCCAAAATCATTTTTAAGTCGGCTTCTCCATCTAAAACTGCTTCTATGCCACTTCCAGATCTCTCGTATCTCTCTCTTGAATCCGAAGCTATAGAGTATTCTGGGCAGGAAGCTTTTCCCTTTGAAGGCTTTGCAGGATACGATGATAATGCCCAGATTTCTCCAGTTTCAGAAGCCTTTGGGATTGTCACTACAGGCATAGAGCCTCTTGAATTAACTCCTTCTGGAGCTGTAATTACCGGCTATATTACATCAGCTCGACGGGGCGAGATAAGACTGGGAACATATGTTGTTGTACCTTATGAAAACGGAGAAAAACTCTTTGCTAGGGTGGGAAAACTCCAGTACAGGCAGGAGTTTGTAGTAGATGATGCAACTGAAATTCACTCAAGGCGTATACTCAGTTCCCGTAGAAACTCTGTAAATGAAGACGATTACAAGTTCCTTGCTTGTCTTGATCCACTCTGTATTCTGTACACAAAGCCCGGAGGTCCACTTACGCGACGCATGGCAGACCGGATTCCCCACCCTAACACTCCTATCCTGCCTGTTACTGATAGGCTTGAGGTCCAGGTAGGGCTTAATATTCCTGAAGAAGGAATCTTTCTCGGCCATCTCAGTGTTGGGGGCGAACTTTTAAAAACCCATTCCGAGCCCGCAACGGTTGCATACTATCTCAGAAATGACTATTCCATGGGCGATCCCTTGATTTTCAGGCACATGCTTATTTGCGGAAGCACAGGGACTGGAAAAACTTTCCTCTCAAAAAATATTCTTCGCCAGTTCCTGAATGAAAACAACAGGTACAGGCTGCGGAGCTCTCCTGACAAAGCCCGGAAAAATCCTTGCCTTGTAATTATGGACCCTCAGGACGAGTATTCCCAGCTATTTGAGGACAATGAAACCCTGAATGAAGACGATAAATTCCGGTTTGAATCCGAAGATGTGGCTTATGGCCGGATTCTCTCTACAAAAGCTTTCGTGGCAAAAATCGACGGGCAAAGATATCCAGGGGATAAATCCAGAGCCGAACAGATTGAATTTACAATTCCCTTTTCGCTTGTAGAACACAATTCCTGGCTTATTGCAGCAGCCGGAATGTCCGAACTCCAGTATATAGGGCTTGAGGTGCTTCTTGGAGATTTCTTCAAATCAAGCGTGCCCCATACCTACCAGAATTTCATCAACCATATCGACAATGAAGGTACTCGTTCCTACTATGTTGACAGTGGGAAATTGCATGAGTCCTCATATGACGGGATTGTAAGGAGAGTGAGGAATCCCTTCTTCTCGAAAATTTTTGACCGGGACGCGACTTCAATTACTGAGCTTCTGGATAAAATCTTTAAACCAGGGCAGGTTTCGGTATTTCCGACCGAGTATATAAGCGCTCCGAGAATCCGCGATCTTATAGTACTCACAATCATGAGCCTGATCGTGGATAATAAGTTGAGTACAACTGGAGAAAAAGCCATTAAAGAAATTCCGATCATCCTGGCGCTGGATGAAGCCCACCGTTATCTCTCAAAGGCAAGCGGGGAACATTCCCGCCTTATTATTTCCCGTTTTGCAGATGCTGCCCGCCAGGGCCGAAAAGAAGGATTGGGTCTCTTTTTAATCACCCAGGACCCCCAAGATATTGATGATACCGTCTTCAAACAAGTAAACACAAAACTGATCCTTAACCTCAACAACGATGCAGCTATCACGTCTCTTAAAGTCCCTAAAGAATATGAGAGGAGAATTCCCTATCTTAAGAAAGGACAGATGATAATCCATTCCCCTGATAACAGTGATATCGTGGAAATAGTAGGGCTTTCGAACTGTGTAGTCAGGCACCGTTAATTCCCTTCAGAGATGCCTTAAGAAATGAAATTTAAGGTTGTTTAAGTATATTTCTTAAGGCTGTTCTCAGGAACAATTCTTAAATTATCCGCGAATACTTATTTGCGGACAAGGTAGAAAGCGAGGATTCGAAAAAAATTTAATTTCCTTTTGTTTTCCGTTTCCCGTATTTTTTCTGGCAGTTGGGGGTAACAGTAAAAAGCGAAAGATGAACAGAAGAAAACAAGAAAACAAACAGAAGAAAGCGAGAAGGTGAACAAAAAAACAAGAAATGAACAGAAAATGGTATATCGAGATGAGAAATGTATGGGAAAATGTGTAGAAAACGTGGAAAAAATGGTATATGGGATAGCGCGGATTTGAACCGCGGTCCAAGCGTCCCAAACGCTCGAGGATGGACCAAGCTACCCTACTATCCCAAGGGGTACGTCCTTTCAAAGGAGATTATCCTTTATATAGCTTTCGTTAGAACATGGGTCAGTCATGCTTTCTATGAAATTCTTCTCAAAATCAAAATTATTTTATCTGTTTGATTTTTCAGATTTCCAATTTTTCGCGGAATTGAGTTTTTTCCTGAGGTCATTTAGGTTGTTTTTTTCACTTCCAGCGGAGATAAATCTCGTTTTCTATCCCGAGCAGGTCGAGAGTTCTTCCCACCATCGTATCTATGAGATCTTCGAGAGTCCTGGGCCGTGAATAAAAGCCTGGACAGGCTGGAAGGATGCTTGCACCCGCTTTTTTAGCCCTGAGCATATTCTCTATGTGTATCAGATTAAGCGGGGTTTCTCGGGTCATCAGGATAAGTTTTCTCTCCTCTTTCAGGCAGACGTCTGCAGCCCTCGTAAGAAGGTTATCGGATATTCCGTTTGCCACGGCTGCTAGGGTTTTCATGCTGCAGGGGGCGATAACCATTCCCTCTGTCCTGTGAGAGCCGCTGGCTATTGGCGCTGAAAAATCTTTCTGGGCATGGCTCCAGGTTGCAAGTTTCTCCACTTCTTCAGGGGTATAATCAGTCTCAATCCTTATTATCTGGCTTGCAGCATCCGTTAAAACCAGATGGGTTTTAATTTCTTTTTCCGCCAGTACTTCAAGAAGGCGAATTCCATACTGAACCCCTGAGGCTCCGCTGATCCCTACCGTTATCTCCATTTTATCCCTGCTGTTAATGTTCCTACTGTTAATATTCCTGTTGTTAATGTTCCTGTTGTCAACGTTTCTGCCGTTATTTTCCATTGTTCATCTCTGTGCCGCTATTTCAATCCTTTATCTTGCCCTGCCAATTCGTTTTCGTTTTCATAAAAGGCAATGAAGCTTTCTACCATTTCCCCGGCGGCTGAGACTATATCCTTTATTTCTTCAGGACTGATATCATCCTGGTGTATTCCGGCAACAAATACCGAAGCCTTTTTCGTTGCCCTGCTCACCTGCCTTGCTCCATGCAGGGCGAGATGTTCCTCCCGATGCCCGGGCATTGTTATTACCGATGAGCTTGCTCTCTGGCTTTTTTCATCAAAATGCCCTACGGCAACAGCTCCCACATGTTCCTCCCCACCGGTAAGGGTCAGCAGGAAATCTTGTCCAATCTTTTTTGCGTCAAGTACAATTTCGATTTTTCCCACTTTCCGTTTAATATGAAACAAATCCCTACCTCGGTTCTCTACTTTGCTTATCAGCTTCACTTATCAGCTTCATTTATCTACTTCACAAGTCACTCAGCTTAAACTGTTTCGTAGATTTTTTAACATCAAAATAGTCTCTAGCAGCTTTTTCCACGGCTTTGCAGTGCTCTTTCGGGCTATACACTCCCATTCTCCAGTTATCCATATCGGCTTCCTGTAGGATGGAAACGAAATGGGAAACCTCGTTAAGAGGGATCATTTTGTGGTCAGTCTTTATCATGGCCCGCATTTCCAGCATTTCCGGCGTCTTTGGAATGTCCACAAGCACATACTCAGGGTCAACTCCTGCCAGTTCTGCAATTTCGTTTTCTGCCCTTCGGATCCGGTCGCGATGTCTAAGTACGTATTTTCCCACTTCTGCCAGACCAACATATAATGCTCGCTTATAGAGCTTGCGGGCATCCAGTAGTCGTGAAAGTTCTCCTGCATACCCAGTTGCGTTTCGCATGGATGCAATAAGGTCTGTATCATCCATCTGCCTGAGTCTGAGTGGGTCGAGTTCACTATTCTCGATCATATATTCCACTGCTCTGGAACACATAGCCTCCGAGATCCTTGTTACATGATGATAGTATACCGATGTATTCATCCAGAAACGTGAGACTAGGAGGGATTCTGCGGCTTTTAACCCTCCATAGTTTACAACGAGCCTATCCTCGTAAAAACTCATCTGGTTTATCAGGCGATTGTAATCCACAACTCCAAAGGCTACGCCTGTATAATGGGCATCCCTAACAAGATAGTCCATTCTATCCACATCAATTTCGCTGCTAAGGATTTGCCCCAGAGAAGTTTCTCCTTTTATATGTTTTACAAGATTTCTGGGAGAAATTCCATGATTGCCTAGAATATCTCTTATTTCTCCTTTTCCTAGGATTTCCTTTACATCATCGTGTCTGTGCCGTGTATATTTGTAAATAACATTCTCGGTAACATGAGAAAAAGGTCCGTGCCCCACATCATGTAGAAGAGCAGCAGCTTTTATTTCGGCTTTTTTTTCCTCTTCAATCGAGTCAAGATTTCTGGTTAGCATAGAAGCGAGGTGCATTGCTCCAAGCGAGTGCTCAAAACGCGTATGATTTGCACCTGGGTAGACAAGATTTGAAAAGCCAAGCTGCTTGACTCTCCTGAGGCGTTGAACCTGGGGAGTTGAAAGAAGATCCTGAACTAAATCATCTAGTTCGATATACCCGTGAACAGGATCAAGGACAACTTTCATCATTCTTTAGACAGATTTCATTATATATTGCTGTTACTATTATTCTGATACCGTAAATTTTGCAAAATCCCCGCGACCCGAAAGTTTAGAAGAAAACCGGAAAAGGTATTATCATGATTATATTTTCAGGCGGCACCGGAACTCCAAAGCTCCTTGATGGGCTCAAGGAAATCCTCCCTCAGGAGGAACTGACCGTTGTTGTAAACACTGCCGAAGACCTCTGGGTTTCGGGAAATATGATTTGTCCTGATCTGGATACAGTGCTCTATCTGTTCTCAGACAAGATCGACCGAAAAAAATGGTGGGGTATAGAAGACGACACCTTTCTGACTAATGAGCATATGCAGGAACTTGGTGTCACGGAAAGCATGAAGCTTGGGGACTGCGACAGGGCAACCCATATTATTCGCTCGAATTTCATCCGGGATGGAGTCTCCCTTTCCGATGCAACTTTAAAGCTTGCGTCCATTTTCGGAATTAATGCAAAAATTCTGCCTATGTCTGACGATCCTGTTTCCACTTATATAGAAACTCCTGAAGGAACTATGCATTTTCAGGATTTCTGGATTGGGAAACACGGAGAACCCGAAGTACTTGGGATTGATATCAGGGGAGTTTCCGAAGCTTCAATATCTCCAAAGGTACTCGAAGCTCTGGAAAATGATAATGATATCCTTATAGGGCCAAGTAACCCGATCACGAGTATAGGTCCTATTATTTCCCTTCCAGGCATGAAAGATATAATTCAAAATAAAAAGGTCGTGGCAGTCAGCCCAATTATTGGCAATACCCCTGTAAGCGGTCCTGCCGGGAAATTAATGCAGGCGTCAGGGCTTGAGGTCTCTTCATTGGGAGTCGCAGAATATTATCAGGATTTCCTAAATGTTTTTGTTTTCGATGAGAGGGATCAGGCGGACGAATTCGCATTTGAGAAACTTGGATGCCATGCCTCCCGTGCCGATACTCTTATGACCTCAACTGAAAAAAGCAAGGAACTGGCAGAGATCGTAGTAGGGCTTTTCGATACTATTGTTTGCCCTTAAATTTTCTCTTTTTATATTTTGACGTGTATTACAATGAATATAGGAGTCAATTCCTGTTTATTTATGGCAATCTTATTTGGATTTATGGCAATTGTTTTTGCTTTGTTAAAAGAAAAGGGAACAATGCTTATCGGCGGGTTTAATACGTTACCTAAAGAGAAAATAGAGAAATATGATAAAGAAAAGATGAGCTGTGACCAAAGAAATGCTTTCGTTGTTTGGATAGTTGTTTTTGTCATTGGTGCGCTTATATCTTATTTTGTGAGTACCTATGCAGCAACTGTTGCTTTTATTATTTGGCTGATTCTATTTTTTAGGGATTTCCATTTTGGTACTGAAAAAGCGTTTGAAAAATATAGAAAATGAGCACAATTCAAGGTCGATTTTTGTGCGATGTAAATAAAATAACAAGTAAAAAAGATTGTTTTTGGTATCAATAGGCAATGTGCCTAATTCTCTTCAGACTTCTCCTCACCACTACTTTCTGCTAATATATTGGCTTTCATTTTTCTTTTTTTATATTTCTCGGCATGTTCTCACTGTTAACAAAATCCGTAAGTTTTATGTAATACCTTTTTTATTCTTTGTAACACTAAAACACACTAAGTATAGATTTTATCTTACTTGATAAATATTGTTTTCTATTACGTGTTATTTTAAGGTCAAATTATGAAGAAATTAATTTATGAGTAGATGTAAAAGCACGATAGGAGCAGGTGTGATGAATCTAATGAATATTAAAGCGAAATTCATTTATCTGATTTTACTGACAACCCTTGTTTTTTCCCTTGGAGCTATTCCTGGGATGGCAGCTGAAGATTATAATTCGGAATTGATGGCTCAGGTCTTTGCAGCAGCCGAAGCGGAACTTGGAGGCATTGGGCCCGAAGAAACACTTATTATAACTGATCTAGGTTCTCCGGCAGAGTCTTATGTTTTCCTTGATGATTTCTATTCGGAATTTTATAAGAGAGATCTTTTGTATATAAAGAATCTCCTTGCTGTCCAGAACTCAAGGAACAGTCCTCTCTGGTTTGCATTCTTCGATAAATTCAGCGGAAACTGTACTTATATCGAGGTTTCTTACGAAAACGAAAGTAAAATTAGCTACCAGGTAACGGAAAACATAGCCTTTGATACGCTTTCGAAAAGCCCGGAATCTGTAGCTGCCTGGAATGAAAAGGTAAATTCAAAGGTGTTTGGTGGGCGTGAATTTGCCATCCTTACGATTTCGAATGGCTGGGCTACAGGAAATCTCGATTATGAGCTTATGCAGTGTCTGGAATTGCACAACCATTTCTGTCCCGGGGTCTCCAGTGGTTTTGTGCTTGCAAACTGGATGGAAGAAAACTATCCGCTTAAGGAAGGTGTGAGTTATACGGTTTTTTCCTGCCCTAACTGGTGTAAAGAAGATGTTTTCGTAAAGCGCTGGGATGCAACTCCCGGCATAGGCGGGATCTGGGTATCCTCACTAACAGATGCTGAAAAAGAAGCAATTGGAAACTCTCCTGCAGGTATCTTCGTAGTTACGGATAAAAATGCCGGAGCTATAAAAGCCGTAGTGCTCGGGTTTGACTTTAATGTTGTCAATGCAGAAAGTGGGGCAAAGACCGATGATCCTGCCTGGGTTTCGAAGTATCTAGCGGATCTCTGGCTTATGGACCAGGAAAACTGGGATAAGGAGGGGCTTGTTTCGGTAATTTCAGTCATCGACATTGATGAGGCTACCCTGAACGAAATGAAGCAGGCAGATAGCAATCCTTATGTGGTTCTCGGGCTGCTTAATCCGGCAGGGAATGTCAATCCCTCGAAAAACGGCATTCCTGGAATAGGCAATTGGACTAATAAATTTAAGCCCATGCAGAAAGTGTGATATGCTACGCCGGAGGCTTCCGACAATCCTTCCATTCTTTTTCTCTTCCTTTTTTATTTTTTATAGTCGCTGTTTTTCAGTTTTTATGTTGCGTTTGGCATAATAGGGAAAACCAAAAGTATATAACATTTTAACGTTTCCTGAAGTCAGTTACTTTCTCCCTAGCATATCAAGACCTTCAGATCTCTGATTAGGATTTCGGTTCTTTGATCAGGATTATATGTATATGGATTACAGGATGATATCATAGAATTCTTTATTATCAGGACAGAATTCTTTATAATACAACATAAGTTTTTAATTATGGGAATATCGCAACAGCCAAAAAAGAGTTAATATCATGCTTGAAAGACTGAAAAGCTCACTCATCAATTCTCCTGTGATCAAGCGAGGAGAGTACAATTACTTTATCCACCCGATCTCTGATGGCGTACCTTCCATAGACCCCCGCCTGGTTGAAGAAATTTCGGATTATATCCTTACTATTACTGATATGGAGAAAATTGACACTATTGTCACAGTAGAAGCTATGGGTATCCCTGTGGCAAATGCCCTTTCCCTGAAAACTGGGGTTCCTTTAACCATTATTCGGAAAAAGCCCTATTTCCTTGAAGGGGAAGTGGAACTTTCTCAAAGCACAGGATATTCAAAAGGAGTTCTTTATATAAACGGGCTCAAAAGAGGGGACAGAGTAATTATCGTGGATGACGTCATCAGTACTGGAGGAACGCTTATAGCACTCGTAAATGCGCTGAAAACTATGGGTGTAGAGGTTCTGGACGTAATTTCTGTTATCGGGCGTGGGACTGGATATTTACAACTAAAGGAGCAAGGGATTGAGCCTAAGGTTCTCGTTACAGTTGACGTGAGTGAAAAAGGCGTGGAGATCAAGAATGTTTTTGGGGATGAATGAAGCATTTGACTTAAGGCCTGACTATATTATCAATGTGATAAAAAAAACAGGGGCGAAAATTGTAGGTTTTCAGTTTCCCGAGGGGCTCAAAAGAAAAGGTCCGGAACTTGCAAAAAAGGTTGAAGAAGCTACCAGTGCTGAAATAATTATTTCAGGGGATCCTTGTTATGGAGCATGTGACCTGGATAGAACTCTGCTCGAGCAAGTTGACATTCTTTTTCATTTCGGGCATGCTGAATTGGAAGATACGAAACTCTCAGAAAAGGTCTATTTCATAGAGACGCGCTCTGCAATTGACATTCGGCCTGTTGTTGAAATGGCAGTCCTTGAACTTAAAGGGCAGGTCATAGGGCTGATTACTACTGTCCAGCATGTCCATAAACTCCCAGACGTCTGCGCTGTCCTCAAGACGAATGGGAAGACCTGCGTAATCGGGCGCGGAGATTCCAGACTTGCATATTCGGGTCAGGTCCTTGGCTGCAATTTTTCGGCAGCAAGGGACGAGGTCTGTGATGAATACCTGTATATAGGAGGTGGTGATTTCCATCCCTTAGGTGTGGCTCTCTCCACAAAAAAACGTGTTCTTGCAGCCGATCCTTTTTCCGGAGAAGTTCGTGAGGTGGATCCTTCAAGAATCCTTCGCCAGCGGAGTGCAGTAATTGCAAAGTCTCTGGATGCGCAGGTTTTCGGGATTATTGTCTCAAGCAAAAACGGGCAGGAAAGAATGGAACTTGCCTCTTCTTTGAAAGCACTTGCAAAGAAGCATGGAAAAGAGGCGCATCTGATCCTGATTGATCTCGTAACTCCTGACCAGCTTCTTCAGTTCAAGGTGGATGCTTTCGTGAATACTGCCTGTCCCAGGCTCGCAATCGATGAAGTAGGCCGTTTTCCCTCTCCCATGCTTACGCCTCAGGAATTTGAGATCGTACTTGGAGAACGGGAGTGGGAGAGCCTTGTACTCGATGAAATTACCGAGGAGCCTGTATGAATGAAGCAAAGAAAACTTGAGATGCTTCTCGAAGAGTTGGAAGGGTTTTCCGATCCTGAACTTGAATTGGAGCAGTACCAGACTCCTCCTCTTCTAGCTGCGGAAATTCTTCACTTTGCTTATATGCAGGGAGATCTTGAGGACTCGGTTCAGGACCTGGGCTGTGGTACTGGAATCCTTGCAATCGGGGCAAAGCTTCTGGGTGCAAGAAGAGTTATGGCATATGATACAGATCAAAAAGCCCTTGAGATCGCAAAAAGAAACGCCGAAAAGTTTGGAGTAGAAATCGATTTCGTATTATCGGATATTACTGAGATTAAAGCGCACGTAAAAACTACGGTTATGAATCCTCCTTTCGGGGCAAGAGTTAAAGGAAGGGACAGGCCTTTTCTTTCGTCAGCATTAAGAACAAGTGAAGTAATATATTCAATTCATAACCGCGGAAGCCTTGCTTTTATCCAAAAGTTCATTAAGCCTGCGGTCATTACACATTCCTACGTTGCAAAATTTCCTATAAAACGAACCTTTGATTTCCATAAAAAAGAAAAAGAGGTTATTGAGGTCGAAATCTATAGAATTATGACCTCCGAATAATTTCAAATGCATTACCATTCAAATGCATTACCATCTACTGTATCAATATATTACCATTTACGGCATCAGATATTATAGTTTCAGAGCTTTACCTCAAAAAGCGTAAATTATCACTGCTTATGAAAAGTATATCTGTATATTATCGAACTATATGGAGCATCAATAGGGGCAAAGAGTGGCAGATTATATGAGTGTGATATTCATTCCCTTTTCTGAGGTTGATTGTCTATCGATTGAATGGCTGCCAGTATTTTATATTAGTGACAGTTGATAGTGACAGTTGATGGGATTAATAATCTTATATTACCTACCAATGATAATCTAAATGAGGGATCATAATTAGAATCCGAAAAAGTAAAACTACGAGAAAAAAATTGACTGGTCCGAGAGAAGGAAAGCCAGTTGCCGAAAAGGCACCTCAAGTAAGTCAACCCAGGGAGCAGTCAAGAGACCAATATAAGGGTCAATCAAGAGATAACTTCAGGGGTCAGTCCAAAGACCAGTTTAAAGGCCAGCCAAGGGGACAATCCAAGGATCGCTTCAGGGGAGACCAGAGTAAGAAAAGAAGGTTCCCTTACCAGAAAAAAGGCCCAAGAGAAAGGGCGGGAACACCTGAGTCCAAAATTCCCTGTGAACCTGTGACTCCGGAAGAGGAGCTTGAAAAAGGAGTTTTTGTCTTACCTGGAGAACTTGTTGGAACTACAGAGGAGTTCAAGTCCGGAGAAGGAACAACTGTATCTGTCGGAGATATTTATTCTACAGCTACTGGAAATGTTTTTATTGACAGAAAAGCGAGAATTATCACGGTCAGGCCAAACACGCTTACTCCGAATATCCTTAAAGTAGGGGATATCGTGTATGGAAAGATAACTGACGTCCGTGATTCCGGAGCAATGGTGGAAATTGCAGGAATTGAGGGTAAAGAAGACAGACAAATTGTCAACGTGCGGCTTGGAGACATCCATGTATCAAATGTGCGGGACTCTTATGTTAAGAGACTTTCAGATGAGTTCAGACCCTTTGATATTATTAGGGCCAAGGTTGTTGATGTTGACAGAATGCGCCTGACAACAGCTGAAGATTCTCTCGGAGTTGTAAAAGCCTACTGCTCAAAATGCAGAGGGGAACTTGTGCTCGAAGGGAAAAAGCTTAAATGTCCTGTCTGCAATATGACTGAAACCCGCAAAATCTCAACCGAGTACGGGAAAGGGATCCAGTAATTTCTTTTTCCTTACGTATAGATTTCTGCACAACAAATTACAACTCACCATTTATAGGTGATCACCAATGGAACTGAATATCCTTTCCAAAACAGATAACGAGCTTGAAGTTGAGCTCAAAGGCGAGACACATACCCTTCTCAATATACTTAAGGAAATCCTGGTAAAAGATGAAAGGGTTGAAGTCGTCTTTTATGACATGAAATACGTGAGCATTAGTGAGCCGATCCTTTACATTAAAACCGATGGTACGAACCCTATTCAGGTCTTAAAGGACGCTGCCTCAAATATAATTACTCAGTGTGATGAATTTACTGATGTTTTTAGCAAAGCAGTAAATGCCTGAGACGTCTGAATCTTGGCTGCATAACGTCTTCTCAAAGGCGTTTTGCTTTCTTATTCCTTCAGATCAGGAATCCTTCTTATAGGGCTCCTGACAGTTATTTAGTGAGCCTTTGCTATTTTCAAATCCAGTAATTTCTGAAATCCTTTTTATAAATTTTGTGCATATCTTGGGTAAAACAATTCAAATACGGTGATCTATCTGGAACGTTAAGCTGGATAAATTCACCTGTTCTTTTTAGTTCAAGGATCATGTCCTGTACTTGTAATAAACCTGTACTTGTAATAAACCTGTATTTGTAATTAAAAAGTCATAATCTATCCTGTAATAAATCATAAACTAACCAATAAATCAAAACTAACTTGTAATTAATATTGAGGTATGAAAGAAATGAAACTCGATGACTCATCCCTTCAAAAGTTCGGTTTTATAAAAAGAGAGACTCTGGGTAGCATAAATATCGGCCCTCTTCAGACAGGCGGGCTTTTGACCGAGGCTGCAAAAAAGACTCTTGTAGAATGGGGAGACGGGTACTCAGTATGTGATTTCTGCGGAGGGGTTTTGGATAAGATAAAAAAGCCTCCAATTCATGATTTCGTACATAAAGCCCTTCCTGAGTTCCTTGGCTGTGATGAGGCAAGGGTAACAAACGGGGCACGGGAATCCAAATTTGCTGTCATGCATTCTGTTGGAAAGCCTGGAGACTGGATTGTGCTAGACGGGCTTGCCCATTACTCTTCATACGTGGCAGCCGAGAGAGCAGGTTTGAATATCAAGGCCACATCTCATTCAGGCAGCCCTGATTACTACCTTGATCCTGAAGGATATGCCACGGCAATCGAAGAGGTTATAAAGGAAAGTGGAAAACCGCCTGCTCTGGCACTTTTAACCTATCCTGATGGAAACTATGGAAACCTGCCTGATGCAGGAAAAATAGCATCGATATGTCATGATTACGATGTCCCTCTCCTTCTGAACGGAGCGTATTCAGTCGGAAGAATGCCAGTATCTGCAAAAGAAATCGGTGCCGACTTTATTGTAGGCAGCGGGCATAAATCAATGGCTGCGTCAGGGCCTGTTGGAGTGCTCGGGGTAAGTGAAGAATACGCTCCTATTGTGTTCAGAAAATCTAAACACAGCAAGGTAAAAGAAGTTGAGCTTCTTGGGTGCACGGCAAGGGGTGCTACGGTTATGACCCTTATTGCTTCTTTCCCTGAAGTGGTAAAGCGTGTTCAGAACTGGGACCAGGAGGTCGAAAACGCTCGCTGGTTCTCGGCAAGGCTTGAGGAAATGGGCTTTATCCAGCGCGGGCAAAAGCCCCACTCTCACGACCTCATGTTCTTCGAAGCTCCACGCTTCTATGAAATTTCCGAGAAGGCCAAGAATGGAAGATATTTCCTCTACAGGGAACTCAAAGAGCGCAACATTCACGGCATAAAATCCGGACTTACCAAATATTTCAAACTCAGCACTTTCGGGCTTGGAATGGAAAAACTGGAAGCTGTCGCGGATGCCTTTGAAGATATTTTGAAAAAATATGAAGATATCTGAAATTTATCCAGGATTACATTCTGTGGGCGATCTAACATTCAAGCCTGAAGATATCAGCTGTGAATGAATTAGCTGGGTTGGTGAATTATAACCAGAATTATAACCAGGGTTTACGACCCTGGTTCTTAATCTCCATTTTTCTTTGAAATGAATAAATTCACGGATCTCGTAGGAAAAATGTGTAAACAAAAAATTTCAAAAAATACATGTCTTCAGAATAGGTGGAAAATTTGTCTGCTGGGTTAAGGTAACAGTTTAGGTATCTTTACTTTTTTAATTCCACGTTTTCCACAAATCCTTCTCCCCTGGGAGTCAGGATATAATATGTAACTCCTTCGCTTTCCTCTTTTTCAATACAGAGAGTACTTTCCAGCATATTAAGGTTGTAACTTACCTGGGAATCCGTTAGCTTGAACTCGGTTTTGATTTCATCGAGCGACTTTTTTTGCCCGATCAGGGCTTTAAGGATTTTTCTGCGGACAGGATTCTGCAGGGCATTAAGGCAGGCTTTATGATCTTCGGTCATATTCTCCTTCATCCTGCCTTCCTGTTTCATCCTTGCAACCCATTCTTCTTTTCTTTTTGTAGCTTCTTCGGGAGTCATATCTGATCATTTATATATTGGGCTGAATCTCTAAATAAGTTTGCGAAAAGCAAAAACTGTAAGTGAGAACTGTATGCAAAAGTATAAGCAGGATATAAAATAGCTCATGTAGGCGGGATATAAAATAGCTCAGGCTAGTTTAGTTATAAATAACATTGTTTTTCAACTATTAGTTAAATATCATAAATTCTCTAATTATTGTGAGAATTTATTGTGAGAATTAATCACTTTGGAGGGGTATGTTTGGAAGACAATAGTGGAGATATGTTTAAGTATAAACTTGGTAAGTGGGTTCTGAGCATAGATGAATGTGCTTTTACGGATCTTATGGATCTTGGAAAGAATAAATCTATGCGTCAATATCTGATAGAATCAATTGACAAATGGGTAAACAAAAAAGAGTCACTTTTTACAGATGAATTTATTTTGGAAATGTGCGACTTTATTAAAAGCGAAAATGAAGTCCTTTACGACCGTTTGATAAAGAAATGTGCACTAAAAGGGATAAGTGTAGGTGAAGGTATATTTGAATCGCTGAATCTTTTGAATTGTGGAATGATAAGTGCGCAGGAATGTAGGCAGTTTGAAGATGACTTGTCTGACGTATAATGTTTCTATTTTATTATTGGTTTTTGACCACCAACAGATTTCGTTTGATTTTGTACATCAGATTTATTTGTACTTCAAGTATGTAAGTCATATATAATACATTTCGTGTAACACATTTCGTGTAAAAAGGTTAATTCAGGTGCTGCAGTGAGATCCAACCATGAGATAAGCAATGAGATTTCTCTGCTGCTCACCTGTTTTTATTCTTCGGTACTTTTCTTTTTAGGTTTTCTTCGGTATTTTTTAGATACTTTTCTAGTTTTCGCTGCGAATTTTTTACTTGAAATCCTTCAGGGCTTCGAAATCAAGAGTTGCAAAGTAATCCTCAATTGTCTCAGCTCTCCTGATCTGCACAACGCTTCCGTCCTTCCTGAGAAGGAGTTCGGCAGAGCGGAGTTTTCCGTTGTAATTGAAGCCCATGGCGTGCCCGTGAGCTCCTGCATCATGAATTGCAAGGATATCCCCGATTTCAATTTCAGGAAGAGGCCTGTCGATTGCGAACTTGTCATTGTTTTCGCAGAGGGAGCCGGTTACGTCATACTTGCGGACCGGAACCTCGTCCTCCTTTCCAAGCACGGTTATATGGTGGTAAGCCCCGTAAATGCCTGGACGCATCAGGTTAGCCATACAGGAGTCCATCCCAACGTAGTCCTTATAGGTATGTTTAAGATGTCTTACCTGGGAAATCAGGTATCCGTAAGGACCTGTGATAACACGCCCGCATTCCAGGAAGACTTTGAGCGGATGAAGTCCGTTAGCTGTAATTGTGGCATCATAAGCTTCTTTAACACCTTTTGCCAAGGCTTCGAAGGAGACAAGTTCCTCTTCTGGTCTGTAGGGGATGCCTATGCCTCCACCGAGGTTCACAAATTCGAAACTTATGTTGAGTTCCTTTGAAATTTCAACTATGAGTTCAAAGAGAATCCTTGCGGTTTCCACAAAATAATCAGGATTTAATTCATTCGAAGCAACCATTGTGTGCATTCCGAAACGCTTTATCCCCTTGTTTCTGAGTATGCGGTAGCCTTCAAAAAGCTGGTCTCTTGTAAAACCGTACTTTGCTTCCTCAGGCTTTCCTATTATAGCATTTCCTCCTTTAAGGGGACCAGGATTGTACCTGAAGCAGACAATTTCCGGAAGCCCGGCATGCTTTTCAAGGTAGTCAATATGGCTTATGTCGTCAAGGTTTATGTACGCTCCAAGTTCCTTTGCCTTTACGAATTCTTCCGAAGGAGTATCGTTTGAGCTGAACATTATGTCTTCGCTGGTCATTCCCGCTTTTTCAGCAAGGATGAGTTCGGGCAAAGAGCTACAATCTGCACCAAAGTCCTCATCTTTGAGAATTTTTAGAATGAAGGGATTCGGAAGAGCCTTTACGGCAAAGAACTCTTTAAAGCCTGGAACTTCCCTGAAGGCTTCTTTCATTTTCCTCGCATTTTCTATAATGGCTTTCTCATCGTAGATATGAAACGGGGTAGGGTACTTTTTTATTATTTCCAGAATTTCTTCTTTGGTGAAGGGGAGGTCCTTTGAAACCATATTATTACCTTTTACTAATTTTTTGTTTAATGGGCTTTGTATCAATTTGAACTTTTACTCCTTTATTATTCTTTCTACCACCCGAGTCCCGTCTCGGGAGGACGGTGCCCTTTTCGGCACCTGAGTTTCGTTTCCCGAGTTCCGCTTCGGGAGCACGGGGTCCGTTTCGCTCACTTCGTTCGCTCAAGCGGACTAATTCCTGTATAAAAATATTGAGTTTCACTCCTGAGGGCTAATTTAGAGCAGGAAATACTATATTTTCAAATCGCTCGGAGGATGACGTTTCCTGAACTTCGGTTCGGATCTCACGAAACAGGCGTAGTCAATCGGAGCAAAGGTTGTGGTGCAGCGATTGGAGTTCAACGGTTGTGTTTTTTGAATATTTCATTAAGTCTGGAGTAAGGATAGGTGTTCACAACGTCTTCTTTTTCGAGCCAGCCCCGCCGCGCCTGTCCAAGTCCATACCGCATAAAGCCAAGGCCGGTAGTAGAATGACTGTCAGTGGAGATACAGAATTTAAGGCCAAAGGTCTTTGCGCGCAGGATAAGCTCGTCATTAAGGTCAAGCCTTGAAGGCTGGCTGTTGACCTCAAGTACTTTTCCGTTTGCAGCCGCAGCTTCAAAAACCTTTTCAAAGTTGACGGCATAAGGCTCCCTTTTCCCAAACAGCCTGCCTGATGGGTGGGCAAGAATATCAAGGTAACTGTTTTCCAGAGCTATGACAATTCTTTCTGTCATCTCTCTTTCAGATGACGCAAAACCGGAGTGTACAGCTCCTACAACAACATCGAGTTCTTTAAGAATTTCGTCTGGATAATCCAGGCTTCCATTTCTCAGAATATCAACTTCAGAGCCTTTGAGAATTTTTATCCTGAAACGTTTTGAGAGTTTATCAATTTCTTTCCATTGGGCTTTTAATTTCTCGATTTCCAGGCCATTGGCAACCTTCTGGGAACGGGAGTGATCGGTTATTGCGATATAATCGTAACCAAGAGCTTCTGCTTTTTCAATCATGGTTTTAAGGCTATTTTTCCCTTCACTATAGTTAGTGTGTATATGAAAATCTCCCCTAATATCGCCTGCTTCTACCAGTTTTGGCAGGGCATTTTTTGTAGCGGCTTTAATTTCTCCCCTGTTTTCCCGAAGTTCAGGTGGGATATAGGCAAGGCCAAGTTTTTCATAAATTTCTTCTTCACTGCTGCCTGCAATCTGTTTTCCGGATTCTTTTAAATAAAGCCCGTATTCCGAAAGTTTATAACCATTTTTGATGGCAATATTTCTAAGTTCTATATTATGCTCTTTTGAGCCTGTAAAATACTGAAGGGCTGCTCCGTAACTTTCAGGTGGGACTACTCTAAGGTCAATAGCTGTCCCTTCTCTCAGGATCACACTGCTCTTTGTGCTGCCTTTTAAAATAACCTGATCAACCTCTGGAAGGGAAACAAAACAATCCATTACCTTCAGAGCCTCTGCTTTTTCGGCTTCTGCCAGGATGTCGATATCCCCGATTGTTTCTTTCAATCTGCGAAGTGAGCCTGTATAGATTATCTTTGAAAGATCAATTTTAGAAGTTGTGTTTTCACACTGGGATTTTAAGGCCGATATAACCTCTTCTGCGAGTGGAAGCGCCTTTCCGAGAGCTATCCGGACATGACTTTTCTCATATTGCTCAATTGCCTTTTCCAGATTCCTCTCACTTTTTTCTCCGAAACCTTCAAGTCGTCTGAGCTGGTGGGCTGCGATCGCGTTTTTCAAATCAGAAAGCGTCCTTATTCCAAGGGTATCGGCAAGTTTTTTCATTTTCTTTGCCCCAAGCCCCCGGATTTCCATTAGTTCCGCAGTTCCTGAAGGAGCTTTCACTTTCAGTTTTTCGAACTTTTCCACCTTGCCTGTTTCCAGATACTCAGCAATGTGATTGGCAATAGACTCACCTACACCTGGAATCTTGATCAGCCCCGTTTTCCCTTCTCTTGCATAGATATTTTCTATGTCTTCCCCAAGATTTTCTATCATCTGAGCTGCTTTCCGGTAAACCCGTGGTTTCCACTCAACCTGCTGGTATTCAAGAATATCGGCAACCTCGTAAAATAACTCGGCAACTTCGCGATTTCTCAATTACTCTCCCCTCTGCTCCCTTATTTTTTGCTTTTTCTCCCCTGTTTAACTCAAAAGCTACATCCCCAGGGTCTCCTGTCCTTGAATATCTTTTTTATCTTCTCTTCGGAAACTCCACTTCGAAAGCTCCATATGCTCCGGCAACAGCTTTTAAAGCTAATTTCTCTCCTGTTCCAAATGTCGTGCTCTAAAAGGCAGGCCCTATGCCTCCCGAAAAAAAGTATGCACTGCCTTTCTCTCTTCTCCTACCAGTTTCTAGAAAAAGTTAGCAATTTTCCTGACGATTTCCTTATGAGGCGTTGCTTTTTCGAGTTCCTCAAAAAGCTCCGCAAGCTCTATGAACCGAACCATTGCCCTCTCCCCAAAAAAACAATTTGAAAATTCTCTACATTATTATTCAATTCCCAGTCTTTATCGCTTTGCACCCTCAAATTTCAGAAATAGAACTTTTCCTCTTCCTATCACAAAACAGCTACCTTCGCCATTCCTTCCTAATTACCGAAACCTTTAATATCTAAAAGATGTATGAGAAGAATACATAGCACTTTTTAACATCCTTATGCGACTGTGGTTTAGTGGCTATGACCTGAGCTTCCCAAGCTTAGAACCCGGGTTCGAATCCCGGCAGTCGCATTGGAAAATCTTTTAAATTGGCTTTCTTTTAAACTCAAATTCTCTTTTAAATTAATTCTGTTTTAACTTGAATTATCTCTTGATTTTAAGTTCAAGAAAGGTCATTAAGTGAAATTTTTTTCCTGTAGCCCATACCCTGAAATATTGCTACAAGATCTCCTTGATCGTCAGTTATATTTACAGTGTATGTTGAAATTTTGGGGTTAATTGACGTTTCTATTGCTTCGGCTGTGAGAGTTTTACCTGCTGCGGCTTTTACAAAAGAGATGTTTGCATTGATAGCAACAGTAACAGTCCCATAAGCATTTGATGCTGCAGCAAAAGTAAGATCTGCAAGGGTAAATAGTGCACCTCCTTGAACGGTTTTCAGGGCATTAAGGTGCTTTTCTTCTACATTCATAATGGCTTTTGCATATCCTGGAGAGACTTCCAGAAGTTCGATCCCTGAAATTGCAGCGAATTTATCATTCTTAAAAAATTCTTTGATATTTTTCATTCAGTAACTCCAAATATTGTTAGTAAAATCGTGCTCTTCTCCTGGTATCTTAGTTAAAGTTATTCTTCTGAACATAAACTTACTCCTGAATCTTTTATTTTCAGAAGTTAAATCTTGCCGAGTCCCTAATTTAACCATCCAAATCCTCTTGAGTATCAAAAACAATTCTGTCATTGGGAGATAATGGTAGAAAAGGATGCCGTATTTTGGAAGGCTATTTCCAAAAGAGCTGTACAGGTTCTTGGAAGCATATTCTTGCTTATGGCAGTGTTTTTTCTTTCTGCCGGGCGGGTCGACCTGCCTAGAGCATGGTTTTTCTTTTGCCTTTATTTTATCTCATTACTCTTCAATATTGTTATTTTCCTCAAGTTCAATCCTGAGATTATAAGAGTACGAAGTGAAACGAAATGGGAAGAAATGAAGCGATGGGATAAGCTGTTTACAGTGCTCTATATTCTATTTGTTTTCATAATATTTATTGTGTGCGGGCTCGATGTAGGAAGATTCCAGCTTTCAAGCACCGGAATGGAGTTTTTAGTAGGCGGCGTAATAATTTTCGTTGTGGGCTGGGGGGTTGTAGTGTGGGCAATGGTTGAAAACAAGTTCTTTGAAACTACAGCCCGCATTCAGAAGGAGAGAGAGCAAAGGGTGGTTTCGACGGGACCTTATGCAATTGTCCGGCATCCTGGTTATACCGGAATGATTCTGTATTACGGATGTGCTCCGTTCATCATTGGCTCTCTTTACGGGCTGATCCCTGCACTATTACTTGCTATTGTTTTTATTTTTCGCACATACTTTGAAGACAGAATGCTCTACAAGGAGCTTTCAGGATATAAGGAGTATGCGAAGAAGGTAAGATACCGGCTTGTACCGTTCATCTGGTGAGGAGCGAACCTAAAGAATCAAAATATGCAATATACGGTAGAGAGTTCGAAAAGTATCAGAAAAGGTTTACCTGGAAAGCAAAAAACCTTATTGCAAGTAATTTAAAGTAAGCATTAAATTGATTTTTCATTATGGTTTTCAGCATGCTACTCAATATCTGTTTATTAATATGGTAAGCTCATCTTAAAATAAATTTTATATTTTAACTAATTATAGTTTCTTAACTGTTTTAATGATCAAAGATTAGGTTAATTATTCAGGGGGTAAAATTCAAATGGGGTCTTCTTATTTCTATGGCGCTCTTCTCAAATATATCTTATATGATTACTTTTAAAATGCTTCCTGATCCTTAAAAATTGACTAGCTTTTGTAATTAATAGAGATTAATTATTTATAAGCTGACCATTATTATTCTATTGATTTATATTAAATTATCTTTTATTAAATTGAGCAGTATATAACCGACTCAGTGTCGGACTTGCATATGGGGGTAAAGAATGAATACAAAACTGATAGTTTCTCTGTTAGTGTTATGCCTAACGTTGTCTATTGTATCTGTGCAAGCGCAGGACGAAACTATGGGCACGATAGGAAACATGGAGAATATGAGTGTTATCCTTGCCGGAAAAACATCTGAAACAATTACCTGCAACATGACTGGAAATGCAGTTGTAGTCGGTATGGATAATATAAGCGAGAGAATGGAGAACATGACCGGAGCCATGGGCAGAGCTCAGATTGGCAACATGACCCAAACTCAGAGTATGGCTCAAAACCAGACTCAGAATATGACTGCTAATCAGACTGGGGCTACGGCAGGAAACCAAACTGGAACCATGACCAGACCTATAACATGTAATGTGGTTGGAAAGGTATTCATAATCAAAGACCTGGGCAATATGACCGAAAATGCACTTATAATCGGTAAAATGGATAATATGCCCGGAAAAGTGGTTATGTTCGGAAAAATGGGTAAGATGGCGGGAATGGCCGAAAGAATGGAAAACGTGTCTGCAAGGCCTGGAAATTTGGAAAATATGACTATAGTCATGGCCGGGAACATGACTGGAACTATGAATTGCAGCATGACCAGAAATATGGAGAACGTGACCGGAACGGCTGGAAACATGAGTAATGTGTCCGGAATGGTCGGAAGAATGGAAAACATGACCGGAAGAATGGAAAACATAAATGTGCTCATGACTGGAAATATGACTGGAAGTATAACCTGTGATCTGACTGAAAAGATGGTTATAATCAGAAATATAGGTGGTATGAGTGAAGCAGCCGAAAGAATGCGTAATATCTCTGAAATGACTGGACCGGGCAATTTGACCCAAACTCAAACTCAGAACATGACTGAAGGTCAGATAGGAACCATGGCAGGAAATCAGACTGGAGCTATGGCCAGATCCAGAATGTGTGAAATGACAGGAAATATGGTTATACTCAGAGGTATGGATAACATGACCTCAATGGTTGAAAAAATGGATCGTATGTCCACAATGGCCGAAAGAATGGACTTTATGAATTTCATAGATGGAAAGATGATCATACTTGAAGATGTGGATATGACTAGAATGACCGAAAAAATGGATGGTATGTATAAAGCGCCTGAAAAGATGGATAATATAACCGGAAAGATAGTTATAATCAGAAACACGGATGACACGACTCAGCTAATGACTAAAAACATTAAATGCAACATTACTGGAAACGTGACTTCGATCAAGAACACAGGTAACATGGCCGAAAGAATGGGTAGAGCTGCATAAGTCTTGATCTGTAAAATGTTCGTGTAATGAACCGTGTGGAAAATAAGTTGCCTATCAGTTTGATAGAAATTTTGGCTTGAAACTAAGACTGCAAACCTATAACTTTTCAGTTTGCAGCTCTTGCTTCTTTTTTCCAGCTGTTTCTAGCATTCGTCAACCAGTCTACTGGTTTTCTTATCTAAAATTAACTTCTTCTAATTCGGGTTTCATTTTCTATTTACTGTTTTTTACTGAATTTAAGGCTAGATAATATTTTAAAATTTTCTAACTAGAGCTAAATGATTTCCTAAAGATTCAATTCTCCAGGAGGCTTCCGTACTACTGTGGGTTACTTCTGTATATACGTAATTATTTGTAAAAGGTGACTATTTCTAAAGCGTACTCCAATTCCGAAAACCAGACTAATCTCTATAGTTGATAGAGATTAAGTATTTATAAATCAGGAATTTATTATCCAATTGATTATATTAAATTATTTTAATTTTATTGGATTTATTTGGCGGAGCTTTCGTTTTAAAGCATAAGTACGCTCACCTGATAATTCAAATAATTTTGGTGAGAAGTAACATATGGATAAAAAGCAATTAAATGAAGAAAGAATTGAGTTACTTTCCCAGATTAATGCTCTTCTTGATTTCCCTTTAACATTACTGTCAATTTTATGGTTAGTTCTTATTGTTGTGGATTTTGTTTACGGGTTTTCTCGATCTTTGCAAGTATTGAGCCTGGGTATCTGGGCGATATTTATAATTGACTTCTTTGTCGAACTGAATATCTCTCCAAAAAAGAAGGATTATTTAAAGGAGAACTGGCTTGTTGTACTTTCCTTATTTTTGCCTGCGTTAAGGATTCTAACGTTATTTAGCGGCTTCAGGCTAGTCAGATTTGCAAATTCTGTTCGGTCTCTTAATCTGATCCGGATCCTCTCTTCTTTCAATCGAAGTATAAGAACTGTCCGGCAAGTAATGAGGCAGCGGGGCTTGAGATACGTCCTGCTGCTTACCTCTCTAATAACCTTTCTTGGAGCCGCAGGTATATACAATTTTGAGCAGCCAGGCCTTACTTCTTATTGGGATGCTCTTTGGTGGACCGCAATGATTATGACTACAATAGGAAGCGATTATTGGCCAGAAACCGCCGAAGGAAGAATACTGGCTTTTCTGTTATCGGTTTATGCTTTCTCAATTTTCGGGTATATAACCGCAGCTCTGGCAAGCTTTCTTGTTGGAAGGGATGGTGAATCATCCTCAAAAGAGATTGAAAAACTGCGCAGCGAAGTACAGCTCCTTTCCAGTGAAGTTAACAGGTTTTCAAAAAAGGAAAAAAAGTAAATTTTACTAAAGTTCTTGATATTTATTGGTAGCTCTGATGCTTCTTGCTCTGTTCCTTTCCGATTCTTAATTCCGGTCTGGGTATTTAAGCAGCCGGATTAAACCTAAAAAGGCTATAAGGGCCCATGTTCCTTCAAGGATTACAAAGGGGTATAGTCAATAAGAACTGACGCTTTCGAAAAGGTTGAGATAGAAAGCTAACAGCAGAAGGAGTACCCTGTTGAGCCTACTATTACTGAAAGTTCAACCGTGGTTAGTCAATATAATTTTATCTTCATATATTTTCGCTTTTATTCAATTTAGTATGCGGCGTTGGTGGCAATTTCAATTGTTTATCTCCTTTTTTGCCCTGTGCTTTTTTTGCCTTGATGCCAGTCTTTTATGTATAAATATAGCTATTACAGTAACTGCCATTGAAAAAGCAAGTATTCTCATTATAGTCAATCTGAAGTCATCGCCTATCATCAAGGCATGTGCTGAAACAAGTAAAAAGGCCAAGTAGCTTAGATAGTGAACTTTCCGCCAGTTTTTGTACCTCTTCCTGTACAGGGCAATCCCAGCAGTCAGAAGGAACAGATAAAAAGCCGGACGACCTGCTAATGCAATGAAGATATTTGTCTGGGAAATCGGAGATAAGATCTGGATCCCTCGCCCCTGTAAAGCAAAAGTCAGTGGATGAATAAGAATTAGCAGGATTCCAACTCTTGCCAGATTATGATGAGCTTTTATAAAAGGCAGTCCTGATACTTTTTTCATTTTAGCCATGTACTCAGATGTAATTATTGCAAGAAACATGGTCAGGTAACCGCAAGTTCCTACAAACCGACGTATCATTACAACAGGCTCTTCTGGATTTTTCAGAATTATGTATATTATAAACACAATTATAAGTAGAATTATACCGTAGATTGGGTAAAAATAATTATTTGAGATTCCTTTGCCTGAAACATCCCTACTTGTATTTTGATCTGTATGTTTTCCCAAGTTATCCTTGCCCAAAATATTCCCCCAGCAAGCTTATTTTCTTCCCCCAAAGGCAGTAATTCTTAGTTACAGTAATGATCTCAATAGTAACTTGTTATTATAACATTGTTACTTTTTTCTCAAAAAGCAACCATATTCCATACCATATTCCTATTTTACTTCTATCTGGTGAGGTTAGACTTTCATTACTATTATCCTTCATTATTATTATCCTTCATTCGATTATATTTATACTAGACTATTCGATTATTTAACTATGTTTTTTCTAATTTTAATTATATGTGATGGAAATTATAAAAAACTAAAAATCGTAAGAAAAAACTTAAAAAATAATTGTTCAGGTATTATATTATTTAATTAATGTCGCTAAAAGTATATTATACAATATTTATTTTAAATCAATAATAGTTTCTAATTTATATTTCATTATGTATTATATTCTCCAAATCATAATCTTCTGTTGGTACGTCAATTTGTTGGTGGAACTTGAGGTCATCTTCATTGGTATATAGTTTTCAACACGTAAAGGGGTAGATTTATCAGCAAATTTTCCTCCCAAAATAACTGGAGATTAACTGGAAATATAATATTTATGTGTTGTATCTGCCGATGGGAATGAGCTAAAGGCCAATAACATTAAAATCGTATCAATTTGAGGAGTGTGTACAAATGGGAATGTTTAAAAAGACAATGAGTATTTTAGTGCTGGTCTTTTTCGTACTGTCACTGACAGCAGCGTCAGCCAGCGCAGGTTCCTGGAATGACAGATATGACTGGAAAGACAGATGTGACTGGAAAGACAGATGTGACTGGAAAGGCAAGTGTGGCTGCAGAGACAGATGTGACTTTGGGTTCGGTAGTTTCTTCTTTGGTTCTTCTTGGTCATTCTTCGGATGTGGTGGCGACTGGTTTGGCGACAATTGGTTTGGCGACAATTGGTTTGGCGACAACTCGTTTGGCGACAACTCGTTTGGCTGGTAATGATTAATAAATGTCACGAATATAAGTGTAAACAAACTTCGGCTCTTTCGTACGGTCTTATATCGGATTGCAGGGACAATAAGACTCATTAAACCTAAAAATCTAGTATATCGGAAAACACCTTTTACAGAAATTGTGTGTTTGAAGAATGAAAAAGGCATGAGCATGTATGCTACAAATTTATGAATCAGACAGTTTGAGTCTCATGTGACTAGTTTTAAGTAAGCTGCAGAAATCCTTTTAAGATGCTGGCCGGCAGTCTTCGGACTGGCTTACGAACGAGTCTTTTTCTTATTTTTACAATTTTATGGTTTAGAGAATAGTTTTATTGTCTTATGAAAAATTAAAAATTTCCAACTTTTCGAGTATATTATAATCTAGAGAATAAACTATGAGGTTTCCTTAACTTGTTTTAGTCGTGAACTGAAATTATTTCGTTTTGCGTACCAGGAATTGCTCGTTGGTATGATATAGTACTCCTTTTCATTTCTGCTGTAGTGAGAATATGTTTTTATGGAAGACAGAAATTCTTACCATTTTTTTGTAGTTTTTATCTAGGTTCTTTCATTTAAGCGGTGAAGTATTAAAATTTTTATCGATGTTTATACATGGAAATACTTGGAGATTATAAAGTTTACCTTAAGAAAATAGTTTTCGGGTTTACCTTATGAATGTCAGGTTGCTAAGTTAACATAAACAGTTATAGCCTTGAATCTGGCAGTTCCTTTGATTATTAAATCAATTTTTATAAAATTAATTAGCTGCTCGGCATGCTTGAAGTCCACCAATCGATCTTGATTTTGGTATGATAAATTTCTATAATGTATATATCGGGACGAACAATCACTCAAATGAAATAAATTTATAGATCAGGGTTGGGTATAAATTCAAAGATTGGAATTTGCATTCTTATGTAGTTGAAAATTAAGGACTGGACCGCATGTTAATTCGGAATGATTATGACAAATATTATTCTCATAAGATTCCCTTTCAAAACAAGGCTAGATAATGTCGATTTTCAATTAATATTGGTTTCTAATTATTATTTCTTTAGTTATTATATTCTCTGAGTTATAATCACCTAATGATACGATTTAAGGATCATTTTCATTGGCTTACATATTCTCGGCATAATACATGAGGATAATGGGGGTAGAATTTTTACCAATCTATACTTTACTAGAAGAAATCTAGATGGTGGATTGGTAAATAAATTCATTGAGTGTATCGCCAATGAAAAATGAACTGAGAAATTAACCTTAAATTGTATCTAATTTATCAAAACATAGCAAAAAATTTGTGGAGTGTAGATAAATGGGAAAAATTACAATAAAAAAGACACTGGGCATTTTTATGCTAGTGCTTTTTGTAGCTTCATTAACAGCTGCGTCAGTAAGTGCAGGTGGGGACAGGTTCGGCAGGTTCGACAGGTTCGACAGGGGCGATTTCAAGTTTGTAGAAAAGGAAAAGTTTAAGTTCGTATCTAAAGACCGTTGCTGTGACAACTGGGGCTGGGATAGATGTGACAGATGGGACAGAGGCGACAGATGGGACAGAGGCTGTGGCAACTGGAACAGATGGGACAGAGGCTGTGGTCTCTTCGGCTTTGATTTCTTCGGAAAGAACCGCGGCTGGGATAGGTGCTAACTACTAAATTTGTCTGGCTATAAAATAAAAAACATATATGACTCATTTGTACAGCTCTGAGTCAGATTACAGGAGTGGAAGACTCTACTCATATAAAATTTCGTATGATTTAAAATGGAATAGGGTCTTCTCTCCTGATACTGACCGGTAGTTTCAAACTAGATATGCAAATGAGTCTTATTTGACTTTTTTACAGGTATGAATTTGTGGAAGATCGTAGAAAGTTTTTACGGCTTCTAATTTCCACATTAACTTTTGATCTCTATCTTTAAATTTGCATTTAAATCCAAGAGACACTCTTGAGATTCAGGCTATCTACTTTTATTTTGTATTAGGAGTTGGTGTTAGGTTTTCTATCGTTGACTAATGGCTTTTTATCGTTGACTAATGGCTGAAAATTCGTTTATTTTCTATTCTGGTTTTGCTTGTATAATTTGCTGGACTGAAGATCTTCTGACTTAAGATAAGAAGAAATTTAATATGTAAAAACGCTCAATATTTCCTAAGTAATTAGGATAGTTCCGGAGAGGTAATCTCTACAGAATCAAATGATTTATATAGAGAATCTGGCCTAGCAAAGAAATAAACGTGTCCATTTACTTTTCCGGGTATCAAGTTTCAAGCTGGAGGAGTTTTATTGAATAAACGGAACTCGATATATCTCGGGGTTCTTATTCTCCTGTTTCTGGTAGCATTTTTAGTATTTACAGAGCAGAAAAAGGAAAGCCAGTTAGGATTTGAGAACATAAGTGTGCAGGAGGCAAAAGAACTGATCGAGAAAAGCAATGTATTCGTACTAGATGTTCGCACGCCTGCCGAGTTCAATCAATCACATATCGAAGGGGCGATCCTGATTCCTGTAAGCAATGCCTTTGGATCAAATTTGAGTCTGGACAATCTGCTCAAAGCTCGCACAAACGAAGTTCCTAAAAATAAAAAGGTACTGGTTTACTGCAGAACAGGGCGCAGAAGCATTGAGGCAAGTACAGTCCTTGCAAACGCAGGATATCAGGTATATAACATGGAAGGGGGCATTGGTTCCTGGATCGATGCAGGGTATCCGGTTGTAAGCTCGGAAGCCCGGGAAACGGATGGTTCCAGCGATTGAAACCTAGGAATTACGTTTTTTAACTATCCGACACCACATCAGAATAAGCATTGCTTTTCCATCCCGTGCATTCCATTTTACTTAAGTATTTCTTGATATAACCAACCTTCTTATTTTTTTCATATATTTCGATGTCTCCCAATTGTTTTATTTAATTTCAAGTCCAGTAGCCTCTTAAGAACACTAATAATGTTCATAATGCAATTACTCTATGTTCGTTCTATAACTGAAAAGGCTTTTATTCTCTAGTGCTCAAACCTAGAGTGGAATATTAATTATAAAAATTATCTTATTTTAGTAATTGGGGGGGTAAAATGGATATAGGTAAAAGCAAATCGACTGAAAAAACATCTTTTACAGAGGCCGAAAACCGCTTTACAAAAGAGAAGGGAAGAGGCACAGATCTTCTAGTTCCTTATGCACGATCAAATATTGAAAGATGTATGTGCTCACTGTGCTCGGTCCAGGCCGACAGTAAGTGTGCTCAGGACAAACTTCAGAGTTCAGGAAAGGCGATGAAAGATATGCCAGAAGGAGAAGTTCCAAATCCTGAGGACGTTCCAGGAATATACTGCTCCACAGGCAAAGCCACATGCCGGGACCTTAACTTTGACAGAGAATGTATTTGTGGTACATGTGAGGTCTGGAAAGAATATGGTCTTGAGGAGGTAGATCCAAATAATCACTTCTGTCTGCATGGTAGAGCAACCTGACTAGTTTTATAAAAGTCTTGAAATCAAATCTTAATTTTCTTAAACGGAATATTTAAAGAAATATTTATTTCTTCTTTTTCAGCTCTTCTTTAGATTTTTCACTCTAAACGGCTTAGTTCAAAACACTTTTATGTCCAGAAGCCAAAGTCTAAAATAAGAAAACTAATTGGGATATTAATTTGGGGGAATACTTTGAGTAAAGGGAGAGATACATCAACCGAAGAGAATGAATCTATAACACCTAGAGACAGGAATGTAACTTTTGAAAGAGGTACGGACTTTGTAGTCCCTTATGAATCGGAAAACATTAACAGATGTAGATGCCCACAGTGCCCGGTTCAGGCTAACAATCAATGTGTACAGGACAAGAATAAGAGTTCAAAACAAGCAATGGAAAATCTGCCCGAAGGAAAGGTTCCGGACCCTGAAGATGTTCCAGGGGTATACTGCTCCACAGGCAAAGCTACCTGTCAGAATCTTCACTTTGACAGACAATGCATTTGCGGTTCCTGTGAAGTCTGGAAAGAATATAACCTCACAAATGCGAATCCCAATAATCACTTCTGTCAGCACGGCAGAGCAACCTGATCTTTCACTTGCAGGTTCAGATGGTAGTTTTTTATTTACTCTATATTTTTGTATTGTTACAGATTTTTTTAAAGCCTTTTTGCGTTTTTAAGTAAAGATATATTTCTGAGCTTAAGGTCAATTCTTAGTTTAAGGCTGCACAGTTTTGGTTTTTAAAGGTTCTTTCTGCAGTTTACTACTTTCTCTGCTAACAGGTTTAGTTTTGCCACCTGGATAAAATAGAAAAACAATTAATTTAATTAAAAGTTAATGATAGACCCTGAAGACTGGAAAGAAGTAGGAAGAATGGAAGAACTGATAAACTGGATTATAAGTATAGTTATGCTTTTATTCATGGTCAAAACAGGGGAGCTTCTGGCTCAAAACTGGGATTTCTTAAACCATCTACTGATTTACACTTATATAGGAATCTTATTTTTTTATTTGCTGGCAGAAAAAGCTGCATACAGGGGTTCAAATATTAAAGGAAGGCAATCAAAAAAATGGACCCGGAGTTTGCTTTTACTTTTCTGGTGGGCTCTTCTGATTGTACCTGTCCTTGAATATAGTTTTGATCTACACCTTGAACTCGGTTTTTACCCACACCTTGAATCCAATCTTTACCCGCAACAAAATTTTGCAGTTACAATTGCAGGAGCATCACTTGCATTAATTGGCACAGGGATAAGAGCTTGGAGTATGTGGACGCTGGGCAAGTATTTCTCAGCCCATATCGAAATCAAAAACGACCATCAGTTAATTGAAAGCGGTCCCTATAAACTCATAAGGCATCCAGCTTATGCAGGAAATATACTACAGGCTGTCGGAATCCCACTCATTCTAAATGCTTATCTCTCCTTGAGTATTTCAGCAGTGTTAATTCTCCTATTTTTGTATAGGTTGAAGCTTGAAGAAGAGACCTTGATTCAGGAAATCAAAGGTTATCGAGATTACATAAAGAGAACAGACAGGTTAATCCCTAAACTCTGGTAAATAATAAACATGGTTGTGTGTAAGCTTAACCCCAACCGAAAATAATATATCTTTTAGTAAATATTGTCATTGAACAGTCAAAAAATAATTTAAGGATGGTGGGAAGTTGGTGGGTATAGTTCTAATTCTTCATATCCAAGTTTACCTTAAACCCTTTAAGATTTCAGGAGCTCAAATAACTTTATTTCAACTTCAGGAGGAGCAAAATAAATGATTCCTTCTTTACTGGCAAATGTTGACGTACTTCTCGGCTTTGCAATTTTAATTCTTACCATTTTTTATAGATTTCAAGTCCCTCCTGTACTAGGTTTTCTCGTAACTGGAATGTTAATTGGCCCGCATGGGCTTGGAATTCTGGGTGGAGGGCAGAATGTAGAACTAAACGCTGATCTAGGTGTAATCTTTCTGCTTTTTACCATAGGAGTAGATCTTTCCTTAAAAGAGCTCTGGAAAATAAAAAAAGCCTTATTATTGGGTGGAAGTCTTCAGATTCTCTTAACAGCAGCACTGGTTTTCATCGTGTGCTCAGCTCTTGGGTTTAGTAATCCTACCTCTGTCTTTCTTGGCTTCTTAATTTCTCTTAGCAGTACTGCAATAGTCCTGAAAGTCTTTCAGGATAGAAACGAGGTATATACTACGCATGGGAAAACTTCTCTTGCAATTCTGATTTTCCAGGACCTTGCCATTGTGCCCTTGATCCTTATCACCCCACTGCTGGCTGGAAATTCAATAAATTTCGAAACCTCATTTTCAACCATTTTTCTCAAAGGCTCCCTGATAATTCTGGTTTTCATCTTAAGTGCAAAGTTCCTAATTCCCTGGATATTTTATCATGTAGGCAGAACTGGCAATAAAGATCTGTTTCTTATTAGCGTAGTTTTTATCTGTCTATCTACCGCTCTTTTTACCTCAAGTATTGGTTTGTCTCTTGCGCTTGGCGCTTTTCTTGCTGGAATTGTTATTTCCGGCTCTCAGTACAGCCATCAGGCAATAGGCAACATAATACCTTTGAGAGATATGTTCATGAGTTTCTTTTTCGTGTCCATTGGAATGCTTCTTGACATTGGATATTTGCTTGATCATTTCTCTGTACTTGTTTTTGCAGCGTTTATACTCATTATCATAAAATCAATGGCAGGAATAGCTGTAACTTTCTGTCTTGGCTATCCTCTCCGTACTGCGGTATTAACAGGACTTGCACTTTCACAGGTAGGGGAATTCTCTTTTGTGCTTTCGAGGTTAGGGATCGAGTATTCTCTCTTGTCAGAGGAAATTTATCAAGCCTTTCTGGCAGTTTCTATTATTACAATGGGGATTACGCCCTTCTTGATTAACGCGTCTTATAAACCCGCAGATTTCTTTGTCAAAAAGATCTCAGGTATGACTTATGGAATGAAACTGGTACACGGCTTGTACTCAGAATCCATTGAAGAAGAAAAACAGACTGAACCTGAGCTGAAAAACCATTTAATAATTACAGGCTTTGGTTTTTCAGGTCGGACAGTCTCAAAGGCTGCAAAAACCGCAGGTATCCCTTATATTATCCTAGATTCAAACCCAGAAATCGTCAAGCAGGAAAAAATGAAGGATGAAAATATCCACTATGGGGATGCAACGTTTGAAGCTGTACTGGAGCATGCAGGCATCAAGAATGCAAGAGTTCTCGTTATTGGGATTTCTGACGCTGCTGTTACAGAGAAAATAGTAGAGACTGCAAAGCAATTGAATCCGAACATCTACATTATCGCAAGGGTACGGGATTTACAGGAAACGGAATGCCTTAATGCCCTAGGTGTGGATGAAATCATTCCAGAAGAGTATGAAACGTCTGTAGAAATCTTCGTTCGCCTGCTGGAGAAATATCTGGTTCCGAGAGAGGATATTGAAAAGCTTGTAAGCGATGTACGGGCTAACGGCTATAGAATGCTGCGGAAATTGTCTGATAATACGACTATTGATAGCGAAGTCAATATAAAAGATGAGCTTCAAGGCGTCGATATCCAAGTTCTTAAAGTGGGAAATAGTTCAAATTTTGATGGAAAAACTCTTGCAGACCTGGATTTTAGGAAGAAACACGGAGTGACCGTGCTTTCAGTTCGTAGAGGCTCGGATTTGATTTATACTCCGCAGGGCGATTTCCTCCTTCAGGCAAAAGATGCCTGTATTCTTCTGGGAAAACCTGAAGATCTGTACAATATCAGGAAATTTTTTGAAAGTGTTAACGGATAAACTAAAATAAGCCCCCTCTAACTCTTCTAATTGTTTATTTTTTCCTGCCTATGCACTCTTATTTTCCTTTTTTGCAATACAAATATATTCCATGCATCTGACTTTTTCCTATGCGTCAGATCATTCTAGCTTCTGCATCTCCAAGGCGAAAAGAGTTGCTTAAACAGTTGATAGGAGATAACTTCATAATTCGTGCTAGTTCCTATGAGGAATCTCCTCATCCTGAACTGAACCCTGAAGAACTTGTCATAAAGCACTCTGTCGAAAAAGCCAGGGATGTTGCTAAATATTTTGATTGCGGGCTTGTAATCTCTGCTGATACTTCGGTTCTTTTTAACGGAAAAATTCTGGGAAAACCGCAATCTTCCGAAAATGCAGAGAAAATGCTGAAAATGTTAAGCGGACAAAGATTTAAGGTTATAACCGGGCTTACAGTTCTTGACCTTGACAGCGGAAATGAATTCACCGAACTGGAATCCACGCTTGTCTGGATGGATAAGATAAGTAATGAACAGATTTCAGCCTACGTCAGAACCAGAGAACCCCTTGATAAGGCAGGAGCTTTCTCTGCTCAGGAGAAAGGGGCAGTCCTTGTAGAAAGAATCGAGGGAGATTTTTATAACGTTATAGGCCTTCCTCTCTTCAGGCTGGGAAAAATCCTGCAAAGCGCTGGAGTATCTATATTTGAGGAAGATTCATCCTGAAACCGCTGTACTGCAACCGTTGGGCCGCAACCGTTGCGCCGGTTGATCACGCCGCTTCCAGGGTTTTCGATCAAACCTTTTCTCAAAAGGTTTGCGGTCAAGCCTTTTCTCAAAAGGTTTGCGTTTTTGATCAAACTTTTTTTGAAAAAGTTTGTGAGCAAGCGTTTTTTGAAAAAGTTTGTGGCGAAAGTAATAAAGCATCTCTGATCAATTAGGTAATGATAAGTGGATTTTAATAATTTTGAAATTAAACTTGAATATACCTAAAGAAACTTAATACTGTTTTATCAGTTTTTCAGGTACTTAAATTTCAAGAGGGGATTCCGGATGCTCCAAGTTTACAACACCCTTACAAGAAAGAAAGAGGTTTTCAAACCCTTAAAGGAAGGTGAAGTCTCGATTTACGCCTGCGGGCCTACGGTTTATAGTATGCCGCATATAGGCAATTATCGCACTTTCCTGATGACGGATAATATTGTGAGAACTCTCGAATATCTTGGGTATAAAGTAAAGCTTGTAATGAACATCACTGATATAGATGACAAAACTATCAGAGATTCAAAAGCAGCCGGAATGTCTCTTAAGGATTTTACGGATAAATATACGGCAGAGTTCTTTAAAGGACTTGAGATGCTGAATATAAAAAGAGCTTCAGTATACCCGAGAGCTACGGAAAATGTTGACAGCATGATTGAGCTTGCACAAAAGCTGATAGATAAGGGACTGGCTTACGAAAAAGGCGGGTCGGTCTATTACAGAATTTCAGCGTTTCCTGATTATGGCAAACTCTCGAAGCTTGATTTTGATAATATTATAATTGGCGTATCAGTGGACGTAGATGAATACGACAAAGATAATCCTCGTGATTTTGCTCTCCTGAAAGCTTCAACCCCAGAAGAAATTGAAAGAGGAATTTACTATGAGAGCCAGTGGGGAAAAGTTCGTCCAGGCTGGCATATCGAATGTTCGGTAATGGCTATGAATTATTTTGGTCCAACTCTGGATATGCATCTGGGAGGAATAGACCTTATTTTCCCTCATCATGAAAACGAGATTGCCCAATCAGAAGGGGCAACTGGAAAACCGTTTGCATGCAACTGGATTCACGGAGAACACCTCATAGTCGAAGGAGAGAAGATGAGCAAGTCCAAAGGAAACGTCTTCACACTCCCTGAAATTGTTGATAAATACAGTGGAGAAGTTGTACGCTTTATGTTTCTCTCAGTTCATTACCGTAAAAAATTAGATTACTCCGATTCCTTTGCAGAAAATGCAAAAAATAATTATTTGAGGCTTAAAGAAACGCTTGAGAATCTTGAGTTCGCTCTGGCAAGCGCAGAAGATACAACTTATCCCGAAGATAGCGAAGTGCTTAAAATCCTTCCTGAGCTTGAAACTCAGTTCAGAGAAGCTCTTGAGGACGATTTCAATACCCCAAAAGCCATTACAGTTTTTAAGGAGCTTTCCCGTACAGCTAATAAATACCTTAAGTCCGGGAAAAATCGGCAGGTACTTGAGAAATTCCATTCCTTTTACAGGAAGTTTTCGGATGTTCTGGGCCTTTTTGCCGAATCCGGGAAAAAGGAAATTCCCAATGAAGTAATAAGATTGGTTGAAGAACGTGAAACCGCTAGAAAAAAGAAAGACTGGACAACTTCGGACGCTATCCGAGAAAACATAAAATCTCTGGGATATATTGTTCAGGATACCAAAGAAGGACCAAATATAAAAGAAGCCGAAGAAAGTTAATAAGACGTTTAAGTGATAAACATCTTTATGTTTAATTATAAACTTCTTTAATCCGAATCCTTAAAACGTCAATAATTATTTATCCAAATATATACTATTTTCATTACATTAAATCCATTCTTATTCAGGGCCGCATTCTCTTTTTCTGCGTTGCGCGCCCATATCGCCTATAGGGGGGTAATTTCTGGATAAAGCTGCTGTTGACGAAGAAATTATCGATAACTCTGGCAGGAGTGCCTTAAAAGCAGGGTGTATTTTAGCTGAACTTGGGCACGCTCCTGGTACAATAAAAAAATTTACACTTGTGTCTACAAAAGCCCTGGAAGAGAAATCTACAGAATCGGTTGATAATGCAATGCTTATGATTAGGGAAATCTCTAAAAAAGTTGTAGACAATATAGAGGAAACTCCTGCTGAGTTTAGGCCGTCTCAGGTGGAGCTGACTTTCAACTTGCTCTTAACTATGAATGGGAGAGCAGTTATAGCTAAATCGGAAAAGGAGAAAAATCTGAAAGTAACGCTAATGTGGAAGGATAAAGAGGAAACTGAAAAGAACCTTCCTGAAGGTTAAGATTGAATCCTTGTTTATAAATGCCTCTTACAGTTTTTCTTCTGTGGTTCCAGAGTGAAGAAATAAGTATGATCTGAGGCAAGTATGATCTGAGGTAAGTATGATCTGAGGCAAATTAGAAGTGGTAGATGATATGAAATCTAAATCCCTTGTTTTTTTACTTATTATTTCGCTTGTTGCAAACGCTTACTTTGTCCTGCTTGAAGAGCAGCCATCCTTTGAAGAAGAACAGGTTCAGGAAATGCAGGCTCGCATAAACACCCTTGAAAAGGAAAATGAAAACTACAAGACACGGATTAATCAGGATAATAAGTCACTTCAGTCTTATGCTTCTCAGTTAGAATCCTACCGTAAGAGAGTTTTTGAGCTTGAAAGTAACTCTCAAATGTGTCCTGCAGGGATTGAAGGTTTTGCTACCCTTCAGGGACCTGCGGTATTCCAAAAAATCGAACTTGAGAGGTCAGGCCCCTTTGTTGTGGAAAACGTTTCTGAGCAGGGAGCTTTGCTCAATCTCTCAGTTGAGATCAGGCCTGGAAAAGGCCGCATACTTGTCCAGACAACCCCTCTGATGGGCGTGATCTTCCAGGATGCTGCAAACACTGCAGCTTTCGTGGCTGAAAACAAAACTGAAAAGCAACTGTCAGGCAGTGATATTATTTTTAGCATTTCTGCTCCAGATGAGGCTCCAGGGGTTGATGGGCCCAGTGCAGGAGCTCTAATGACTCTGCTTACAATTTCAGCCATTGATAACAGTGTCAGGCTGAATGACAGTATAACCCTCACAGGCACAATTGACAATGAAGGCAATATCGGTCCCATAGGCGGGGTAGTAGAAAAAGCGCAGGCAGTAAAAGCCGGAGGCAAGACCCTTTTCCTTGTCCCTGAAGCAAACAGTGAACTTGTTACATACAAATATGTAGAAAGGAAGGTAGGAGGCTTTACTCTTATTGAGAGGAAGCCTGAAGTAGTAGATACTGAGAAGTATATAGAGAAAAATGTGGGAATCGATGTCGAATATGTTAATACGATTGATGATGTACTGAGGTATGAGAAATAAAATCCCGTTTACAAAATATAAAAATCATAACTCTACTGTGATTTAGATTGGTTTTTTGGGGGTTTTTCTACCCGAAACCCATTTTTGCTACTACAAACCGGTTTCTCGCAGTTTTCAGGAAGCATTCGAAATATGAAGTGCCGAAATAATACTAAAGCGCTGAAAATACTAAAACACTGAGATAATACTAAAGCACTGAAATAACATAAAAATACTGAAATACTAGGAAAATATCGAAATATTACTGAAAAACAACTTTTTATCGTTATGTCACCCGAAATCACACCTATTATTGAAGAGCCTGCTCTTATTGTGGCTAATACCGAAACCTCACTGGTAGTTGCCGATATTCATCTAGGGATCGAGTGGGATCTGTACAGGAGCGGGATCAATTTGCCCAGCCAGATGGAATCACGGTTGGATAGGATTCTGGGCTATATCCAGGCAAATTCTCCTGATAGAGTAATACTTCTCGGCGACGTGAAACATAATGTTCCTCAGGTCTCCTGGCAGGAAAAAGACGAGATTCCTCGCTTCCTTGAAACCCTTGCAGAACACACACATGTGGATATCTTCCCTGGAAATCATGACGGAGGAATCGAGCTTCTTTTCAACAGGCAAAAGGATATCAGGGTTCATTCCACACGAGGAGCTGTTCTTGATGGGATAGGATATTTCCATGGGCATACCTGGCCTGCACCTGAACTTCTGGCTGCTTCTCATATCTTTGTTGCCCACAACCATCCTGCAATTCGTTTTACGGATTCATTCGGTTACTCCATAGTTGAACCTGCCTGGATCAGGACAAGGTTCAATACGGGTGTAATGAAGGAGCGTTTCGGAAGCCTTGATTTTGAAAATCCTGTACAGTGGGCAGATCCTGAACTCTTTGTAATGCCTGCTTTTAATGAACTTTGCGGGGGCGTGCCCTTTAACGAATCTACTCAGAAAGATCTGCTGGGCCCGGTTTTTTCCTCAGGCGGGATTGAACTTGAGGCTTCCGAAGTGTATTTACTTGATGGGACCAGGTTAGGAATACTCAGGAATATTAAGAAGTTGCCGCATACAAGGGCTAGGACCCGGGCTGCAGGAAAGAATCATAAAAAACCTGAATGTTCTAGATTATGAAATTTTTATATATTCTTTAAATAAGATACAAAGATTTTATTTATTATATCAATTCTTTTTCTCAATGTTTATATAAAATGCATGGGTCTATTGGAAAAATAAATGTAAGGAATCAGGCTAATAAACAGTCATTACTCCAGATTATTAGGAACTTAAGCTATCAGCTGCCAGGATAAGTATTGAATTCACTTGCCTCCTGAAGCCTCCCTTCCACAGTGGGTGCCTGAGCTGGTTTGTTGATTACTGATTTACTTGTTCCAATCTGATTTACTTGTTCCAATTTATTGGTTATTGATCCATCACTCATTGATTTTGATTGATTATTGGTAAGTTGTTGACCCGTCACATGATACTAATTGACCACTGATTGACTTTTCATCAATTACCGATAATCACTAATAAATTTACTGAGTGATTTACTTGCATTCACCCTAAAAGGACGTACTGATTCGATGAGCATAGAACTTAATAACACGGAAATATCGGATAAAATCCCCCAGTCCGACAATAATGTTACTCTGTCTGAAAATAATAATTTATTAGATACCAGGGTTTTTGATGAATCAAAACTTGCAAAACTAAACGGCATCAGAAGCCAGGGACTTAACCCATATCCCCACAAATTCGAAAAGAAAGGGGATATCTGTGAAATCTTGAAAAAATTTGAAGACTTTGAAAAGAATGAAGGTTTAACGGTCAGAACCGCAGGAAGGCTTTACAACATTCGCAAGCTTGGAAAAATGATATTTGCCGATCTTGGAGACCAGGGAGGCAGAATTCAGATTACTTTAAGGAAAGGAGATCTTCCTAATGAGGATTTCGAGATTTTTAAAACCTTGGTCGATTCGGGAGATATTATAGGTATTCAGGGCGAACTTTTCAGGACAAAAAGGGGTGAAAACTCCATCAGTGTGTCTGAATTTTCCCTGCTCTCAAAATCCCTCTGCGCCTTGCCCGAAAAATTCCACGGCTTAAAAAACATTGAAACCAGGTACAGGAAAAGGTATCTTGATCTTATAGTCAATACTGAGAAGCGAGAGATTTTCATAATGAGGAGCAAACTCATCTCCGAGATCAGGCGATACCTTACTGACAGGGAATTCCTGGAGTTTGAAACTCCAATACTCCAGAATGTGTACGGAGGTGCAAATGCAAGACCTTTCATGACTTTCCATAATTCCCTTGGGCAAAACCTCTTCCTGAGAATAGCTCCTGAACTCTACCTTAAAAGGCTTGTTGTTGGCGGGTACGAGAAGGTCTTTGAGATCTCCAAGAATTTCAGGAATGAAGATATCGACACAACCCATAACCCTGAGTTCACCATGATAGAGGTCTATGAGGCTTACAGAGATTACAATGACATGATGGACTTAACCGAAGGCATGATCTCGGAACTCGTGTTCAAGCTGACTGGCAGCTACGAAGTCAAAATGGGCGAAAACATAATTAATCTCCGTTCCCCCTGGAAGAGAATTTCCATGGAAGATGCCTTAAAAGAGTATGTCGGACTTGATATTTTTGCCCATTCGCTTGATGAACTGAAGCAAATTGCAATCGAAAACAGGATCGATGATTACGAAAAGGCAAAAACTTACGGAGAATTCCTTGCCCTGCTCTTTGAGGGTCTGGTAGAGGACAAGCTGATAAACCCGACTTTCATCTACGATTTCCCTGTGGAAAATTCCCCGCTTGCCAAAAGCCACAGGTCAAAAGAAGGCTTTGTTGAGAGATTCGAGCTTTTCCTCAATGGCTGGGAACTGGCAAACGGCTATTCCGAACTGAACGACCCTCTTGAGCAGGAAAAGAGGTTCGAAGAACAGGACAAAAAAAGAAAGCTCGGAGACCTTGAAGCCCAAACTGTTGACTATGACTTTATAAATGCCCTTGGGTATGGACTACCCCCAACCGGAGGCATGGGTCTCGGAATCGACCGTCTTACCATGATTCTTGCAGGTCTGGAGTCCATCAAAGAAGTAATTCTATTCCCGCAGATGAAAAGAGAAGACTGAGTTCATGTTTGAAAATATTTGTTTTAATCTAATCAACTTAAAAATTAGGAGAAAAAGTCAAGGAGAAAAGGGCAAGCCGAAAATGTCAAGGGAAAAAGCCCAAAAACAAGGATGTAAAACTGAATAATTAAGGGAAAAACTTGTTCTTTTTAAGAACAGGTTCTTCATTGGACTTTTTCCCTTTGATAATTTTACATTAACGTTTAGCAGGTCTTATTCGGAAGTTGCATTCACATACCTTGTCATGTTACTTCCAGCGTCGTCCTTTCCTTTAAAGATCCAAACCGGTTTATAGAATTCCTGTTTTTCTCCCGGGGTATCCGAGTAGTAACCAATTTTTATTTCGTTGATTTCTGCAGGCTTGTTCAAGCTTTTCAAAGGTTGAACGGAATCTCCATGCTTGAGTTTTTCTATTGCAGCGTTTGCATCAATAATTGATACTTCCCCAGCTTTTTCAACTTCTCTCCAGGTTTTGAAGAAATAAACAATTTCCTCTTTTTCTCCAATGCAGACTTCCATCGAGTCCCCAGGGCCGACAATTGGGTAACCGTCAAGGTTTCGGTTATATGAGACTCTTACGAACACAGGTGTTTCTTTTTCAACAGAACCCTTGTTTTCGTCTACTGTTTTGATAGTAAACGTTTCCACATTACTTATGTAGGCGTCATCTGACAAGGTATTACGTTTTCCAAGGAACTCATTTGCAGTTTTGACCGCTTCCTCTTCGGAAGGAAGATATTCTCTGGGAATAACAACCTTGTCTACACTTTCATGAATTTTATCTTCATTCATAACCTTATAATACGGAAGGGTTTTTCCAATTTCAGGAGCTTGAGCATTGACTACTATTTCATTACTTAATCCAGAACCTTTCATTTTTTCTGCATCAGAGAAAGCTACAGCATTTGACTCAGGGTCTATTACAAAATAAGCGACGCATGCTCCTAAAACAAGCATTAAAAATGTTAATGAAACCATTTTATTCAAATTAGCACCCCCATGAATTATATGCATACAAAGAATCATCTGGACTTTCATTTGGTTCCATGGTACCCTGACCATTAAGGTGATCATAAACGAATTGGTCATCAGTATCTGCTATCGCAACAGCTGTCACACTTGAGTCAAATGTTTCTACTGTAGCAAATAGCCATGCATCAACGATCTCATCATCGTTATTTATTGTTTCCTCAAAAAATCTATCGAGCAGAGCTGTAGAAGTTGGAACAGTGGAACTAAAGCCTAAAATACCATGCCCATACTTTAGAGCTTTTGCCCATTCATTAACATCGTGTAACACCTCACAACTGGCTATCATGACCCATTCATTATTCTGATCCCATTTTTTATTGACCTCTGAAGCTTGTACATCGCCCGTGCTGCTATATGAAGCCCAATTATACAGACAGATCTCAGATACAAGGCCTATTTGATCAGATCCGTGGCCCGTATGATAATGAAAATCAGCACTGTCCAAACCTGTATATCCACTGTTACTTGATCCAAAATCTGTTTCATCCACATTAGTTTCAGTTGCATAGAATGCCCGGGACCAGCCAGCAACAGTGTTTAACCAATAGTCAACTTAACCAATAGTCAATTCGTGCACACTCTGGTTCTAAATTTAAAGGACTAAGATTAGTGTAACTGTTTATTCTAGTCATTGAGACGAATATGCACTAGCATTGGATATTGTCAAGCTAACAAGAAGGACTAAGATAACAAATTTACTTGCCATCTTTTTGTTCATAGTATATACCCCATTAATTATTTTTCACTTTATTTATCTCTCTGTTTTTGGTTTTGATATAAAAAGTAATATCCAAAAACTACTATAAGTACTTAATTACTTATAAACAATTGTTATACTGTTTTATACATATCAAAATTAATATATTTTATCTCTTATAATGATATCCATTTTAATAACTAAAAAATAAATTCCTGTCTATTTTTGTTTCTGATTAAAATATAAAATCATTAACACTTTATTTGTACTTTGTAATTCTACAATTGTCTTATATAATCAACCAAAAACTACCAAAGTTGAGTTATTAACTATTTAATTAGAGGTTAAGTATAATAACGAACGTACTTGATTGTATATTCTTTTCAGTGAAGCAGTGTGCTAATTTTTCTGTAAAATTATAAATTTTAATATACTTTTGATTCAATACTTCGATATAGGTAAGTCTGTTTACATACAATGTTCAAAAAATTGACTTTGAATTCAAAGCAAATTTGAGACACTGCCTCTTTATGTGTAAATCTTTTTTATGAATTTAATGAGCTCGTAAGTCTATCAAATTTGCCTTTAAAGCGTAAATATTTTTATATGTTGGGAACAAATACCTTATATAACACCGAGATAATCAAAGGAAAAAAGTCAATGTTATAAAAAATTTTTCTGCTTTATCTTGTACTCTTTGTAAATTTTATTTAATTTTATAACTGTTCATATACCATAAAATGAGTCAACTAACACCATTTTGGTCATAGAAATCTGTCTAATAAGAGATTCATAGCAAAATTAGAAATGCCATCATTTAGCATCGGTTTACAAAGCCGACTGAAATCTATTGTAAATGCCAAAAACTCTAAAGTTACGGCTTTTGAAATCGGTTACGGTACCTGAATAATTAATTAATTAATTTTTATATTTTGTAGACAGCAACATATAAAGAAATTTGGATAAAATTGTTTTTAACAGGAAGAAATATTTATGAAATCTTTTGAGCATTTACATCGTTCAAAAGGTATAAACGTTTCAAGATTATATCCACATATCTGGATCTGGGTTCTTACAATTCTTGAAGTGTTAATTGCATATTTTTTAATAACAGTGATTTCTAAAAAATTTTTAGCCGAACCTCCAATCTTTATACATTTTCTGGGGCTTTTTTTGGGTTTTTGCTACATCACTTCTATGCTCTTTTTTTACCGAATTCCCAATGGAAGTAGCTCAGAATGTCTATGGGACTGTATAGTAATCTGGATAATTGCATTATTTGGTGTACCACTTATCTTTTTAGCATGGTTCTTATCTCCTCTTAAGGGATTGATTTTGGGACTTTATTTTATTGCACTAATAATGTTTACTCATTGGAGTTTTAAATATTATAATTCAAAATTGAGTTCTCTATATCATCGAGTAAAATTTTTTGAATTTATAATAAGGAAAATTTATTTCTTGAAAGAAGGTAAAATCGAAAATAATTTAATCAGAAAAAAGTTCATCATGAGTCTAAAACTATCTTTGTTTTATTCAACACTTGTAATATTAATCGTGGCTTTAATGGTAAATTTCTCTTTTGTAACTGACTTTCATCTATATGAGTCTCTCCCGATTAGTAAGATGATTTATAACGTTATAGAAGTTCAAAAATTCGCTCTCACTATGAGTTTGGCTGGATTTTTGATCGCATTTTACATTACATCATGTATATCGTTGACTTCTCACTTCGTGCTAAGAAAATCAAATACTTTAAAACAGTGAATATTTATATACAATTATAATCTCTTATCTTCTTAGATATTATCTCGTTACTTAAGATTGGTCTGCGATCTTTTTCAGTAGCTTTCATCTAACTCTAGTGCTTATCCTTTCTCACATTCCTTTTAAGGGTTATTACTCTTTTTCCATTAGCAAAGGTGTTACAAAATTCCCCTAAAAAAATATTCAATCTTTTGTCTAAATTAGAATTAAAGGCATAAAATATCGTAAATTTTATTTAGAAGGAGTATTGATCCTTCTCTAATAATGATTACAAAAACTCCGCTTATATCATTAAGCGAAGATCTCAAATTGAAATTATTATCTGAAGATGAATTTCTTCCCAAATTTTTCCTTAACTTGTCAAAATGTTGAGTTAATAAACAGATCCAGTGCCCGGAAATGCTCTCCTTGAAAATGTATACCCTTGGAGCCAGGCTTTATCTCTTTGTCCGACAACCCTAAAACCGAAGGATTTTAGGAGAGATGGTTGATAATCTTCTCTGCAATTAAGGAGGGTCTATCTTTTCTCACCTCGAATACAAAGCTGTTTTTTACATTCCATCTCCGGAGCACAGCTTCAAGCAGGCTTTTTCGCACCACCCAGATCATCGGGAAATCCACGAGAGATCTCAACCTGTCCACACTTTCGGCCCAGATCTCCCCGTTCAGTTCGAAGCGGCCTATTTCATCGATTACAACAAGGTCTTGATCTACTTTTTCCGAGGTTAAAAGGGCATTCTTTCCATGAAACACCCCGTCAGGGTTGAAGTAAAAGGAACCATTCCTAATCCAGGCCCTGTTTTCTTTGTTGCAGAGTTCAACTGATTTTCCTGTCCAGAGATCCTTTACGAAAAAGCCGTATCTTGCACCGTTCTTTATATTTCCTGGGGCCAGGATCCCTGAATAGCGAATCCCTTTTGCTCCGAGAAAGCAAAGAGTTTCGGTAAGGAGGGTCGTTTTTCCCTCACCCGGCTCCCCGGTTATTATAAATATCGGTTTATGGGCTTTATGTTCCGGGTAATTCACATTTCCTGGCATCATTTTTTCGGACACTGTTTTTCCTCACATTATATTTTTCAATTTAATTTTAGGGGCCGTTCTATAGGCCTTTTTAGGGTCAGTTCTATCGATAGTTATATGCACTGTTTTATGGGCTGTTCGATAGGCTGTCTCACAGATCATTTTACTGATAATTCTCAAAAAACTATATATATCGATATGTTTATCCAAACACAACGGTTGCGCAATTCCGGAATATATCAAAAAAGAAAATGCTATTTCACCCTCAGATTTTTCAGGAGCTTAGAATGATACAATATGGATCTTCATCGTCATTATGCGCGCTCGCCCTGGTTTTTGAGTGTGTGCTGCTTTCGATACTCCCGGGCCAGGCTCTTGCAGCCGGAACAGACTCCTCCTTTACGGTCGAGCGAACGCTTCAGTCATCTGTGGCTCCGGGTTCGGAGCTTGAAGTGCAGCTGAATATATCGGGTTTTGAGACAGGGGGCATTGTTGAAACACTTCCAGAAGGGTTCATCTATCTCAATAGCTCCCTGCCTGAAACCCAGGTGCGAGCCAAGGGACAACATATCATTTTTGCTCTTCTTGAAGAGGATAAAGTAAGCTACAGCGTAAAAGCCCCTGCTTCAGGAGATGGAATTTTTAGCGGGGAGTGGGAAGAGGTTCTCGAACAGAAGAAAGGAAAAGTACAGGGTAATTCGGAAGTAGTTATCTCATCCTCCTCTTATTCCGAATCTGGGGACTCAACTGGGAAAGCCCGGGATATAGTCTCTAACCCCGGGAATGCCTCTGACCAAAAACCCGGCAGGTTGCCTTTTGCAGGCCCAGGACTTCTAGGAGGGGCAATAGGGCTTGCGGCTGGGTTCAGGGCTCTGGAAAAATCCCGTAAGGAAAAGAAGGGGGGAATTTTGTGAATCTCAAATCCTTTAAATTCAGAATCTTAAAAGAAAACTCTTTGCAACCTGTACGCTCATGGTTTTGCTTATTATTTATCCTGGGCCTTTTTTTGCCGGCCTGTATCCTGCCCGCAGGAGCAAGCGTAATTCCCGGTGATTCCAGCGGTGACACCTGCGTTTCGGACGAGGAACTTGCAAGCTCCATTTTATCCTATATGGAATACAGCTATCTTGGAAAAGAAGAGCCTCATCTCTCGGCGGAAGAGTTATCCCTTGCAGCTCACAACTTCAGGCATATTCCTTACGGCAGGGTGGTAATCCCGGTTTCCTCGGAGGGAGATTTCATCACGCCCAACATCTGGTACAAAATGGGAGTGCCCACAGGCTCTTTGATCTATGAAGGACTTGTAACCCGGAACAGGGACGGTAACTACGACTCCTGGCTTGCAGAAAGCTGGAACTCCTCAAAAGACGCAAAAGTCTGGACTTTCCGGCTCAAAGAAGCAAAATGGCAGGATGGGGAACCGGTAAGCTCCGAAGATGTCAAGTTCACCCATGATTACCTCAAGGATAAAAAGCTCAAGCTTGCTTTTGTGCTCAACTCCGTTGAAAGAGTCGAATGCCCTGATGCGCGGACCGCGATCTTTTATCTTGAAAACCCGGATCCTACCTTCCCGGACAGGCTTTCTCATTCCCCGGGCATTGCCATCTTTCCTAAACACATCTGGGAAAACGTTGAGAATCCCGCAAGCTATGACGAATACGCATCCGGCGATACCCACTTTATAGGGTCGGGCCCTTTCAGGTACAAAGCGGCCGAGAGAGGCCAGTACTTCCTTCTGGAAGCAAATGAAGCCTACCACGGGGATAGCCCCTATGTAAAAGAGGTGGCCCTGAAACTGATCCCGGACGCTTCAAGCCGGCTATTTGCTCTTCAAAGTGGGGAAATCGACGTGCTGCCTGAAATAACTCCCGTAGAGGCAGAGAAACTCAAGGGTAAAGATAACATAAAAGTCTACAACATTCCGGATGCCACGGGCTATGAAATCGCCTTTAACTGCGAACTGTTCCCCACAAACGATCCCCTCTTCAGGCAGGCCTTAAGCCATGCCGTGAACCGGGAAAATGCCTCTAATACGCTGGGAAACGCGGAACCTACGGAGACCGTGTTCTTGTTCCCTGACCTTGCCCATGATTTCGTAAACCCGGACTGCATCAGGAAATATGACTACGACATTGAGAAGACAAGGGCAATTTTTAAGGCATCCGATAACTTTTCCGTGGATTCCGATGGGAAGGTTCGGTATAAAAACGGGGATCAAATTCACCTGAAAATCCCGCTTGGAGGTAAGGCTCACATGAACAGGGCTGATGAAAAAATCCTGAACGCCATAAAAATGGACTGGGAGGATAAACTGGGTTTTGATGTGGAATTTGAGGTCGTTCCAAAGGATATCTACCTTGAAGAGATAGGAGAGAGTCCGATCTTCATAGACGGTATGCCCGGCACCATGCACGACGATGTGGAAGATCTGAATAATTTCTACAGAAGCCCTGCGGGCAGCAACTACTACCACTACGACAACCCCAAATATAACCGGCTGATGGAAGAGTTGAAAAACACAACTGACCGGGACAAAAGGAAGGAAATCGGGTACCGGATGCAGGCCGTCCTGGCCGAAGACGTGCCCACTATTCCGGTCTGCAGTACAGGTACGCTCGTGGCTTACCGCACGGATCGCTTTACGGGCTGGGAATCCGTCATGCCTTTGCAGGCTGGAATCCTGGATAAAAAGGTCTTTTTGAACATCAAACCCGTGAGTTCCCAGGCTTCCTGAATCGAAGTTTGCGGGCGCTTTACTCAAAGCTCGCAGATATATGAATCGATGAGGCGGTTTAAGCTGAGTTTCAGAATCAAAAGCGTATATCTGAATTGAAAAGGCATGGAGGGAAAAAATGGTTTTAGAGATTGGGAACAGGTATATCCTGAGAAGGTTTTTCTCAGGTCTGCTGGCTTTCCTTCTCAGCATTACCCTCACTTTTTTCCTCCTCCGCTCTTTGCCCGGGGATTATATGACCGATCTGTTGCTGGAAATCGGAAGATATGCCCCGCCTGAACTGGTAGCTTCCTTCAAACATGAGGTTGGGCTGGATCTGCCCCTGCCCGAGCAATACCTCCTCTACCTTACGGGCATCCTGAAAGGCAACTGGGGACATTCTTTTGAATATGGGCTTCCGGTTTTTTCCCTTATCCGGGAAAAACTATACTGGACCCTTGTGCTGCTTTTACCTTCGAGTCTCCTTTCTGCGGGCTTGGGCATGGGGTTTGGGGCCTACTCGGGCTGGAAAAACGGTTCGAAAACGGATGCTTTCCTCCTCCATTCCCTGGTTTTTGTAGGAGCGGTTCCCTCTTACTGCTGGGGCTTTGCCGGGCTTTTCATATTCAGCTTCCGACTGGGGCTGCTGCCTTTTGGGGGCTACGTGAGCCTGCCGGGTACGGAACCTGCCGGGCTTTTCCGGCATGCCCTCCTGCCCGTGTTGACCCTTACCCTCTGCTCGGTTCCGGGGATCTATTACCTTATGCGAAACTCCATGCTCGATACCCTGGGGGAAGATTATATCCTGGCCGCAAGGGCAAGAGGTTTTTCCGAGAGCCGGATTCTTTTTCAGCATGCTCTCCCTAACTCCATCCTGCCCGTGCTGACCATGACCTCTCTGCACTGCGCCCACATGCTTGCGGGCAGCGTCTTCATAGAAACCATCTTTGCCTGGCCGGGGCTTGGGCTACTTACATATTCCGCTCTCGAAACCCATGACCTGCCCCTTTTGCAGGGGATTTTCCTGGTTGATACCCTGCTCATAATCATCGCCAATCTCACCGCCGATCTACTCTATCCCCTGATAGACCCGAGAATCAGAAGCCGAATTAGGGGGGAGTAAGCTGGCAGGAGGAAGTGAGCTGTTCCGGGAAAAAGCCTTTCTTGCTGGCCTTGCCCTTTTGCTGCTTTATTTGCTCGTAGCCCTCCTGGCTTCCTGGCTTGCTCCTTATGACCCTTTGGAAATAAGCGGCAGCCCCTGTGAAAGCCCTGGCCCGGATCATCTTTTTGGAACCAATGATTTCGGTCAAGATCTTTTTAGCATGCTGCTTTTGGGGAGCCGGGCCACTCTGCTTTTTGGCTTTCTGGGCGCCTGCATCTCCGCCGGGCTGGGTACAGGTCTGGGGGTCTTTTCAGGCTTTTTGGGCGGCCGCACGGACAGGGTGATTTCAGGAACTCTTGACGTGCTCATGACCATTCCCCAGCTGCCCTTGCTTCTTGTGTTGAGCATTTATCTGAGGCCTGGGCTCTATCTTCTCTGCGGGGTTATGGGGCTGCTCGGGAGCCTGACGCAGGCCAGGATAATCCGGGCAAAAGTACTCTCTCTTTCCACGGAAAATTTCGTATATGCGGCAAAGGGCCTGGGCCTCAGTGATTTTCATATCATGTTCAGGTACATTTTGCCTTCGGTCTTCCCCCTTACTTTTGTAAAATTCCTGTTCGGGGCCCAGCACTATATGCTGCTCGGGGTAGGGTTGAGCTTCCTCGGGCTCGGAGATCCAGAAATTGTGGACTGGGGCCAGATGCTACACCAGGTATATTCTGGAGGCGGTTTTGCTCTTGGGTTGTGGAACTGGTTTTTACCTCCCTGTTTTGCAATGGTCGGGCTCTCTTTTTCCCTTTCCCTGCTGGGTTACAGCCTGGAACCCTGGCTATCCCCGCAGCTGAGGCATGAAAAACAAGCCTTCTTTGAATGTGATTGAGGAATTTTCGGAATCATGAGATCTTTCCAAAAGTGTGAGGACTTTTCAAATCAATCAGTAATTTTCAAACTTAGAAGGGCTTTCCAAAGCAAAGAGGTATTCAGATGGAGCTCATAGAGATAAAAAGCTTGAAAGTAACTTTCCCGACCGAAGCAGGGCTTGTTAGATCTGTGGATTGCGTAGACCTGCAACTTGGAGCTCGGGAAAAACTCGGGCTGATCGGGGAGACCGGATCCGGCAAGTCCGTGCTCGCCCATGCAACCCTGCGCCTGCTCCAGCCCGATGCCCTCTGTGAAGGGGAAATCCTTTATCAGGGCCGGAATCTCCTGGACTGCACCCCGACCGAACTGCGCAGGCTCAGGGGCAGGGAACTTGCCCTTATCCCGCAAAATCCCTCTCGCGCTTTAAACCCCCTGCAAACGGTAGGAAAACAGCTCTTTGAAACCCTCCGGCAGGCGGGATATTCTAAAAAAGAAGCCGTAGCAAAAATGCCCGAATTGCTTCGCTCGGTCGGGGCGATTGACCCTGATTCCTGGGCAAAAGCCTATCCCCACGAATGCAGCGGGGGAATGTGTGAGAGGATTGTGATTGCGCTCTCCCTTGCATTTTCCCCTTCTCTTCTGCTCGCAGACGAGCCCACGAAAGGGCTCGATTCCCTGAACCGGGCTCGGATTATAACCTTGCTTGGAGAAGTGACGGAAAATCGGGCCCTGCTCTTTATCACTCACGACCTGGAGGCTGCGGCCCTGCTTTGCACCCGGCTTGCCCTGATGTATGCCGGGGAACTCGTGGAACTTGGAGATAAGGCCGCAGTTTTTGAAAATCCCCTGCACCCTTATACCCGGGGTCTGCTTTTTGCCCTCCCGGCAAGGGGTATGCAGCCCATTCCGGGCAGGAGTCCTCCTTTAACAGCTTTACCCGACGGATGCAGGTTTCATTCCCGCTGTCCCGAAGCTATAGCCCGTTGCCGGAGTCAGCATCCTCCCCTGTTTGATACGGGAAACGGACATTTTTGCAGATGCTGGCTCTATGTTTGAGGTGATTTGTGTATGTCAGTGGTAATTTGTGCATTCTTGAGGAAATTTTATGCTTGAGGTAAAAGATTTGACTGTTTGTTTCAGGACCGGCCTCTCGATTGATAAAAATCGAAAACATAGCTTCTGGGCCGTGGACAGAGTGTCTTTTTCCATGAAAAAAGGCGAAGCTCTGGGCCTGGTAGGGGAAAGCGGTTCCGGAAAAACGAGCCTGGGGCTTGCCCTACTCCAGCTTATCCGACCGACTTCTGGAAGTGTGCGCTTTTGCGGGACCGAGCTTATGGCTTTGGACGGCCGGGCTTTAAGGGAAATCAGGCCCCGGATCCAGCCGCTTTTTCAGGATCCGACTTCTTCCCTCAATCCCTGTATGCGGATTGGGGCAAGCCTGGAAGAGGCCCTGAAGCTGAAGGCTCCGCTTTCAAAGGAAGAGGCAAGGACCAGGGCACTGAAACTGATGGAACTGGTAGAACTTGAACCGGGCCTTTATTCTCGCTATCCCTTCCAGTTAAGCGGAGGGCAGAACCAGAGGTCTGCTCTTGCAAGGGCCCTTGCGCTGGAGCCTGATTTACTTGTAGCCGACGAGCCTACCTCCGGTCTGGATGTCTCGGTGCAGGCCCAGGTCCTTGGTCTGCTGCAAAAGCTCAGGAAGAAATGGGGGTTGACCCTTCTTTTTATTTCCCATGACCTTGAGGTCGTGAAAAAGATGTGTGACAGGGTGGCGGTTATGCATGCGGGAAAACTTGTTGAACTCGGGAAAACGGAAGAGGTTTTCAAAAACCCGAAACACCCCTGCACAAAAAGCCTGCTTTTTCCGAATCTGGAAGTCGGACCGATTCCGTCCAAACGGAATTCTTCCATGGCTGCAACCGTAACTCCGGATGAAAAGGGGTTTTCCGTTTTTTCGGTGTTGTCATTTTTGAAAGAAAAGTTCAAACCCTGCAAAAAAAGAATGCCGCCGGAGCCAGGATGGGAAAATGAAAACAGAAATGAAGAAATGGTTGAAATTTCAAGAGAGCATTGGGTTTTGATCCCTTCCGGTTTTTCGTTCTCAGACTGAAAAAGGCAGGCTCAAAACTATCCTTTTTTCGGTTTTTCTTTACTTTTTTATTTTAATATAGGTTAATTTATATATTTTAATGCCCATATCAATTTTTGCATTTTTCTTACACTCTTCTCCTTGATTTTTCTATTTGCCTCGCCCACTTTACCACACTTTCATAGAAATATTTATACTGGCGCCAACTAACACAATAATTGAACATTTTAACCAAACCCCGATCGCAAAAAACATGATATTTCGTAACAGCTTCAACTCTTTTAATCCGAAAATCCAGGAAGCTCTCAAAATTCTTGGCTTTACAAAGCCCACTGAACCTCAAGAAAGGGCTTTTCCTCATATAATGGATGGAAAGCATACTCTTTTGATAGCTCCTACAGGCTCAGGCAAGACCGAATCAGCTGTGCTGCCCGTTTTTAACAGTATCCTGAATAAGAAGCCAGAGGCCAGAAAAGGAATCTCTGCCCTTTATATAACTCCTTTAAGGGCGCTTAATAGGGATATGCTTTCTCGGATTGAGATTCTCGGGCAATTGCTTGACATCAAAGTCCAGGTTCGGCATGGGGATACTCCTCAAAGCGAAAGGCAGCGTCAGTCGAGAAACCCTCCTGATGTGTTGATCACAACCCCTGAAACCCTGCAGGCAATGTTTACCGGCTCTCGCCTGCGCCAAAATCTCGAGACTGTGACTCATGTTGTGGTAGACGAAATCCATGAGCTTGCAGGCTCAAAACGAGGCACTCAGCTGGCTGTTGGACTTGAGAGGCTTGTGGAAATCTCAGGAGAATTCCAGAGGATTGGACTTTCTGCAACAGTTGGGAATTCCTGGGAAATTGCGAAGTTTCTGGCAGGCAATGGAAGGGATTTTAATGTAATTGAAGTAGCTCTGTTGAAACTGCTTGAGTTTGACGTGGTCAATCCTCAGATTTCAAACGGGGGTGAGCTACGGGAAGGCAAGCTACAGGAGAAAGAAATCCTGAGAATTGCAAAAACGGCAGGCTGCGAGCCTGAATTTGCTTCTCACTTACTCTGCATCAGGAAAATTGTCGAAGATAGCCAGTCTACCCTTGTTTTTGTAAATACTCGACAGAGTGCCGAGGCATTAGCTGCCGGTTTCAGAAAACTTGGGGCATCGATAGGTGTACACCACGGCTCGCTCTCTTTTGAAGCTCGGGTGGAAGCTGAGGAAGCTTTCAAGTCCGGAGCCCTGAAAGGCCTTATCTGTACTTCATCAATGGAACTCGGGATTGACATCGGAAACGTTGACCGGGTAGTCCAGTATGGGTCCCCGCGCCAGGTTTCAAGGTTGCTCCAGAGAGTAGGAAGAGCAGGGCATAAGCTGCATGCGATTTCACGGGGCACTATAATTTCCATGGAAGTCGACGATACTGCAGAAAGTATGGCAATTACGAAAGCTGCTCTGGAAGGCAGGGTTGAAGAGGTTTCTCCGCACATAAAATCCCTTGATGTTGTTGCAAACCAGATCGCAGGCATGGTTATGGACTTTGGGGAGGTCGAAATCGATAAAATTCTCAGAATTCTCAGGCGGACATACCCGTTCCGGGATTTGCAGATCGAAGAACTGCAGGGGGTTGTGGATCAGATAGGGGATTACAGGCTGGTCTGGCAAGAAAAAGGTTCAAACGTGCTTAAAAAGCGCAGGAAAAGCTGGGAATACTATTACGACAACCTCTCCATGATCCCGGACGAAAAGAAGTACGAAATCTACGATATCGTGAGCGGGAAATCAGTCGGCGTGCTGGACGAAGCTTTTGTTGTGAATTTTGCAGAACCAGGCGCCGTTTTCATAACGAAAGGCTACATGTGGCGGGTCGTTGAGATGCCTGACCGCGAGCAGGGAAAGGACAGGATCAAAGTCGAGCCAGTGGAAGGCTCAGGCGAGGTCCCGAGCTGGACAGGCGAAGAAATCCCTGTGCCTTTTGAGGTAGCTCAGGATGTGGGAAGGTTACGGGCGGAAATTGCAGCCTTTATCCGTGCCGAACTTGACGACGAAGCCATTGTCGAAAAGCTCCAGGCGAAATATCCCGTAACAAGGAATGCGGTACTCGAATTGATCCGGCTAGTGCGCGAGCACGTAGAAGGAAGCTTCCCCCTGCCTGATGCGAATACGATCGTGATCGAAGACGAAGGAGAGGCTGTGACCCTGAACGCCTGTTTCGGCCATAACACAAACGGCACCCTTGCCCGAGTCCTGACCTCGCTCCTTTCAGCCCGCTTCGGGAGCAGTGTCGCCCAGGAAGTTGACCCGTACAGGATTCGGCTGACCCTTCCGCGCCGAGTAGGCGCTGTCCAGATCAGGGATATGCTGCTTTCCCTCCGCCCTGAACACGTTGAACCGATCATAGAAATGACCCTGAAAAATACAACCCTGATGAAATGGAAAATGGTCCACGTTGCCCGAAAATTCGGTGCCCTGTCCAGGGACGTTGACTACGACCGGATCAGCATGAAAAAACTCCTTGAAATCTTCCAGGGCTCCTCGATGTACGACGAGGTTATCCGCGAAATTTTCCACGACCTGCTTGACGTCCCAAGGACAAAAGAAGTCCTTACAAGACTTGCAGCCGGCGAGATGTCAGTTGAAGTTTCCCTGCCAACCCCAATCGGGTCAGCAGGCTTTGCCATGAAAAAAGACCTGATAGCTCCGGAAAAAGCCGACCGTTCAATCGTCCTTGCCCTTAGAGAACGCATAATGAATGATAAAATTATTCTATTCTGCACGAACTGCAAGCAATGGACCTCCCGCAGGCAGGTCAAAAGCGTCCCTGAAGAAATCGTCTGTCCTGTCTGCGAATCCCGGATGATTGCAGCTCTGAAGCCCTGGGAAGAAGAGGAAATAAAACTTGTCAAAAAGCAGGCAAAAAACGTCAAAGTGACCCCCGAAGAAAAGAAACGGATACAGAGAGTTTACAGGAATGCAAGTATAGTCCGCTCGCAGGGGAAGAAGGCAGTTATTGCGCTTGCCAGCCGGGGGATAGGACCTGAAACGGCATCAAGAGTGATTGAAAAAATGAGGGTGGATGAAGAGGCGTTTTACAGGGATATTCTGATTGCGGAGAGGAATTATGTGAAGACGAAGAAGTTCTGGTGAATGAGAAGGAGAGAGTCCACATTAAAATAGGCGTCTTCATCCTGTGACATTTTATCCCTAAATCAACCTTTGTTGAGTATATACAATGTTTAATTTTGGAGGTTATATTCTTCTCACTTAATCTTCCCCACTTCTTTTGATTTGTGCCTATTTAAAATCTTTTTAACATTTTAGTGATAAGTTTCAAATATCAATTGAAAAACTGATTACTGAGGATATTTAACAATTCTATAAAAAGAACAATCGCTTGGATATTGGTTATTAACGACGTTAATGCCGTGATTGAGGAAGATGATAACTTTTCAATTAGGCCAAGAAGTGCCAGAGTTTCCCTTATTAATGACTCGATCCCTTTCCTTAACCATTTCAAAGGGTTCCATAAACTTTTCTTTGTATTTGAAAATGAGTTCTCTACTGCTCCTACATATCGAGTTAAAGCATTTTCACACAAAGCAGCATCATGTTCAATAAAATAGTAGGGTGTTTCGTAGGATCTGCCTGAGATTCCACCTCTGTGACCAATCTCTTTATAAAAAAGAATCATGTTGGGAAGTGTATTGAGAATTAACTGGTAGTTATTATATTTTCCTTGGTAGTTGTCAACAATTCCTAATAATCCAATTTCATTCTGAATCTTTACATCATTTTTGGTTAGCCAATTTGCTAATTCCTCTTGTTCTCCATTTTTCATGAATCCAAAACCAAGTTGAGAACATAAATTATTGAACTGATGGAATTTCGAATAGTATTCAGTTGCAAAACTTAATCTACTTTTCAATCCAAATAAGTCGTTGGTGAGTAACAAAAATCCATATATTAAAATAAGTACAGATATCTTAATAAGTGCACTCTCTATAAAATTATACATGGTTATAATCTACATCTAAAGTCTATAAAATATTTTCTTTTCATCAGTTTTTGTTGGACGCAATATAAGGTTAATTTTGGCTGATTGAAAAAGAATTCAGCTCGCAATGTTTCTGCTGAAAAATGTTTGTCTACTGCTGCGGCGAGCTTTCGAAAGCTTTAAAGGGAATTATAGCGTCCCAGTTCTCGACTTGCTGATTTGAGGGTGGGCGGTTGGCAGGCGGAAAAATATAATAAAATAGTTATTTCGGTTGTTCGGATATTTAGGTGAACGAAATAAGGTAAAAAATAGAGAAGTATTCAGAGGCATTAGATCCTTCTGAATGTACATACGTTATCAAAAAAGAATCATTCATCAGCGAATTCGCAATTCTTTCTTTCTTCTCTTACAAGTATCTCTCCATTCTCAAGTTCATACTTCTCTACAGCTCTGGTAAGTTCTACCATTAATTTCTTCGCAGCCTCCGGAGTTAACATTGCAATTCCATCGCTGTAGAATACAGTCTCTTCTTCAGATTCAAATTTTTCATTGAATAACTCGATTCTGAAATCCACATCTGTTCGGAAAACTCTAAGGTTTGTTGCGTATAATTTGGTGAATAGAGGAGTTCTGTAAACTGATATTTTTTCTTTTTCCTTTGACTCCTCTTGAACATTTTCCTCATTCTCTTCTTCTATTGTCATAACTCTCCCTCAGGCTGAAGCACATGCAGCTTGAATCTTTTCCCATCTCTTTTTGTTCGGTTCTCCCCACTCCATTCTTTCTGCCTGATCAGTGTGGTATCCTGGCATTTCCGTGAATCCTACGTAACGGGGTTCACCGCAGTAACAACTTAGTGTTTCTGTAGATGGTATCTGGCAGCTGGTGGATATTTCTGAAAGCACATCTTCTTCATCCTGGTCGTATTCTGCCATTCTGAAACTGTGATCATAAATTACGGAAATTATCTTGTTAACCAGGCTGTTTTCTTTAAGGCCGTATTTTTTTGTGTTTCCCTTTGACTCTTTAATTTCTATAATATTGTTGTATATCAATTTCGGGATCTTCTGATTAACTACCGTGCGGGACATTCCAAGGCATTCGCTAATCTCTGTCTGGTTATAGGACATGTCCATATTTTCTGCCAGAAAATCTATAATTTTTATTTCCGTTGTGGATCCCAGGAAATCTATGAGTGCCATCTTTTCCCTCCTGGCATAACAGTTAACATTATATTGGATGTTCCCCTATCAAGTAATGGGTGCTTCTATACAAGATTTTTTAGCATCAGCTGGCGGGTAATGATTGGAAAATTATAATTCTGAAATATTATCGGGCATTAGCTTCTATCAGTTTAACCAAGTTATGAGCACTTAATATTTAAACTTAGTGGAGCGCTGTTCATTTCAATGAACAGTACTTTTTGAGGCTTATCCGATGGAAGAATTCTCTGAATATGAGTTATTCATATTGAACAAAATCACAATTATGAATAGATGGTGCAACAAGCACATTTCCAGAGAAGACTTACTGAAAGGTAGGAAACGAAGCGATCTGGGATATTATGGAACTGCTATAGATAACCTGGTTAAGAGAGGTATTTTAAAGGTATACAAATCCCAGGGAAGAAACGATTATTGTTTACTTAAAGCTCATCGGGAAATGGTTATTTCGGAGTTGAAAGAAAATGCCGGAAAATACCCTTTCATAAAACCTTTCCACTTGGAAAGGATACGATAATTTTCGTCATTTCTTGGTTGTTCGTGTATATTTGATAGGTAGATAAGCAGTTCTTCAATGTTTCTTCTAAAAAATGGATTTTTCTGCGTTGAGTTTTCGAAAGGTTAAATGATGTTTTAGCATCCCGTTTCTCGACTTGCTGATTTGAGGGTGGGCGGTTGGCAGGCGGAAAAATATAATAAAATAATTATTCGGGATGCCTAAATCCAATCAAAGGTGGCACAATTGAAGAATTTTTCGATCGAATGATTTGAAGAGGACATGGGCGGAAATATATTAAAAAAGTTATATCGCTTCGGCTTCTGATTGTTTTCAGCCATTTTTGTTTTCAATTTTAGCGGTAGAAGATTTAAATACTCACAGATCTGTTGCCTACCTGTCTGCGAAGGTCTCCAACTTTACTTCGGATCTTCTGCCACGCGCAGGACAATCTTTCCGCGCGCATGGCCGCTTTCACTCATTTCATGCGCCTTTTGGACATCGGTCAGAGGAAGCACAGTCGTTACGATAGGCTTAATTTTCTGTTCATCGATTATGGCTGCGATTTGAGCAAGTTCTTTTCCGTCAGCCTGGGTCATGAGACTTTCTGCACGCACTCCGTATTTTTGTGGAACTCCTTTGGGGATTTCGGCTACAGTTGTTACCAGAAATCCGCCGGGTTTCAATACTTCCCAGGATCTTTCTAACGTATCTCCTCCTATCGTATCCAGCACGACATCCAGGTCGCTCACGATTTCCTCAAACCGCTGGTTTCTGTAGTCGATTACCTCGTCACAGCCTATACTTTTCAAGAACTCGGCATTTTTACTCGAGGCAGTGCCGATAACATATGCGCCTTTCCATTTGGCGAACTGGACTGCAAAGGTCCCAACCCCGCCTGCAGCGCCATGAATAATCACGGTCTGTCCCCGCTCAAGACCTGCGAGATCGAAAAGTGATTGCCAGGCAGCCAGACCAGCAGTAGGAATGGCAGCGCTTTCAATAAACCCTATACTTTTGGGCGTCTGCGCGACCTGTGTAGAATTGACAACCGTATATTCAGCATATCCTCCCTGTCCTGCAGATGCTTTTGCAAATACCTCATCCCCTGGCTGGAAGGAATTCACTCCCTGTCCTGCCACATCCACAACACCTGCAACATCTGATCCTACAGTCATTGGCAAGGGCAATTCTATATAGCCTCTACGTATCTTCCAATCTATTGGGTTGACCCCGGCTGCAATAACTCTAATCCGAACCTCATTCGGCCCTGGCTGGGATTCCGGAATATCCTCATACTTCAGAACCTCGGGTCCCCCAAACTCATGAATCCTTATCGCTTTCAGATTTTCACCCCAAAAAGCTTCTTTTACGAGTTACATCTTAATAATTTCATTCAATGAGTATCCCTCAATGTCCCCAATCAATGTCCTCAGTTCATCCCTAAATCGAATATCTAGTGCCTCTGCCTATATTACATCATTAGATAATTTTTTACATGAGCTGTAATATCCGATTGGGAAATTAAGAATTGTGAAATTCTTAAAATTATCAACGATCCCGTCCCTATAATCTTTTCCGCTGTTGTTATGGCTTATTTCTCTCTCGTCTGCTGGAATAATGTACTCAAGATTCTTGCTTTCTATTCCGGCGTACCCTTGCATGTTTAGAGCCTGGAATATAAGAATTAAAACAAATATAAAAGGAAGCAAAGCTCTGCTCAAAACTAACCCTCCCCTAACCCTTCCCTACCTGTTTATATTTTCATTGTTCTATTTTAATCTTCTCCGTTTTACTAAAGTAAAATAAAATATTTTGTAACTCGTGCGCTTCCTGGTCATGTTTATGAATTTAATATTTGCTGGTCAAGCCGAAAGTATCAAGATCGTAGAGGAACTGGCTATGGCTTCAATCCAGATTACACTAAAAATTTAGAGATTTTAATGAAGCCTTTCCTTTTTGAATACACAGTTTTTAAGTCTTCAGTTAGTTTTATATAACAGTATAATTTTTTTATATATGACTTAAGTTCCAATATTTACAAATTTCCTGCTGAAAAACGCTGTCATTCTACGTCATAATGACAGCAAGATCGTTAGGACAATAAACCGGATGAAAATAAAAACAGGGAAAATTTTTGAGTGTTTGGTTTTTTTGTCTCGTCTTGTATAAGGACTAACCTCAATGTTTGAAATTTACAGTAACTGTGAGAATTCCCTACGATCCAATCTGATTAATCAACTGATCTACTGATTTAACCAATTTAATTGACCTAATCCATGTGACTTCGATCTAATTGATTCAATATCAATTTCCTCGGATTCAGGGAAATCCTGTGATACCTCACATAAATTCTCCATGTCCGGTTATTAACTTAGATAATTGCTGCAAAACAAGACCTCGCTACCTTATCTAAAATTTCATAAAGGAGCTTACTATGGTGCAAATAAAAGAAATATCCAAAACTATTTTTCTAATACTTCTTGCATTTAACCTTGTGACTGCAGGGAATGCAGCAGCTGCTGTAATTACTGTAGATAATAGCCTAGATCAGATTGCAGATTTTACCTCGATTCAGGCTGCAATAGATGCTGCAAATCCAGGAGATGAGATAGTTGTCAAACCCAGTCTTTATGAGGAAAACATTGTAATTACAAAGAATATATCTATTGTTTCCGAGTCTGGAAGTTTCTCTGATACTATAGTCCGAGCAGCCGATAGTTCCCAAGAAGTTTTCAGTATCTGGGAAAACGGTGTAAGCATTAAAGGCTTTGGCATAACTGGATCTGAATTGGCTGGAATTCATCTTCTTGGAGTTATTGACTGCCACATTGAAAATAATAAATTGTCCAAGAACAACTGCGGTATCGATCTATATATGATGAGTTCAGGCAATATGCTTGAAAATAATGAGATTTCAGACTGTCTAACTGGGATTAGCCTTGGTGAAAGCTGGTACAATAATTTGATTAATAATTCAATCTCAAATTGCAGTAGCGGAATTTCATTTTTCGATTCTCCTGATAATCTTCTGGATAATAATAAAATCTCTAAAAACATGGTAGGTATTTCTTTAACGGGCGAATCAAACAGTAATACTCTGATTAATAATATTGTAACTCTCAATGAGATACAGGGACTGCATATTTACGAAACTTCAAAAAATCTTATTTATAATAACTATTTCAATAATACAGTAAACGTAAACTCCGAAACGGTTTCGGATACAAATGTATGGAATACGACTAAAACCAAGGGTATTAACATAGCTGGTGGTCCTTACTTGGGCGGAAATTTCTGGGAAAAACCTGATGAGTCTGTATATCCTACCGGAACCAGGGACGTTGACCTTGATGGAATTCTTGACTCCCAGTATAATATAGAAGGCAGCCAGTTAATAGATTATTTCCCCCTCAAAGGATTAAATCCAGTAATTATTACTGTAAATAACAGCCCAGGACAGGCTGCGGATTTTACTTCGATCCAGGCTGCAATAGACAATGCACTCCCTGGTGATACAATCCTTATTTTCCCGGGTGTTTATGAAGAAAACGTCAAAGTAAATGTAACGAACTTAACTCTTACCTCCAAATCTGGCAGTAGTGAGGATACTATTATCAAGGCAGCCAACCGTCAGGATGACATTTTCTATGTTAGTGCGGATGGAGTGACAATTCGCGGGCTGAATATAGTAGGGCCTGTAGATTCCCCCCCCGCAGGCATTCGCCTTAATGGAGTTAAGTACTGCAATATCGAAAATAACCAACTATCTTACAATTACATCGACCCTATGCTAAACATTCCCAATTCGGGCACGTCTTTAACTCTCATTAATTCAAATTCGGATACAGGGTTTGGAATCCGCCTTGACTCTTCCAGCAGTAATATTTTGAGTAATAATACTGTATCCGGGAAAGGAACCTCAATTTTTCTGCGTAAATCCGCAGAAAATACACTTATCGACAATTCGATATCCAGCAGCAACTATGGCATCTGGGTGGATTCTTCCAGCAACAATAAGCTGGATGGAAATAATCTGTCAAACAATAAAATTGGTGTCTATCTGAAAGTTTCCGGTGGAAATATTCTCAATAATAATACGGCATCAGGCAGCACCAGCTCTGGTATCAATTTATGGGATTCTGTTGGGAATACGTTAAGCAATTCTACCGCATCGAAAAACAGTGTTTCTATCGTTCTGAGAAATTCCAGCTCAAACCTGATTAATAACAACATAGTGTCTGATAGCGACTATGGCATCTGGCTGTACTCTTCAAGCAATAATAATAAACTGAACGATAACAGGGCACAGAATAACCGAATCGGTATTTACACGAAGGCATCAAGTGGAAATGTTCTTACGGGCAATACTGCATTAAACAGCACAGACGCCGGAATCAGTGTATGGGATTCAATCGGAAATACGCTAATTAACAATGCAGCCTCGAACAACTGGGTCTCGATTTTTCTGCAGAATTCTAGCAAAAATTCACTTCTAAATAACGCGATATCCGGCAGTAACTACGGGATGTGGATTACTTTATCCGGTAACAATGATCTGAATGATAACGATGTATCAAATAACAAATTCGGCATATATTTGAAAAGCTCCAATGATAACAGACTGTCGGGTAATTTGGCAAACTCGAATTTGAGGCACGGAATTTATCTCGGTTTCTCCAAGAGTAATACGTTAAACGGTAACAGGATTATTTCGAATTCCGAATATGGGCTATACCTGCTTAATTCAGGAAACAGCTTAATTTATAACAATTATTTCAACAACAAGAACAATATTTATCTTGAAGGCTCAAACGCAGGTACAAGCTTTAACACAACCCTTAAGCAAGAAAAAAACATTCTTGGTGGGCCTTACCTTGGTGGGAATTTCTGGGCTAAACCACAGGGAGATGGCTTCAGCCAAACCCATGTAGATAAAAATAGAGATGGTATCTGTGATGAAATTTATGCCATAAAAGAGAGTATTGATTATTTGCCTCTCACAGGTTCTAGTAGCAGGGGTTAATCTTCTTGAGTGCTGTAAAAGGAATGTACTCCTGTTAGGTATATAGACAGCAGGTAATAGGCAGTAAATAATGGGCAGTAGGTAATAGGCAGTAGGTAATCACTGGTACGACCGGAAAACAAGGCTATACAGCTTTCTTAAGAGGGTTATTGGAAAGCTGTATAGTCTTTAAAGGGCAATTATTAGGTAAATAGAAAATTGTTTCAAGTTATGTTTTCTGGACTTTCTTCCAGGAACCTCTGAAACCATATAATATCAAAATATTTTCCGAATTTCGTTCCTACGGCTTTAAACCTGCCACACTCTACAAATCCATGTTTAAGGTGAAAATTCAGGCTAGCTTGGTTTTTTGAGGAGACATTTGCAAGGAGGCTTTTCATGTTCTTCTTTTTAGCATTCAGGTACAAAACATCTAGCAGCTTTGCTCCTAAACCTTTTCTTGTATATGCTGGGAGGATAAAATATGAGACAACTCCAGTGTGCTGGAAATTCCGGAAGGGAAAATAAGGCCTCAGGACTCCAAGACCTATCACTCTGTTGTTTTCCTCTTTTTCCTCTATTACATAGAAGGGAAAATGCTGGGTTTTATCATGCTCATACTCATTATTGGAAGGCTGAAAAAAGTCCGGTCCAACAGGAGTTTCGAGATAGGCTGCAAAACTATTATCTATATAATAATTAAAGATCTCAAGCATTCCCTGAATATCTTGCGAAGTAGCCTCTCTTATTACAAAGACGTTGGACTTATCTTTTTCCCGCACATAATTATAATCAGAATGCACCTATTTAAATTCTTTTAACTAGTTGTAACACGAATCTAATTAAATTCTTCTTTATTGGATTGTATTTCTAATTCTTCTTTATTGGATTATATTTCTAATTCTTCTTTATTGGTTTTTATTTCTAATTCTTCTTTATTGGTTTTTATTTCTAATTCTAGGTTGTATTCATCACTCGTTCTATTTATCATGATTTATATTTATAATATATTATCAGTGAGATTATATTTATATACTTATGATATTGTATTATTCTCTGCATAGGTAATCCGATCCTATCTAGATTTCATTCAGGACTTGATATTTTTAAAAGGGGGTCTAAAAGTCCTAAATTCAGTATAATAATGCAATTGTTATAGCCCACTCAGATGATTGCGTCCTAAGAATAAAAATGTAAAAAGGAGAATATTTCTCAACGTACCTCTACAGAAGTGAAATAATAGATGTTTCTTAAACAAAACAAAATGGTTGAAAAAATACGCGAAATTCCTGTTACACTTGGAGATGTATCCGAGAGCATCTTCGGAGGTGTAAACACAAAAAATAGTCTGCTTCACAGACTTGCCCTTCCTGAAGAAGGAGGTTCAGACTCATATTATCTTTGCGAAGGCCTGTGTAAACCTGTATTTATAGAACCTGAACTTGTCTATCCGTATGTATCAGGGGCTTTTTCCGAAAAATTTGCATTTCGCTCTTCACCTTACCGTTTTATGCTGCCTTATGAGTTGTCAGGTAAGGAAAAAAAGAAAGAATACAATGTAATTCCACCCGAAGAACTCAAAACGAAATTCCCTATGGCTTATGGGAGAATTATGGAATTCAAAAGAGGATTCTGCCGTGATGACTCTCCCCTTAAATCTGTGGACTATGACATAAGAGGTGGAAAATTTTTTGAGTACTTTAATACTCCAAAAATCATTGCTACTGAAGGCTATCACCTACAGGCTGCGTTCGATACTACCGGAAATCATGTATTTGAGAATGGGTGTGGAATTGTTCTCAAGGATCCGAGTAAGTATGCTTACATTACTGCAGTCCTTAATAGTTCCATTGCCAGGCTCTTTCCCTCACTCTGTAGGTCTGAAATGATGTACTCAGGCTACACTGCTCCAGCAGTTATGAGACGTTTCCCAATCATGTTTCCTGATAACAGGCTAACCGAAGATCTCATAGATACTATTTCCAGTTACCTTGAGTTCCTTAACAGGGAAAAGTATGCAAGAGATTACGGAGTTCCGGTCTGGCTTCGGGAACTTTCAGGTTTCTACGAACAGATTTCAAACCTTCTGGTTCTGGATACTTACTTCATAAATGACCTTGATCCAAGGCTTCTGAATGCCCTTGAAGAAAATATCCATCCCTATGCAGGAGATATGGATTCTGAAAACAATGAGAGCCTTCTGAATGCGCTATATTACATAAAACAGCGGATTCTTGAAGCATCAAGTTCTAAGAAATACAAATTTAACATCGGACTACCTGGAATTCTCAATCTCTCTCAGAGTAGTGAAGAACTCTGAGAAATTCTTTTTCATTTTCTCAGAGAATTACGGATTTATTTTTATCCAAACTTATCAGATATAATCGGCTTTAACCTAATAGTATGTCGAAATACCTCTGTATAGTTCCTAACTTAAAACATAAATTTATATATCTAAGCTTTGTGTAATTTATTATGACGCACTTCAATTTTTAAAGCTGTTAATTGGCTATTCTTATTCGCCTAATGCTAATTAAAAAGGAAGGAAATCTTATCTCCCTGCAAATTCACAATGCTGCATATCCCTATATGGGAGCACTAATATTTTCAGGACTTATATCGACATTGCTTGCAATCAAAGCATACAGAGCCCTCAACTACCGCAGGTTATATTTCTCAAGATATTTCATATTTATTATGTTAAGTATGTCTCTCTGGTCTGTGAATTATGCTTTTGAGGTCGGACTCACAGACATTGAGCTAAAATATTTCTTTGCTCGTCTCGAGTATATCGGGATTGCCTTTGCTCCAGTAGCTTGGTTCCTATTCGCAGCTGAATACTCAGGGGTATATAATCAATTCTTGAGAAAGTATGAGAAAGCTTTTTTCGTACTTCCTTTACTCGCAATTTTTTCAATGCTTACAAATAGCTTTCACAAAATGCATTTTATAAGTTATTACCTAGACAACTCAGGGGGTTTCCCTCTTCTTGTGCTCATACATGGGCCTTTTTTCTGGGCATTTTATATTTATTCATTTATTTTAATTATATTTGGTATTTTTTTTATCTTCAAGCAGTTTGTCAATCTAACTGCACCCTACAGAGCACAGGCAGCAATTGCTCTCACAGCTGCCTGTATTCCAGTATCGGGAAATATTCTCCATGTAGCAAATATGGGTCCTTTTGCATTCCTTGATCCGACTCCTTTTATATTTATAGTTACAGGTTTGATTCTTTTCTGGGGTGTCATGCAGCATGAGTTTCTCAATATTATTCCGATTGCGAGAGAAAATGTAATAGAGTCTATGAGTGACGGATATATCGTATTAGACCTTAAAGATTCCATAGTAGATATCAACAAAGCTGCGTTTGAACTGGCAGGAAAAACAAAAAATGAGGTCATAGGAAGGACCTTAAATCAACTTTTCGGGAACGATGTAGAAATATCTCAAAGTGAGATCAATGAGGGAATTTTCAGCAAAGAAATTTCCTTGAAGATTGATCTGGAAACAAAATTCTTCACACTCAGTGTCAGCCCTCTTGTGACAAAAGATAATACGGAAGGTAAACTGGTAATGATTCGCGATATTACTGAAACTTACCAATATCAAGAAGCTCTGAGACAGGCGAATAAGAAGATAAACCTTATGAGCAACATTACCAGACATGATATTCTCAATCAGGTTAATGTGCTTTCAGGGTACACCGAGTTAATCTCAGAAACTCTTCCTGAAGATGCCAAGAACGATCCTCGAATAGAGAAGTATCTACGAAATCTCAACAAAAGTATAGAGACAATCCATAGCCAGATTATTTTCACAAAAGACTACCAGGAACTCGGAATAGTTTCCCCTACCTGGCAATCCATAAGCAACGTTGCAAAAGAATCAGCTATCCCTTTTTCCAGCCAAGGTATTAAATTTTCTATCGAGGACAGCGGATTGGAGGTATATGCCGATCCTCTGCTTAAAAAAGCCTTTTATAACCTGTTTGACAACGCAAGGGCACATGGGGAGCATGTAACTGAAATCTGTGTTGGTTCCCGCAGGGCTGCGGATGGTCTTGTAATTGAAGTAAAAGACAATGGTATAGGGATCCCTCCTGCAATGAAAGAGTTAATTTTTGAAAAATCCGTTGGAAGAAATACAGGACTTGGCCTTTTTCTAGTCAAAGGCATTCTTTCAATTACAGGCATGGAGATAAAAGAAACCGGAATTGAAGGAACAGGCGCGATGTTTGAGATCACAATACCCCCTGGTAACTGGCGCGAAAACGTTTCTTAATTAGAGAATAATGCTTGAATACTTAAAACATGCTTGAATACTTGGAACGATAACTAGAAGCCGCTCCTCTTACATTATTATTATTATTATTATTATTATTATTATTCGCTTTTCATTTTTCTTGATTCCGATTTTTTAATCCATACCAATAACTGGGTCTTAATTAACACGGATCTTAATTAACACCTGCAAGTTTTTTCATTCACATGTTTTTATACCATCGCCCCAATATAACATCAGCGTACTATTAAACCTGAAAAGATTCTCCAAAGCATTCTTTTAGCCAATGACTGGATTCTGGTGACAAAAATGAATGAATTTACCCTGAAAGAGAGATTTGAAAAGGCACTGAAAGGAGAGGCTTTAGATATCATTCCTGTATGTTCGGTAACTCAGACTGGCACTGTTGAACTTATGGAACTGACTGGAGCATACTGGCCCCAGGCAAATTACAACGCTGAAAAAATGGCTGCACTCGCCCTGGCAGGGTATGAAACTGCAGGATTTGAGAATGTGCGCTGTCCTTTCGATACTACCGTGCTTGCTGAAACTTTTGGCTGCACAGTAGACGAAGGCAGTATAGATATACAACCTTATGTAACAGATTTTCCCTGCAAGAATAAGGAAGATGTCAGGAACATAACGATTCCGGATTCGTTTTTGGAGAGCAGACGTACCTCGGTAATGCTCGATGCAGTTGAAATCCTGAATGAAAAAGTAGGAGAAACCGTTCCAGTAGTCGCAGGGGTTATAGGGCCGGCTGGACTTGCTTCCATGCTTGCTGGAATGAGAAACTATCTTATGTGGTTTGTGACAAACCCTGAAGTTCTTGAGGAACTCATGGGAGTTCTTACCGACGCCTGTATAGAATATGCCAATGGTCTGCTCGAAAGGGGAGCACATGCCATAACCTTTATAGATTCTGAAGCAGGACCTGACATTATCTCCCCTGAGATGTTCGAAACTTCGGTCTTTCCACTCTACAGGAAAGTTTGCAGGAAAGTAAAAGGCTTGAAGATTCTTCATATGTGCGGCGACGCAACTGCGGTTCTTGATCCACTTGCAGATACAGGGTTTGAGGGGATAAGCATTGAAGAAAAAGTAAGTGTGAGTTTCGCAAAAAGGATTATAGGTGATAGGGTACGTCTCATAGGAAATGTTTCTCCTTCCGATACCCTGCTGACAAAGGGAACTGATGCGGTTCTTATTGAAGCGACTGCCTGCCTTGAAGACGGAATTGATATCCTTGCACCCGGCTGTGGGCTTGCTCCCCAGACTCCACTTGAGAATATAAAAGCGCTTGTCAGGGCAAGAGATAACTATTTCTCACAGTAATTTAGTGATTTTCTTTAAGCTTCTCTTAGGCCTCTTATATTTTGGTAGGGGTCCTTAAAAGAGGATGTCCTGGAAGTCTCCTTAAAAAAGGGTTTTTTCTCTTTTCTTTATATTTTCTGAGCCTTTGAGACTTATGAATGTGGCAGAAGCCAGTATAAGGGTACAACCTGCAAGCGCCTCGGACGATAATCCAATTCCTAGCACAGCTATATCAAAAAATACCCCGCTGACAGGTTCTATCAGAGCAAGAAGGCTGCCTGTCTGAGCTTTGAGATTGGCAAGTCCGAGAACCGTAAATATCTCTCCAAGACCTATAGATATTATCCCAAAGGCTACAAGGACTCTCAGGTTGCTATAAAGAATATCAGGAGAAACCTTGAATGCAAAGGGGCTTAGAAGCAACAGGGCTATCCCCATAGGCCAGAACATTATTGCAAGCTCTGAGTATTCGGTTTTCAGGATTTTTACGTTCATAATCAATGCTGCAAAGATCACTCCTGAGAGCAATCCAGCTGCAATGCCAAGCATATAGGAGCCTGTAAGTTCAATTCCAGAGAGGCTTTCCGGCCTTACTATAAGGAATACGCCTGTAATTGCTACAAAAAGAGCAGTTATACTTTCCTTCCCGATTTTCTCATTCAGGATTAGAGGAGAAGCAAGCATTACGTAAAAGGGGGCTGTATACTGTAGCAGGATAGCAATAGAAACACAGGTACTTTTCAGGCAGATAAAGTAAAGCAGCATGCACGCGACAACAAGCCCTCCCTGTAGGAGAAGGCTTCCTCTTTTTTTCTTCAATTTCAGGTCTGAAGTCCTTCCTCTGACAATTATATAGGTAAAAAGGAACAGTAAGCCGAAAAGCAGCCTGTAAAATATTATGGGAGCAATAGCCATATCATGAATACGGTCAATGAAAAGCCCATTCATACCGTAAAATATGCAGCCTATAACTACTGCCAGATGCGGTTTTTTGCCCTTCAGGAACATTTGAGATAAATATACCTGTGGTATTTATATATCTACTGGAAAATCACAGAATTCTATAATTGGAAAAATCATAGAATAAAGTTTGAAGTTTATAGAACTAGCTTTTTGGTTCAATTAAATTTTTTCAATCTCGACCTTATTTTTTGTTTGATTCCTCAATTTTTTAACGAACTCAGCTTCAAACTCCTCTTTTACAAAGAGAATGAATTCTACATTATCCAAGTATATTTCTTCCTGGATTACTCCGTATTTTTCTATTAGATTTCTTACTTTCTGGCTTTCTGCATATTCCAGGCTTATTCTTAATCTGACCTGTTCGAAGACCTCAATAATTCCTGCCTTTTCAATCGCGGAAAGTGCCGTATCCCGGTATGCTCGTGAGAGTCCCCCGAAACCCAGTTTTATTCCTCCAAAATACCGGGTAACGACTATAACTGTATTTAGGATTTCTTTTGATTCGAGTATTTTAAAAATAGGCCTTCCTGAACTGCCCGCAGGCTCCCCGTCATCATCATATTTGAGAACAAAAGAACTTTTTTCCTTTACAAAATAAGCAGAAACATTATGGGTTGCATCTCGATGTAATTCTTTTATCCTTTTTATAAAAGCTTTTGCCTCATCTTCATTTTCTACAGGCTTAACATAGCCTATGAACAGGGATTTTTTGAATTCCTTTCGAGCTTTGCCACAACATTTAACCGTTTTATAACTTTTCAGTATTTTATCCTCAAATTGCTTTTATATTTTTTCAAACTAAATGTTTAAAGGTTTGCGCTTTCTCAACGGAGGGATATTATACCATATTTAAATATTTTTCTCTCGCCAAATGACTCTTCTTTTTATTCCTTTCATATTTGTTCTCTTGGCAAGATTTATTTAGAGTACTATATTAAAAAATAAACAATAATTATAATTATAAATAATATTTGCTCAAATATGGACTGAAAATCCTATATATTCACATAATACTTGCTGTTTTGTGTTATTATAACTTTATCAAATCGAAAAGTTTTAATGTTATTGGCTGGTCATGCATAAATATCTCATATGAAAATCTCATAATTTTATATGAGCTGGGTGTAAAAAAGGAAGAGAACTTTAGAGGTATTATTAATGAAAAAAATGTTAAAGATTATGGCAATGCTCCTTGTTATTGCTACTGTTGTCTTTGCAGCCGGCTGTGCTGATTCAGCTGATAATGAGACAGATGATGTAGCCGCAGAAGAAGTGACTGATGAACCCGCAATAGCTGAAGAACCTGCTGACGAAGAAGTCACTGACGAAGAAGTCGTTGATGAAGAAGCCGCTGACGAAGAAGCTGTTGACGAAGAAGCTGCTGACGAAGAAGTAGCTGACGAAGAAGTAGCTGACGAAGAAGTAGCTGACGAAGAAGTAGCTGACGAAGAAGTAGCTGATGAAGAAGCTGCTGATGAAGAAGCTGCTGACGAAGAAGTAGCTGACGAAGAAGCCGCTGAAACAACTGTTTAATTTAGCAGTATAAAGAAGGAATTACCTAAGTAGCCTTTTTAAAAGGCTACGATTTTTGTTTTTTAAAATAGGAAGATGTAAATTTACTCTGGTTTTGCATATCCTGGATTCGAAAACTTCTATAAACATTTAAACTTAGTAATTCTGATTTTTTTCTCACTGCTATCAGAGAAAGTTTAAAAAAATATTAGATAAGCTTATATATACGACTTTTTCAAGCAGTTTCGACGCCATAACTAGCTTAATTTTAGATTGATAAGGGTTTATTATTGAGGGCAAAAAATGACAGAATCCCTAAGAGCTTATCTTAACCTCATGCGTGCTCATTTTCTTCCTGCCTGGCCTCTGATTTCCTGCTCTGGATTGATGCTTGCTTTTGCAAATTATGGCGGCTTTTCCTGGATATTGACGATTAAGGTGGCTCTGATTGGTCTACTTGGGTTCGAGGCCGGTCTTATACTTAATGATTATGTGGACAGGAATAGAGATAGACTTGATGTAGAGAATACGCTTACAGGATACTGGAGGCCTTTTAAAGAGAGACCTATTCCTTCAGGAAAAATTTCTTCAAAAAACGCCTTCTCGTTGTTTATCCTGCTTGTAATAGCTATTTCAGCCTTGACTCTTACACTTCCCTATCCTAATTCCTTATATGTGTTTGCAATCATGCTGTACTCTTACAGTATTGAAGCTTTTTACCAGGTAAAAAAAAGAGACCAGAAGTATCCGATTGCGCAACTTTTGGGCAGAACCGACTTTACACTTTTTCCGGCGGCAGGTTATCTCTGTTACGGGCAGCCAGACATGACCATGCTGCTTTATATGATCTTTTTCTATCCTTGGACAATGGCACACTTGGGATTGAACGATTTTATAGACCTGAAAAATGACCTGGCAAGAGGCATGAAGTCCATAACTGTACTTTATGGCGAAAAAGGAACCATGTACTGGATTACAGGTTTTACAGTTCTGCATTTCCTTGCAGCTGTTTTCTTTCTAAGGGAACTTGGAAATATGGCGCTTTACGGCTTTTTCGTAGGGTTTGTACTTCTCACAGGGTCAAACCTCTATCTCTGGAAAGAAAAAAGTCCCACAGCCGGCTTGAAGGTACTTCCCTTTTTCCATGTAACATTGATTATCTATGCAGTTTCAATTGTTCTTGATTTTATATACTGAGATTTTTGATTATACTGAGTTGGATTCTTTTCTTTCTTTTTCCTTCTGCCTGCTTTTCCATTTTTTTTCTTTCCTTTCCTGCCTTTTTTTCATTTTCTGTTTTTATTATTTGCTTTTATTATTTTTTGGTGCTCCCTCATTAATTAGTTGATATTTTGAGACACCTGTAATTTAACA
>ENA-UOOI01000202-UOOI01000202.1-fermentation-metagenome-genome-assembly--contig:-NODE-202-length-76203-cov-3.993158_pt1 | contig 76203 bp, 69 predicted proteins | sample MGYA00245779_ERZ724027 | MGnify/ENA primary metagenome ERZ724027 (study PRJEB28704, sample SAMN03018318) | fermentation metagenome | biome: anthropogenic terrestrial biome; feature: soil; material...
CGGCTTGCGCTTCCTCGACAAATGCAATTGTCGACGCATTTAATCTTATTCGTCTGGGTAAAGCCAATGTCATTGTAACAGGTGGAGCCGAAGCAACCATCAGTCCCTCGGCAGTGGGAGGATTCAATGCTATGCATGCGCTATCCACCCGCAACGACTCCCCCGAAACGGCATCACGTCCTTTCAGCGCCAGTCGCGACGGGTTTGTGATTGGTGAGGGCGGAGCATCGCTCATCCTTGAGGAGTTAGGACATGCCCTGGCACGTGGGGCTACCATCTACGCAGAGGTAGTCGGCGGAGGTATGTCGGCCGATGCGCACCACATCACCGCTTCCCATCCCGAAGGATTGGGAGCCAAACTGGTGATGCGAAATGCGCTGGAGGATGCCGAAATGAGTCCGGATGAGATTGATTACATCAACGTACACGGCACATCCACACCTGTGGGAGACATCTCGGAGGTGAAGGCGATCCTCGACGTATTCGGAGAACACAGTTACAAACTGAATATCAGTTCTACCAAATCGATGACCGGCCATTTACTCGGAGGGGCAGGTGCATTGGAGGCATTGCTCACTATCCTGGCAATCAGGGATCAGATAGTCCCCCCCACCATCAATCATGAAGAAGGGGATGACGATCCGGAAATTGACTACAAATTGAATTTTACATTCAACAAAGCTCAAAAAAGGGAGATAAGAGCTGCGTTATCTAACACTTTTGGCTTTGGGGGACACAACGCAAGTGTAATTCTCAAGCAATTCAACAAATAGTGTGTTTAGAAGACTCATAAAGAGGATCAAGGCTTTCCCGCACAGAGGGAAAGAGCCTTACCTCTCGTTTTATAATATATTAGGATTCTACCCCGACAGGATAGATCTCTATAAGGAAGCCATGACCCACCGTTCTTCGTCCATCCGCTCGGAGAAGGGAAGATGGGTGAATAATGAACGTCTCGAATTTTTGGGAGACGCTATCCTTGATGCCATTGTCGCCGATATCCTCTATAAAAAATTCGAACATAAAAAGGAGGGGTTTCTCACCAGCACACGCTCGCGTATAGTACAGAGGGAAACACTCAACAAATTAGCCGTAGATCTGGGGCTTGACAAGCTTATTGTCTCATCGACCCGCAACCTGGCGCACAATACCAATATATATGGTGACGCTTTGGAGGCCCTTATCGGCGCCATCTATCTCGACCAGGGGTACCGGGTGGCCAAAAGATTCGTATTTGAAACGCTTATCAAACAACATCTCAACATCGACAAAGTACTGAAGAGTGAGGTCGATTTCAAATCCAGACTGATTGAGTGGGGACAGAAAAACAGGGTGGAAGTCAACTTCGAGGTGACGGAATCGAGTTATGATGCACAAAATAACCCGGTGTTCTTCTCCTGCGTGAAGGTGGGAGGTACAGAAATTGGTTCCGGAAAAGGATACTCGAAAAAGGAGTCCCACCAGATGGCGGCAAAAGTAGCCATCAAAAAGTTACGCGAAAGCAACGAACTACAGGAAGCGCTGGTTGAAACGACAGTACCACCCGCTTCCACCCCCGACAACGAGTGACGACCGGATTTCCACAATGGTGGTAATTGATGCCTGAATGACATCATAGCCCCGGGTTGCAGGGGCACTGATCAGATGCCGAAAGAAATTCCCATCTTCTTACCCTGGACCACAAGCTGGTTATCAGGTGTGACCAGCCGTAACTTACCCCCCACTTCCGACAGAGGCACATCGGTGATATCGGATCCGATCTTTGCTACCATCCTCCCGAATTTTTTTTCATGGATCAGTTCAGCCGCATGTCCTCCCAGCAACGTACCGAGATTCCTGTCGTATGGCGACGGTGAACCCCCGCGCTGAATATAACCCAGCACGGTCTCGCGGGTCTCATAACCGGTCTGCGCCTCGATCTCACGGGCAAAATAGGTGGCAGGATGCTCTTTAACCGGCAACTCGACTCCTTCCGCTACGGCTACGATGGAATAGGCTTTTCCTATCTCCATCCGTTGATTGATCTTGCCGATGATCACTTTCATATTATACCCCAGTTCCGGTAAAAGAATGATATCCGCTCCCCCGGCCATGCCGGCATGAAGCGTGATCCATCCGGCGTGATGTCCCATCAGTTCGATCACCATGACCCGCCGGTGTGAACTGGCGGTAGAATGAAGTCTGTCGATCGCGTCAGTGGCAATATTCACCGCCGTATCGAATCCAAAGGTTATATCTGTCCCGTATACGTCGTTATCGATGGTCTTGGGTATTCCCACCACGTTCAATCCCAGCTCCGAAAGCATCAAGGTGGTACGTTGCGTACCGTTTCCGCCGATACAGACCAGACAATCGAGATCCAGCTCGTTATAGGCATTCTTGATCTGTTCCCTGTCTTTCTCGTCGGGAGAGTTGATCATTTTACGGAATACTTTCTCCCGCGCCGTCCCCAGGATTGTCCCCCCCATATTCAGAATTCCCGAGAGGGACGGATCAGTGAGCTCCACAATATCCTTGTGCAGTAATCCGGAAAAACCGTTCTGAATACCGATCATCTGCATGCCATAATTATTGATGGCCGTTTTACCTACGCCACGTATAGTAGCGTTGATGCCGGGTGCGTCACCGCCCGAAGTAAGAATACCTACCTTCATCTGAGTTATGAATTACCAATTAAGTTATTCCCCATCCCCAATCTTGAATCTTGAATCTTTGAATCTTGATACCTGCAAAGGAAACAAAAAAAGAGAAAAAAAAGAAGTTTCGGCAAGATTATTTTCCGGGGGATGATTGCACACCCTGTCTGTTCCCATCATTAGCGGCACCCTTGCCATAGATAATCCCGGCAGCCCGCTCCGATGCCCCGGGGCCGCCCAGGATCCGCCGCATCTCTTCATAATTGTCGAGCATATTCTGCCGGTAGCTCTGCACATGAAGTATCTGTTTCAGCTCATTACGTATATTATCTACGGTGAAGAAGCGGGCAAACAACTCTTTGACGACCGGTCGTCCGCACACAAGATTCACCAGGGAAATATAAGGGGTATGAAGAATATGTCTGAAAATCCAATAAGTGAGCCGTGGCATCGGCGTCCGGTAGCAGACCACCTGCGGCACATTGAGCAGGGCTGTCTCCAGCGTGGCCGTGCCTGATGTCACCAGGGCGGCATCCGACTGTGCCAGAATGCGGTAAGTCTGGTTAAAAAGCACCCTCGCCGGGGGAAAGGAGGTGACGAAATCGTTGTAGAAAGCAGGATCAATACCCGGCGCCCCGGCTACAATCAACTGGTAACCCTCCGAATAGCCCTTCACCGCTTCCAGCATGGAAGGCAGGTTATTGGCGATCTCCTGCTTGCGACTTCCCGCCAAGAGAGCGATTATCGGCCTGTTTTCCAGTCCGTTTGCTTCTACGAACTGTATAAAAGTCTCCTCTTTGTGATCCCGGTATGTAACGGCATCTACCGTGGGATTCCCCACATAATGTACCTTGTATTGATGTTCCCTGAAAAAATCGACCTCAAACGGCAGGATCGAGAGCATCTCGTCTACATATTTCCTGAACAATCTTACCCGGTACTTTTTCCATGCCCACACTTTGGGTGAAATATAGTAGTAAATGGGAATGCCCAGTTTTGTCTTTACATACTGGGCGATCTTCAGGTTAAAGCCGGGGTAATCGACCAGGATCACCATATCGGGCCGATAAGCGGCAATATCCTTTTTGCAAAATGTAAGATTCCGGAGGATCGTACGTGCATTCAATACCACCGGAATAATGCCCATAAAGGCCATATCCCGGTAGTGTCTTACCAGCGTTCCACCGGCAGATTGCATCAGATCCCCCCCAAAGAAGCGAAAATCGGCGTCTTTGTCAAGCCTCTGTAACGACCGCATCAGATTGGATGCATGCAGGTCGCCAGATGCCTCTCCTGCTACAAGATAGTATTTCATTTTAATCAGAGTAATGAATAAAGAACATTCTCATCAATCCATACATGGGCACATTGGCACGTTAATAACCACCTTCCCACTTCTTCAATTGAGGAAGAAAATCATATGCCGTCATATCGATCTTCACCGGCACAACAGCTGCATATCCATTTGCCAAAGCCCACTCATCGCTGTTATCATTCTCCTCCTCCCAGTTCTCGAAATTACCGGTCATCCAGAAAACATCCCTTCCCGAACCGTCTTTCGAACGGTGGTATTCATTCACCCATTTACCCTGTGTTTGCGTAGTCATTTTAACCCCCTTTACCGCTCCTGCAGGGACATTCACATTCAGGCAGATTCCTTTGGGAAGGCCCTCGTCAATCACTTTCGCCGCCAGCTTACGGGCCACCTCCATGGTGAATGAGAAATCGGCATCAGGTGTGAAGTCACACAGTGAAAAACCGATGGAAGGCACATCGAATACACATCCCTCGATAGCGGCTCCCATAGTACCGGAATAAATGACACTGATCCCGGCATTGGAACCGTGGTTGATCCCCGAGACCAACAGGTCGGGCTTCCGGTCTACAAATTCGTTCAGCGCCAGCTTTACACAATCGACCGGCGTACCGTTACACATATAGGCGGTGAGGTTCTCCTCTTTCCGGTATACTCTTGCCCGAAGCGGGTGGGTGGGGGAAATGGCGCTCGACATCCCCGAACGGTGCGCGTCGGGCGCAAACACAATCACCTCTCCCAAATCTCTCATCGCTTCCGTCAGCGAAGCAATTCCTTTCGCCTGATACCCGTCGTCGTTGGTCACAAGTATCAGGGGTTTTCTATTCATCATTTTGCCTTACTTTTAAGAATTGCAAATATAAGGAATTAAAGCCATTTTCACACGATCGGAATTGTTATGATAAGGTTTATTCTTTTATCAAATTAATATATTTAGTCGAGCTTTAAAAAGCCTATTTTTCTTTAGTTTGTAAATTTATTCCTCCAGCATATACCAAGTTGTATTTTCAGCATTATAAATATCTGTTTCAAGAAGTGCCAGAAAGATGATTCCATTTGTTCATAATCTTCTTTCGTTATATGTCCCTATTCACGTAAATATGCACCCTCAGCCAGTAATTCATCTCTCAATCTTGAAATATCGACCTCAGACAGCAAACATCCCTCTTTCACTGCCATTTTTGCAGCACGTCCCGCGGCTTCACCCATCGCCATACAGGGAGCCATCACCCTGATTGCAGACATGGCCTCATGCGTCGTGGAAATACTTCGCCCGGCCACGATCAAATTTTCCACATGAAGCGGCAAAAGTGAACGGTAAGGTATATCATAACAATCCCCGCTCCATTCCAGTGTACAATCACCTCCAACCGGGTGATGTATGTCTAGCGGGTAACTAGCTACAGCTATACCGTCGTCAAAACGACGACAGTTGATAATATCCTCGCGTGTCATCACATAGGCACCCACGATGCGCCTTGTCTCTCTTATCCCCAGGAAAGGAGCTGTTCTTGCCAGATATGCTTTATCAAATCCGGGGACGTACCGGATCAGGTATTCCGCGATTTGGCCGATCTGTTTCCTTGCAATAAACTCTCCCCGCGTCAGGCTGGTCGGATTGGTACCATCTACCCCATTAACACGTGTCATATTGATCCATACCTCACCCTGTTTCAATCCGGTAATAATGATGGTTCGGTCGGTGGGAAGCGTGAATCCCTCCTCTCTTGCCTTTTGGATGAGACTACGCAGGCCTACAACAATAAATTGTCTGTTTTGTCCAAAATATTCATTGGGAATAAAATCGGTCAGATATGTACGGGGTTCTTCAGCAATACTCATCCGTAATTGTTCCGTATCCACCCCAGCCATGCTAAACATCAATGTAGGGGGTTGTACTCCTCCCTGCTCATTGCCCTGCTCGCAGGGAACTCCCGATCGATAAGCCACATCGGCATCTCCTGTACAATCAATAATTGTCTTTGCAAAAATAACCTCCCGACCCGACTTGCTCTCAATGACAACTCCCTTAACTGACCTTCCCTCCATGATTACATCCGAGAAAGAGGTATAGAGCAGTATTTCCACTCCTTTCTCCATCAGCATATCAAATGCAACTGCCTTTACTGCCTCGGGTTCTACCAGTGTGATACTCATATGAAGGGGGCAAGGCCGATGTTCACTGGCAGCATTGAGGACGGTAAGGCGGTCGATGAATTTCTGGGGTAATCCTTTGATGATCTGGTTCTTTTTCTGACCCAGGAAACCGAGTATAGGAAGACCAATGGTCATATTCCCTCCCAGAAAGCTTCGATTCTCAATCAACGCGACCTTCAGTCCGTCACCGGCTGCGGCCAAAGCAGCAATAATTCCCGAAGGCCCTCCACCCACAACCAATACATCCACCTCCATTCTAACCGGTAATTCTTTCCGCGATTCAATAAAATAGTGTACTTGTTTTTCCATGACATATATTATTATTTGATCGGAATAATTAATTCGCTCGTGGTGGTTCCCATCGATGACACTATAATATTATTTTCAGTTAAATGCACCAGCCGCCATTTATCAGCTCCGGTCACCAATGCATCGGTTCCCACCTGGACAATCTGTTTTCCATTCGACAGCGGAAAATTAATCACTTCTCCTTTGTGAAAATGCCCCGCGAGGATCAACCGTACTGAAGGGACAGAGGTAAGGGCTTCATAGAGTTCATTATTCGACTCAGGCAATGCGGACTCCTGAGTAAAGGGAATATGCATAAGGACAATTTCCACATCCTCTTCAGAAGCTTTCAACTCTGTCAGTAACCAGTGTAGTTGTGGCTTGTCGATATAAGGATTTACCATCTTCTCCTGTTTTTTAAATTGGTAGAAACTATTATCCAGGAAGATCAATCTGTAGGTAGTATTCCCGATTTCATATATACGACTATAGTAGGTACCTTCCCTGAAACAATCGAAGTTCCTTATCCATGCAGCCCTGGCTCGTCCGGTATGCAATTGATCAGGGATTACTTTATTCTTACCCCACTCATAAGAGAAAATATCATGGTTTCCCAAAGTCAGATAAATAGGATAGTGGTATTCATCCATTAACCGGGCGAAGAGTTCAACCTGATAAGCGAGCCTGTTTCCCTGCACCGTTTTTGCATCAAAGAAATCGATCATATCGCCTGTGGCAATGATCATATCGCTTCCGGTATCATCTGGCGTGGTTTTCATAAACTGCCTGAATCTATTATTGGCATCTTTATAGTTTCTTGTATATTCCCTGTGATACACGATATCCGGATCATAATTTTCCAGATTGAACATCGTATGCATATCGGTAATATGCAGGAAAGAGAGCGTATCTTTCTGTGCAGAAAGATCTCCAACTATCAGTAGAAAGATAAAAATCAAGAGGAATATATTCCCCAATCCTGAAAAAATAGATTTGAATATCATCATTTTTTTCTTTAAAAAATTATAGTTTTCATTAAATATCGAAGGCTATAAACCCTTTCTCAGGTTTGTTTCTACGATATTTGTCTTTTTTGTTTTATTGATCAAATATTTATACAGTAACATGAATATCGGAATCAACAACAGCAGTATAGAAAACAGCACCAGTATCTTTCGCTGCATCTTGTTAGTGATTGCCAGTCCTCCCACCGCGATACCCAGGATCACGAATGACCAGTTTACAATCTGTTGAGGCAGTTTGGATGTAGCGGGGATCGCACTCTTATTCTCTTCATTCTTGGTTTTTTTGATGGCGTTGAGGAAGCGCCTCCATCCGGGATCTTCCTCGCGCTTACGGGTCGTTATCTCCATAATAGTAAGGATTACCACGGGGATTACCAGACCAATGAAGGCATCTACCAACTCGGGATTACGCTCCACATAGGCCGATATGACTACTCCCGCATCCCAGGAACCTGCAAAAAATCCCTGATTGGCAAAACCTACTTTTGCAAAAATTCCCAAAGCATAAGTGATCCCCAGAGATAACCATACCGCTTTCTGAGTGATGCGGCGCGAGAAGAGGCCCCAAACGGAAGGTACGGCCATAGGACCCATCACCAGTGTCATTAGTGTTACTACTACTCTCTCTGCTCCTCCCAGTTTGGGTATTATCAAGGCCAACCCTATGACCAGTGCACCGTATACAGCGGTGAAGATACGTCCTACCCGCATTAATTTCTCCTCTGAGGAATGGGGACGGTAGGAACGGTAGATATCGTTGGTAAACACACCTGCAAATACGTTAGGCATCGAGCTCACCATACTCATGGTAGCCGAGATCATGGCAGCCATCATTAAACCCAGCATTCCCGCCGGTAAAACATGCTGGCTGATCAGAATATAAGCCTGTTCGGGATTAACATCGGGATTGATCACCCGGTAGATCATAGACGGAATTAACCAGATAAGGGGTGAGATGATATATAGGGCGGCCATCAGAAATGCTACCTTTTTCGCATCCTTTGCAGTGGGAACACTAATGTAGCGCTGTACAAAAGGCCAATCTCCACTCACCTGAAAAAACCAGAGGAAAAACCAAAGTATCAGCCATATGAAGGAGTATTCCCCACTCACCGGTCTAAAGAAATTCCGAGGTGCCTGTTCAATAAAGGCGCCCACTCCTCCCACGCTATTGAAGGAGAGCGGAACAAGTATGACAACCATCAGTACGAGCAGGATAAATTGCACCAGATCGGTCATCAGCACAGCCCAGAGACCACCAACCGCCGTGTAGACGACCGTAATAACACCTATGATCAAGACCGCCCAGGCAACGGACAGGTTGCCTGTGGTCGGGTCGGCAAGCAGATGTCCCGCGGGAAGCGGTATCAGTGCTACCAGTAGAATTGAGACTGCATAGAGGGCTACCGAAATACTGACACCCCTCCCCACGATACCCAGTAAAGTATATAGCTTGACGGTTGTCTGTCCGAATCGGACGCCGAGGAACTCAGCGGGAGATTTAATTCCTATCTCCCGCCATTTTCCTGCAACGAATATACCGACCAGTATCAGTGACAACCCGATGGTAGTGAGTATCGAAATAGCTACCAGTCCCAAACGGTAAGCTATGCCCCCCATACCACGAAAGTACCTGCCGAGAAAATCGTCATGTAACCAGAGATTCCGGCCACCCACCATGATGAGTTCCTTCCGGCTATAAACATGTCATTGGAATTTTTCATCTTGGCACTAGATATAATACCGATTATCAGTATACCAATCAGATATATCGCAATAAAAATTAAATCAATTGTTATCATTACTATTTTCAGTTACTAATATCTTACTACTGTGTAAACAGCAATTTCATATAGCCTTACCCTATTTTCGCTATATTCCGGCACGTAATACCTTACCTTGTCTGTAATTACCTCGGGGAAAGAGGCACCATACTCTGGATTTGTATTCCCTGTTACCTCTACAACATTGATCCACTCGCCGTTGATCCATGCCTGGAAGAAAAAATTCCCGGTGGGGTGACTCAAGAGTCCGGCATTTCCTGTCCATGTTTTGAAACCATTTATGGTGTAATCTTCCTGCAGGTCTATTTCCAGCCAATGCACACCCGATGCAGGACTCACCCACCTGGAGTTGTTGGCAATAATACCATCCACTGCCTTATCGGCTGTATCGTTGACAGAATTTACCCCACTTACCGTGGCGGGTTTATTCAGTGCAACATTTACGGTCATCGCGATTTCAGCCGGGGCATACGCGGTATAGAAAGTATCTATGGCCAGTGAATCGGGAAGGTACATAGTTCTGTAAGAGACTCCCTTCGGAACATCAAAACCGGAAATAAATACAGGTGATGTCAAGAGCGAGTCGACAAACCTGACTGTATTTTCTACTCCTTCCATATCGGTGTATCTCACTTCAACGCCTGTATCATCTTCATTAAACGGGCCCGAGAATTCGAGTTTCAAACTATTCTGCTCTTCGTCATACTCGGATGCATTTAGCACCCTGTTCAGAAGCGAGGAGCGATACTTCTCGCCATACACATTGATGTTTTTCTCCGTACGAAGCGAGTAATGCCCTAAGTTGTCACTGGTAATCGCCTGTAGTGTATAACTTCCCTCGTTGATTGTCTTCGTACTTCCGGATCCACCAATGATTACCTCAAAGGGATCATACGGAGAGACTCTATGCAGTTCATAGTAGAGTGAATCATCTTCCGGTACCCAATAGAAGGTAACTGATTTGGCTCTTGGATCTGAGACCCAGAATCGCAACATAAAACGTTCATCCCCGGGTAACACCCTCATTGAGTCTACCTTGCCAATATATACTCTCTCTCCATCCTGAAGAAACTCTTTGTGCACATCATTCATATCAGAACAACGAATCATCAGAAGCATCCCAAGAATTATTAAGCTAATATGATTTTTTTTCATTTTCATCTGTTTAAATTCATTGAACTTATCTTTCAACCTGCCCATAAAGTAGTACCCGCGGAGACTGAAATCCCGTGGAATTACTCCAGGTGCTGATAATATTGAATCGCAGATATTGAACCGAAGGTTGCCCGAGGAGGAACTCAAACTCTTCACCCGCGAGAATAAACTCCATATCTTCAGAGGTGGGCGCTGTACCTGGTTCCCCTCCGGAAGGTCTCACCGATTTAAAATGACCCAGAAGTATCCAATTGGGGTCTTCTCTCCACTCTGCGGGCAATCGTGTATGCTCGGCTGCTGTCACTGCTGAATTAGTACCCCATACCTCCAACTCTCTCATATTATGCAGCGTCCACTCATATCCGGCCCTGTGAAAATGGACTAAGCGTGAGAATACGGCTTTCAACCCCAAATCCACTGTAAACCAAGGCATGTAACCGTAAGGATTGCCGGCTCTGATATAGGTAGAGTTAGATGGGTTATCAAGGAACATTAGTGAATGATCGCGCCCTGCACCGAACAATTCAAAGTAGGGAGGTATAGGAAATGCCGTCAGGTTGTTGGTGGGTATTCGTTCCTCAAAATAGGGCTTTACGCCCACCTCAAGGGTATCGGTATAATTCTCAAACGGATCCTTCAGGAAGACGGCTACCTTTATCATTGTAGTGTCCAAACCTCGTATAGAGTAGATTCCATCCCTCTGGGCAGAATGAACAATATCCATAAAATTATAAAGATTATTGATGGTATCCGACTCCAGTATCTCAATGAGAACGTTCTCATTGAGTGGGTTCTCCCACTTCAAAGTGAATCCCCCGAATGCGGTCAGTACATCCATACTCTCAAAAATCTCATAAATGGGTGAGTCCATGGGTTCAATCTCTACCTTTACAGGATTCGATTCATTGAGACTCTTGTCAACAGAGATAAGCTCGATGAGATGTTTTCTCGATTTACCGAATCCTTTAATCACCATTGTATTGCTGAAGGCTGACACCTTGGTTTCACCCATTCCACCTGACGACAAGGGATAAATCGCTTTCACGTACATCAAATCCAACTCGTCAGGAAGTTCATAAGTAATTTGAACAGAACCCGGCATATTCACTACCTCCACATTACTCACCGCTTGGGGAGGAATCTGATCGGTAGGATACTGCACGTTAAACTTCTCTTCCTCGCAATTGGTAAGGAGAAGTGCAATTATGCCCAGCCAAAGATAAAAAACAATATCTTTCATCATTGTAGTAAAATTTATTCGTAGTTAATTTATTCGCAAAATATTACCAGTAAGGATTCTGGACAAGGTTTGTGTTTTGTCTCAACGCATACTGCCTTATGGGCCAGAAGTAATCTTTTGTTGTAAAAGTGAGTTCGCTGAAAGTGACCAGGTTGTAGTATTCCTCCGTGGTAGTCCCTTGCATGTTCCATCCTTTCACGGGACGATTCAACACCTCTTCGGCAATCTTCCATCTCCTGATATCCCAGAACCGTTTCCCTTCGAAAGCTAGCTCGTTCAATCGCTCCTGACGGATAATCTCCCTCAATCCTTCCTGTGTTGCAGGTTTGCTCGGGAATCTGGAGTACTGGCTCCAACTCTCTACTACATCTCCAAGGCCGGCACGTTCCCTGATCTGATCAAGGTAGGAGTAAATCTCTTCATCCGGGCCCGAATATTCATTTCTTGCTTCGGCATAAAGAAGATAGAGATCCGCCAGCCGGTAAACGGGATATACGATGCTTCTGTATGTGATCGCTGTATTGGTAACGGTAGTCTGGTAATGTACCAATTTGCGTGCATACATGCCGGTGATGGAGTAGCGCCAGTCGGAGGCCCTTCCGCTGGGATCACCGATCTTGTTCTTCACGACCCACGACACTTCGTCGCCGCTGCCCTTACCTACATCCTTATACCTTCCGTTGCCGAACCATACAGCTCCGTCAAATGCGATGGAGGAGTAGTAGCGCGGCTCCCTGTACTGATTCAGCTTAGCGGTCTCAAAACCTTCCTGGATATAGTACTTCTGGTCTGCCGGGGCGGGAGCGGTCTTGTAGCGGTTCTCGTAATCATAATACTTGTCTTCATCGATCGGCACCCCGTTACCGGAGTAAAACTGCTCTGCGATATGGATAGAAGGTCCCAAATCGGGACGGGCAATGATATACATCATCTGTTCATGGGTGAAGTAAGGCAGCGAATGCCTCTGCAATGCATTGAATGTACCGTTGGAGTAGCCCCAGATTACCTCTTCGTTCCATTTCTCGGCAAAAGCATTCCTGAGAGCCAAAATGCGATAAGTCTCCTCGGAAAGATCGTAATAGAGGTTAATAAACCTGTAAAGGGCATGGCTTGCCTCATGTGCGGCATCAATAGCAGCCTTCGAGGCATCCATTGCTTTTTTCCATTTCTCATGATCATACTCTGTATTAAATAACTTTACCCCTCTTGAATCCACGAAATTGGTATACGTCGTGTTCCCGTTGAAGAGCGGACTGGCAGCCATCACCAGTAGATCAGCCTTAACTGTCAACGCTATAGGGCGGGTAATGCGACCCAACTGTGATATCCTGTCGGTGATGGCGAGGGGCAGGTCGGGTGCCGCCTCATCAATCAACTCCACGATATAATCCACCACATCATCCACCGGCTCACGAAACACCTGCACCTCTTCAATACCAGCGTGAATAGGTAAGTTTTCCCGCACAATGGGTATCGCCCCATACATACGCAGCAGAAAAAAGTGATAGTAAGCCTTCAGGAATTTCACCTCGGCAATCCATAAATCACGCTCATTCTCAGTTATATCCAGTACTTTCCCAATGTTTTCAAGGAATATATTACAGTCCCTGATACCTATGAAGAGGTTTTTTCCGTCCTGTCGTCCTTCCCAGAAGTTAAGCAAGGGATCATTCACATTCTGTCTCCCCGGCAACTTCAGGTAATAGGTATTGGATACGACATGCTCCGTACGGTCAATATCGTGACTCCAAATCTCGTCGCTTCCCATCATGGCCGGATCCCGTATATAACCTAAATCGGGCAGATAGGAGTAACAGGTTACAAGAAATTTCTCAGCACTCTCCCTGTCCCGGAAAGCATAATCGATCGTGGCAATATTATCCGGTACTACATCAAGATAGTCACTACAGGAAAGGGTGAATGCCACCATACAAATCAAAACTGTTTTTATTTTTTTCATCTTTTTTTCAGTATTAAAACGAAAATTGAATTCCTATATTATAAACCTTCTGAATGGGGTAACCCAGACCATTCCCGGCCATCTCGGGATCCCACAGTTTAAATTTGCTAAAACTCAACAGGTTGGTCCCGCTCACGTAAACTCTCAGATCTTTTACATGAAGACGATTAAGCAGCTTGTCGGGCAATGTATATCCCAATTCTACCGATTTCAATCTCAGGAAAGAGCCATCACGCATAAACCAAGTGCTCCTTTGTGTGTTGTTTGCTATTACCCGGTTGGAGAGACGAGGCCAAAGTGCATATAGATCCTGATTAGTGGTCGACCAGTGACTGTCGGCGTAAACCTTCAGTAATGCATTTTTGGAGATCACACTGCTGTTATCGTCATTGTCTACAAAAGGGTGTGTAGCGGCAGCGTCTATCCAGAACGATTCGCGTGCCAGTCCCTGAAAGAAGAAAGAGAAGTCAAACTTATCATTTCCTGTAGAGAATCCGAAGCCGTAGATAATCTCCGGGCTGGTAGGATAACCGATAGGTACCATATCGAGCGATGTGATTTCACCATCGTTATTGATATCCCGGTATTTAATATCTCCACCCATATACTCTCCAAAAGTTTGAACCGGGCTGTTGGCTACATCAAACTCATCGATAAAGAGACGTTCTGCAATATATCCCCATTGCTGTCCGATAGGCCGGTCTACCCTACTAAGCCAAGGCGTATCACTGTTATCAATTTCATCATATACTTTGTATTTTGCCTGGGCCCAGGTAAAGTTGGCACGTCCCGTGAGCCACCACCTATTAGCAAAAGCTTTGTTGTAATCGATAGAAAAATCAATTCCCCGGCCTGAGGCTTCTCCCACATTTGTCGCCGGTATAGCCTGCAATCCCATGGTGGAGGGAATATCGGAACGACTCATCAGGATATTCTTTCTCTCTTCCTTATAGAGGTCGATCAGTATTTCAAAATCCCGGAAGAGTCCCACCTCTAAGCCTATATTGGTTTTGTAGGATGTCTCCCAGGTGATCAGATCATTTGCATAACGTGAGATGGAAACACCATTCACAGAATATCCGTAATCCTCGCCAAAAGTATATCCCTTGGATGAATTGTTCATATTCACTTCAGAGAGATAGAAGAAACGGTCATCCCTGTTACCAATGGCATCGCTACCCACTAGTCCGTAGGTTCCTTTCAGTTTCAGCTTGGAGATCATATCCTCCACTCTTCCCTTCCAGAAGGGTTCATTGGAGACATACCACGCCCCTCCTATAGAGGGGAAGAAACCGAATCGTTCATTTTGGGAGAATCGTTCCGAACCGTTATATCCGAAATTGAATTCAGTAAAGTAACGGCTGTCGTAACTGTAGGTAAAACGTCCCGACAGCCCTACGTTCCGTGAGGGGAGTGAAAGGGTAAGGCTTCCTGCATTTGCTTCGGTGTAGTTACGCATCACGGCTACCAGCAGTCCACTTACACCATGCTTTTTATCAAATGTATTGTCATAATTGACAGCCAGTTCCGAATAAGTAGTGGCAGAGACTTCCTTGGCCCCCTCCGTATATCCGAGGTATTCGGTACCCGTGTCAGGATTCATCTTAAAGAGATCAAAGGTATTATTCACTCTGTCATAATTCAGTACGCTATAGTAGAAGGGATTATAACTCCGGATCACGTCGAAATAAGAACTTCGGTTGGTACTGAAGAGTCCTCGCAGGTTCAGTCCCTGCGTGATAAAGTCGAGATTCTGTTTCATTTCAAACTGAGCCAGTATCAGCGACCTTGTATAATCCTTATATCCTTTCACCATATCTGCATAGGGGTTAATATAGTTTCCCCCTTCATAATTTCCAAACATGATATGCTGTACATGTGCCGTTTTCTCCGTCTTGGGGTAATAAGCAGGGAAAAGTGCCGGATCGGATCGCATCATCTTCTGATAAAGGGCAGAACCTCCGTCAATGGGGCCGGTATAGTCGTCAAAGGTACCGTGCAGACGTACGATCGCCTCCGTAGTAGGTGTAATATTGATGTTCACATTGGATCGCAACAGATACTTTCTCAGGTCTATGTTATTATTGAAGTTGCTTTGCTTATCTACATTCAGTATGCCGCTGTCCTGATTATAGGTTCCGGCAATATAGTATCTGGCAACCTTTCCACCACCACTCACATTGAAGTTGGCCCTTCTGTTTACGGCGAAATTCTTGAAGAGAAGATTGTACCAATCGTTAGCGGGATAGATAAGCGGATTGACTCCCCGTTCAGTAAAGTCGATTTTCTGTCGGGAATAGGGCATGATTGCCAACGGGTCACGAGTAGACACCGCTTCATTATTCAATTTCATATAGGTTACCGGATCGGCCAACTCAACTTTCCGGGTAGGTGTTGAATAAGATGTCTCATATCGGAAAGAGATACTTGCCGGTCCTTCCTTTCCTTCCCTGGTGGTCACAAGTATCACGCCATTGGCTCCCCGTGCCCCGTAGAGCGCGGTGGCAGTTGCATCCTTCATAATGGAAAAACTTGCTATATCATCCGGTTGAAGCCGGGAAAGATCAGCAGAGGTCATTTCTACTCCGTCAATAAGGATAAGCGGTCCCGCAGCATAAGAGAAAGAAGTAACGCCACGCACAAAAAAACTGGCATCATCTTGTCCGGGTTCACCGCTCCGTTGGTATGAAATAAGCCCAGCGACCCTTCCGGCCAGAGCCGTTGTGAGGTTGCTGGAGGGCACCTTTAGTTCTGAAGGCTTTACCGTGGAGATGGAAGCCAATACACTCTCCTTCTTCTGTCTGGCAAATGCAACTACTGTTACTTCATCCAATTCGTCGGCAATCACATCCATCACGAAATCAAGACGCGATTCACCGTTATACACTCGCTCTATTGTTTCCATCCCTACAAAGGAGACTACCAAAGTCTCTCCCACGGGACAATCGGGAAACTCATAATTACCGTCTATATCTGCTATCACGCCTCGAACACTCCCTTTTACCTGAATTGTAGCACCTGGCAATGCCTCTCCGCTTTTGTCGGTCACTTTACCCGATACCCTGGCTCTCCTGTCCTGTGACACAAGACTGTTATCCATACTGATGGCATTCAGATCAACCACAGCCAGAACGGTCAGAAGAAGCCATAAGTATATGCTTCTCCCGAAAGAAGAACCTTCTTTACAGCCATACTTTTTAATTAAGTGAATCATAACATGGTTTTTAATGGATTTTAAATAATCTGCAATTTATTTTATCACCTTTTTTATTCTATCCTCCACATATAATTATTTATAGAGAAAAACAGATATTTTCTTTAACATATTTTTTGCGCAAAGAAAATATAAAAATGTTACCAACCTATTTCGTTTTCGTGAAAAATTAGTTACAATGCTTCCCGGGGAATCTTCCTTATCCTCTCCTTTGCTTTGCTGTGTAACCGGCATGATCGGAAGCCAGTTCCACAGGGAGTACTACATCTTTGATAATTGACATAACTTATTGTTTTAAATTATACTCCTCTTACTCATTACCGGAGCGGCGAAACATCATTCTCTTCACCTGTTCATATACATTCCTGCCGGTATAGCCCAATTTTTCATCTAATACCTTGTAGGTGCCGAAAAGCCGAACGACTTCATACCCCAGATCTCACCATCAGTGCCTATCATCCCTTCTAAGGTCACCGGCAATCCCGCTGTCAGCCCGAATTTCATCACTCCCCGGGGAAGTACCGATTCCTGATAAGCCTGTGATTGTCTGCGAAAAAGACCTTCTGATGGCAGAAATTTAGCTGCAATCGCTGCGCCGGCTGCAAAGGCATGTCCCAGTCCTAGCGGACCTGAACTGTTCTCTATTCCCCGGAACAAATCCAGTTCAGGGTGTCCGGGTGTAAGACTTCCCCACTGACGGAATTCACCGAGATCATCCATCGTGAATTTACCACAGAGAGCAAGTGTTGCATACAACATGGGCGACATATGACCTGCATCAAGGAAGAAGCGGTCACGTCCCTCCCAAAAGGGGTTATCGGGATCATATCGCAGAAATTCAGTATAGAGTACATTGATAAAATCGGCTCCTCCCATAGGTCCGCCGGGATGACCTGACCTGGCTTTCTCTACCATTGCGGCCGACAAGATTCGGATATTATCGGCAGCACGATTCATTACTTTGTTATCCTTCATATCTCAATAGGTATATAATTACAATTTTTCCCATACTTTATCCCTGCTTTATCGTCCATATACCATTGATACCGAAGATAGCATCCAGCCATCTTTCCATCATATCTGTCCGCATTGCCAGATCAAGGATAGTGTAACGACGTCTGATGTATAAAGCACGGTAGAAGGTTTCACGCAGGTACTCCCTCGAGATACCTATCTCTTCCGGCCCGGTAGGCGCCCCCACAACCTGAAGACGTCTCCTTACCTCATTAAAGGGGATAATCTGTTCTGATAACCTGGCCCTGATGTACGGCCATTGCTGTTTTAACAGTATGAGTTGGTCCCTGAGTTTCTCTTTTGTAATATATTTGGCAATTATCTCATACACCCCTATCTGAAGGAAGTCGGTACCCTTAAACATATCTACGGCATGCCGGATAAAGAGATCGAGCGTGGGCCATTTTCTGCAACAGGAATCAACGTCAAGCTCTTCTATGGGTGTTTGCAGCAGTTGCTCATAGAGTGCCGTAAGCGCCAGGGTGCCTATGGCCACCTGAAAACCATGCGCTACCTGGCCTCCGTTATATACATGGTGTTCCATATCCCACAGGTGACTGAAATGGTGCTCAGCTCCGGACGCGGGACGTGTCGACTTGGCATGCTGCATGGCCAGGCCACATAGCATCAGCCGCTCCGTCAACAGGGTGTAAGTGCCTTTGTGGCGTCTAACAATCCCTTCAGGATGAGAAAGTGCTTCATGCAGTCCTCCCTGTACAATATCCCAAGCTGTGTGGTTGATCGGTTCCTCCCCCAACGCGTCTGCCAGGATCCAGTCGGCGCCGGCAGTCACCTTGGCAAAAATGTCGGCATAACCGGCGGCAGACATGGTCAGCGGTGCGTTACTGATGATATCTATATCGGCCAGGCAAGCCTGGGGGGCAGGGCAACTGAAGGTCTGTTTAGAGCCATCCAGGGTGACAGACGATCCAAAGGCGGTATAGCCATCGACTGATCCGGCTGTCACCACGCACATATACCTCCTGCAGGATTGATAAGATGCCAGCTTAGTAAGATCGTTGATGATACCGGATCCAACAGCCACAGGTATCGCACTCTGCTCTCTGAGAACTTTGGCGAGTAACTCCATATTTTCATAAGTTGCCGCCGGTATCCCGTTATCGAAAATAAAAGGTATTTCTTGCTCCACACCATTCTCCTTCAGCAAGAGTCCAATCTTCTTTCCCACCAGGTCGTACATATTCTGATCGGCCACAATAATGGCTTTAGCTCCGTCAAATTGACTTTTAAAGAGGTCTGCCACCTTGTTCACAGCCCCCCTCTCAATGACCAGCGCTTTCGTCTGATCTACATTTTTTAATACATCTACAATTTTCAACATATCATATACAAGTTATTAGGAATCGCTCTTCATTGTACAACCCGAAAAACGACTAATGATCCATATTCCCGGAATCTAAATGCTTAAGCGTTTTCGCGTTATTCGGCAGTGTAATAAACTTGGTAAGCAAGGCGCTGATCAGGTACAAGAGCGCCAATATCCATATCACACCGGTACTTCCCACCAACCCTATAAAGAGCCCCACGACAGCGGGTCCTACAAATACCGGCAAGCCGGCACCCAGATTGAGAATCGACATGGCAGCACCCTTGTCATTCTTCACCAGTGAAGGCACTAAAGCCGAGAGGGGTACATAACCGGCCAGCATGGCTCCCCAGATGATACCCGCTATCATCACGGCTATGAAGCTGTCACCAAACAGCTGAGGTGAATAGTAAAAGAGAAGAGTTGAGACGGCACACCCCACGCCTCCAAACCAGATGATGGTATTGCGCCATCCCAATGAGTCACCTATAAAACCGAAGATCAGGTTGAAGATAATATTACTGGTGAAGATTGTACCCCATATCTGCAACCACTCGGTAGTAGTAAAACCGTACAGGGCAAAAAATCCTTTAGCCACTTCCCTCATCCGGGAGCGAAACTCGCCCTGTACCGCTCTCTTTCTCTCTTTGGTCAATACCAGTACAAAGAAAGCACCTACCAATACCCATATTACCGCATTCCAGAGGGTGTTGATATATCCGATCCGGGGTATAGCCCAGCTGGAGTAGTAAGCACCCAGCACTACCAAACCACCGGTAAAAACAAACCAGAACCAGCCTACGGCCCGACCGAGCGACTTGCCAGGACTCACGTAGGCTATCCATACAAGGAAAGAGTATGCAAACAAAGGGTAACCAAATCCGCGCAGGGCATAGGTTAGTAACATCACCGTGAAATTCATGCCGGGCAGCGCGTAACCCACGAAACTTACCGTTCCGAACAGATAGAGTATCAATCCGGTGAACATTGTCTTTTTTATACCATAAGCTTCAGCCATTACACCCGAAAACCAAGACGCGATGGCTATAATGATCCCATAGGCAGAGAAGAGCATGGCGGATCGTTGCATTGTCAACCCGTTTTCAATCAGATAGGGACTAAGCCATCCCTGCTCCATGCCGTCACCCATCATAAAGATCAGGATCCCCACATACCCCCATGCCAACTGCCCGGGTATGCCTACCTTCGCAAAGAAGTTTACTTTTACTTCATTCATATCTTTAAGTCTCTATACTAAAAAATTAAATCGTTCAGCATGCCATCCTGCATCAGCACAATCACACTGTCTTTTGTCAATCTCGGATCCACTTCAAAAAAGATATCGGGAACCTGCTCCACGGCATATTGCAATCCTTCCAGCGAATTATCAGGATAGCCACTAGTACGCCAGTTGCCGCGGTGGCCACTGATAATAATTGAACTGTCTCCCCTGTATTGAAAAAACTGTTGAAGTGTTGTCCCACTCACCGTACCCGGGCTCTTTTCACACGGTTGTACACACTGGCCAAATAACAGCAAGATAAGCGCCAGGAAAAGGTAACTGAGTTGTTTGTATTTCATTCGTAGGGTTTTTTATGAGCCTGTTTTATTCTTCAGCCGGCAGAAGCGGTACTGCATTTTTTCATAGAGTACCCAGTCTGAGGTATTGCTGATAGAGTCGGTTATAGAGCGCATGCGCCTTTTCATCGGGCCGGTATATTCTACTGATCCCGCTCTCCATCTTATGCTGGGCATCTTCCACCCTTGCGAATATTCCTGCGGCAGTGGCAGTGCACATGGCTGCACCCAACGCTCCCGCCTGTTCTGTCTGCGCCACCTTGATGGGTAACCCCATCACATTGGAGAGCGTCTGCATCACATAAGGCGACTTTTGGGAGATTCCCCCTACACTCACATTATCCACCAGTTCCAGCCCTTCTTTTTTATAGTGTTCATAGATCGCTTTGGAACCGAATGCGGTAGCCTCCACGAGACTTTTGAAGATCTCGGGAGCAGTAGTACCCAAGGTAATTCCCGAGATGATCCCTTTCTTTGCAGGATCCGGGTTGGGGGTACGTCTTCCGTTCAGAAAGTCAAGGGATACAAGGGAAAATTCATCCGTTGGTATGAGTGCCGCCTTTTCGGAAAGTACACTTAACATCCTCTCCATTATCTGATTTCTTCGTTGCTGATCTGTAGCAAACTCCTCCAGCGTCCACCCCAGAAGGTTCCGGAACCAGGCATAGACGTCCCCGAAAGCAGACTGTCCCGCCTCTATACCTATCATGCCGGGGAGCACCGACCCGTCTACCTGACCGCTGATACCCTCAATCTTTTTATTACCGGTCATATTACGCGGAACAACCATAATATCGCAGGTGGAGGTACCTACTATCTTTACCATGGTCCCCGGCTTGACGCCCGCGCCAATGGCTGCGGCATGTGCATCTATGATGCCTGTGGAAACAATCACATTGGTAGAAAGCCCCAGCTTGTTGGCCCACTCCGGTGTGAGAGAGCCCTCCACTCTGTCGTTTGTAAAGGTTTCATTCATCAGATGATTCCTAATACTTCCCAGTTGAGGATCGAACTGAGACAAAAAATCGCGTGAAGGATATCCCCCCCATTCTTCTGCCCACATACATTTATGGCCCGCGGCACATCTGCTCCTTTTCACCTCTTCCGGTTTCAATACCCCAGTCAGTAGCGCCGGAATCCAGTCGCACAGTTCAATGACTGCATACGCCTCCTCACGGATTTGATCGTTACGCAGCAGATGCAAAGTTTTAGCCCAAAACCACTCAGGAGAGTAGTTGCCTCCCGAGAATACTGTGTAATCCACTTCTCCGCGGTGTGACAAGGCATTGATCTCATCCGCTTCCTTAATAGCAGTGTGATCTTTCCAGAGCACAAACATGGCATCGGGATTATCCGCATACTGCGGAAGAAGAGCCAGAGGAGCGCCCTCGCTGTCGGTCATACAAACCGTACTCGAAGTAGTATCACACCCTATGGCAACTATATTATTTATTGAATTGGGGGGTAACTTGGCCAGAAGTCCACGAATCACTTCCTGCAGCGACTCAATATAGTCGAGCGGATGCTGCCTGTATTTATTTTGTGAGTTATCGCAATAATGTCTCTTTCCCCATCTTCTGTAACAGGAAGTAGTCACAGTAAGCTCTTCACCGGTATCAGTATCGACGGCCAATGCTCTGCAGGAGTCGGTACCGAAATCAATTCCAATGACCAGATTTCCATTGTTTTTCTTGTTGTAAGGCATTTTCTGAAACTCTTTTATTAAATCCTCATCGAAGAGGTTATTATTTCTTAATAGGCATCACGGATAGTAAATAATTCGGAATGTAAATGAATCAAAATCGAAACGTTTCGAATTATATTAGATGCAAATATACACCATATATCTATTAAAAGAAATTATTCGAAACATTTTAGTAAAATATCTTGTTAATTAATATTAATTAGTTCAACTATGAAATAGTTTAGCTATCATAATAAAGAAATTGAAAGTTGTATTTTTTTATTAACTTTGAAAAAAAAAGCGATGTTGAGTATTGCAGAGAGACATAAAAGAATCATGGAAACCCTTAATAAAGATGGATTTGTCACCGTGGAGAATCTATCCAGGTTGCTGGATGTGACATCTGTCACCATTCGCAAAGATCTGAGTTATCTGGAGAAAAAAGGGCTTCTTTACAGGACGCACGGCAGTGCGAGCCCTATCAGCCCTCATATTTCAGAAAGGAATGTGGTAGAAAAAGAGAAACTGAATATAGACGAAAAGAAACGAATCGGAATTGCTGCTGCGAAATTGATCGAGGAGAACGACTCCATTATTCTCAATTCCGGCTCTACCATTTGTGAATTTGCTAAAAATATAACTCCACAGAGTTCTCTTACTGTGGTCACCTCGTCGGTGACAGCTACCCAAATACTGAGTGAAACGGAGAAGGTGAACCTGTTTCTGCTGGGAGGAAACTTCAGGAAACGATCTATGTCAGTGATAGGCAATTCCTCCATCAGTTTCCTCTCCAACATCACCTGCTCCAAATGTTTTCTAGGCGTAGACGGTATCGATGCCGAGTTTGGTATCACAACCTCTAACATTGAGGAAGCTGAATTAAACAAGAAGATGATGGACGTTTCCATCAGAACAATCATTTTATGCGATTCGTCGAAGTTTAGGAAAAAAGGATTCGTAAAGATCTGTGACATTGACAAGGTGGATATTATCGTAACGGACAGCGGCATCTCCGACTCAATGAAAAACCTCCTGAAAGAAAGAGGAATAGAACTGATCATTGCGTAACAACTCATTACTGTCAATTCTCTTCGGGAAACAGCAACATCAATTTTTCCGACTTTATTCCGACACTACCTTCAAAGTAAAGAGACAGCAACTCTCAACAAAAAATTTTATCATTATTGGGAAATGATGAATAACAACATTTTGTACCTTTGGGCATTTATCAAAATTTAAATTCAAGTGTTTCAATGAAAAAATTAAAATTTATCTTCTTTTTGCTCCTTGCTTCTGTGACCCTTATTGCACAGGAAGTGAGGCCTGTAAAAAATGTGATCATGATGATCCCCGACGGTACTTCCGTAGGGGTCTACTCCGCCGCGCGCTGGCTCAAGTTCTACAACGACATGGGAAATGAACTACACATAGATCCCTATTTCACCGGAACCGTTACCACCTTTTCATCGAACGCCCCGATCGGTGACTCCGCTCCCACCGGTTCATGCTACGCTACCGGGGTATTACAACAAACGGGCAACGTAGCCACTTATCCCGAAGTTTCGGAGAATGACCTGTTCCCCGTAGACGCATCGCGTACGTATCAGCCTGCCGCCACCATCCTTGAGGCTTCAAAGATCGAAAAAAAGAAGGCGGTGGGGCTGGTAGTCACCTGTGAATTCCCGCACGCCACCCCGGCAGACTTCTCCGCGCATCATTATAAACGGAGCAACTACAGTGCGCTTGCCTCACAAATAGCTTATCAAAACCTGGATGTGATGTTCGGAGGGGGCAACGGCATCCTTACCGACGACATGATAAATCATTTTGCGAACAACGGGACTACGCTCTTACAGAACGACAAAGAGGCGCTGCTCAATTATAACGGTGACGGAAAGGTATGGGCGCTATTCGGCAGCCGTGCCCTGCCTTACAATATCGACAGAAATCCCGACAAGGTACCCTCGCTCGCGGAAATGACCGAAAAAGCATTACAGATACTGTCGAAGAGCGAGAACGGCTTCTTTATGATGGTGGAAGGGAGCCAGGTGGACTGGGCGGCCCATGCCAACGATGCAGCCACCATGATCAACGAATTACTCGCTTTTGACGAGGCTGTAGGTAAGGCGATAGCGTTTGCCGAAAAGGACGGGAACACGGTAGTCGTGATTGCCGCCGACCATGGGAATAGCGGTTTCACTATAGGTACGAAGAATTGTCCGGGATACGACAAACTCTCCATCGAACAGCTCTTCGGCACGGTCTCCAGATACAAGCTAAGCGCCAACGGGCTGGAATCGATATTGGTCAACACGAAACCGGACGATATGAAAGCCGTTTTCAAACAATATACCGATATCGATATCACCGATGAAGAACTGGGAACGCTGCTTTCTTCCAAAAATTACAAGGAGGCAGACTACATGAAGGTCGGCACAAGTGACAACCTGGCCCACAATATCGTAAACATATTGAATTCAAGGACCTGCTTCGGTTTCACAACGGGAGGACACACCGGTGAAGAAGTGCTTCTCGCCTCTTACCATCCCCAGGGGGACGTGCTCAGGGGAAATGTAAAGAATACTGAATTGAACGAATACCTGCAGAAAGTGACGGGATTGGAAATATCCCTGCAGGAGTTATCCGACCGGATATTCGTGAAACACGATCAGGTCTTCTCAGGGATGAACTATTCCATAGACAAGAAGGATCCGGACTTTCCGGTACTCCGGGTAAAAAAAGGGAGGAATACCCTTGAAGTGAAAGCATTCTCATCCGTAGCCCATCTGAACGGGAAACCCTTCGACATAGGATCGGTTACAGTCTATATCGATAAGAACGACACCTTCTATCTGCCGGCCGCACTTGCGAAGAAATTATAGAGCACCTTTGCACCCATGCAACAAAAAAATCCACTTTCCGGGTGGATTTTTTTGTTTTTCATACCGCGAACTCCCGTCATTACTTCTCCTCCTTGAATGCCAGATCACCCTGAAATGAGATCGGTTGCCTGTCCACATCGTTCACGTCGAGACGAGCCGATCCGTTTTCCCAGATATCAAAGCGAAAGGTGACGGGACGATCCAGATCACGGATCGTGATCATCACGCTCCAGTTTCCCTTCTTGTTTCCCTCATTATCCACCTGATACTCAAAATCAGTGCTCGTAAACCGGTATCCCCCTTCACGCGAATCCATGGGCGCACGATAGGCGCGGCCATAATAAGGCAGATAAGCCTTCACCGTGTCGGGCGATACCCTCACATCATAATAAGGTGAAAGATAAATCGACTTATAACCGGTGGGATAAGCGTATGTGGCTCTAAATGTAAAGCCGGACATTTCCACCGCATTCCGTACATCGGCAGCCAGTTTTTCTTTTTCGGCAGCCGTCTGCGTGCTTCCGCAAGCATAAAAGGCCAGAACCGAAAGAAGCGCTGCAAATCCAAAAAGTGCTGATTTCTTCATATACATATCCTCCTTCATGAATAAGATATTGCGGACCGGCGATCATTATGCTGCCGGCGAGTAGGTTGTGAACTATATTATAACAGACGAAAAGAGGAAATGTTTTACAGCAGAGATCCCATCGAAGGAATAAGATGTGATAAATAGAAAAACAACATCCCTGACAACATACCGTATGCCAGATAAATATGGGTTTTTGAGATCGTCTTTGAATAAAAGTAAGCATTCAGGTAGGAGATCAGGGCAATGGAGAGCAGCAGAAAGAAAAGGGTCTCCTTCCAATAGACAGTCTGAAGCAACAGCAGAAAGACGATCAGAGAGACCACAAACCGCATCAACGACAGAGTGAGCACCTTGTCACGGGTATAAATCCTGATACTGAAGATCATGTTCGATATAAAAAACAGTCCGGCAAATACTACTCCACTCCACTCCAGAATGGAAAAAGCGGGGATTTCAGGTATTGAAAAGGAGGCAAAACGGAAAAGCGGCCGTATGAAACCGGGAATATCGTCCAGCAACCAGTAAATGGAAAACAGCGTTATATACACCAGAAAAATGCCGAACAACGACGAAACAAACGACCGGAACTGGGGGCCCCGCATCGACCGTTCCCCGCTCCACCACAGAGGTAGCAACACGAGCGCATAGATCTGGAATAAGGAAGCCACCGCAATCAGTATAGATGCGCGGAAAGAACAGAGATAGGAGTCCGGTTTCTGATATGACTCCAGAAGGGGGAAGAATGCCAGAAGTATAAAAGCAGTGCTGATATAATCTCCCGACATCACCAGAAAGAAGGGATGGAGACTCAACAAAAACAGTGGTGCCGTAAAAGGCAGGTTAGAACGTGAACGGAGCAGATTGAACCTGCTGTTGACCAGAGACAGGATCCAGGCGATAAGAAAAACGGACAACGTGGAAGCGATCAATGAAACCGGCGGATAGGCAAAGAGATGCGCTATCGGTTCCCAGAGATAGTTATCATCATGGGAAGCGATCTGCGGCCGATCCCCTGCATAAAACAGCGCGACCCGCATGGCGGTCATTCCCAAAGCGGCGAGCATGGGAACAAAACGTCCCTCGACAAAAGTTGTACGAAACGACTTGACAACAAAATGCATGGGTCCCCTTTTGTTATTGTGTACGGAGATCGAAGCCTATATCTTTTCTGAAGTAACTGTTCTCAAACCTGATCTTATCAATATTCCTGTAGGATGTCTCCAATGCTTCGTCCATGCTTTTCCCGTACGAAGTGACGGAAAGCACACGCCCTCCCGATGTAACCGTTTCTCCACCGGCATTTACCGTGCCGGCGTGAAAAACGATACTGTCCTGCACATCATTGAGCCCGTCTATGGGTTTACCTTTTTCATATGCTCCGGGATATCCGCCGGAGACCATCATCACAGTTACGGCATACCGGTCGTCCGTCTCCAATATTTTTTCATCCAATGTTTCCGTGGCCACGGCGAGAAACAGTTCCAAAAGATCCGACCGGATCAGCGGCACCACGACTTCCGTCTCCGGATCACCCAAACGGACATTGTACTCAATCACTTTCGGTTCACCCTCCACATTGATCAGCCCAATAAAAATAAATCCTTTATAGTCTATCCGTTCCTTTTTCAACCCTTCAACAGTAGGTTCCACAATCCGGCTACGTACTTTCTCCATAAAGATGTCATCGGCGAAAGAGACGGGCGAAACAGCCCCCATCCCGCCGGTATTCAGGCCGGTATCACCCTCGCCGATCCGCTTGTAGTCTTTGGCTACCGGCAGGATCTTGTATGATCTCCCGTCTGTCAGTACAAATACCGAGCACTCGATACCCGACAGGAATTCCTCTATCACCACGCTGTTACTCGCAGCGCCGAATTTCCCGTTGAGCATCTCCCAAAGTGACTGCTTCGCTTCATTCAGGTCGTTTATGATCAACACCCCTTTCCCTGCCGCCAGCCCGTCCGCTTTCAGCACATAAGGCGAGGGGAGCGAATCGAGGAAAGCATTCCCTTCCATCACATTATCCAGGGTAACTGTCTTGAAACTTGCGGTAGGGATATTGTAGCCGGCCATAAATCGTTTGGCAAAATCCTTGCTTCCTTCCAGTTGCGCCCCCTTCCCCGACGGCCCGATGACGGCAATATGGCAAATATCTTCATCTTCATGGAAGTAATCATAGACACCCTCCACCAAAGGAACTTCAGGTCCAACGACGATCATATCAATATCATGGTCCAGCGAAAACCGTTTCATCGCTTCGAAATCCGTCACCTCGACGGGCACGTTCGTACCTAACAATGCCGTACCGGCATTACCGGGAGCGATATAAAGATTATTCAGGAGTCTGCTCTTTCGAATTTTCCAGGCCAGCGCATGTTCGCGCCCACCGGAACCAAGAAGAAGGACGTTCATAGTGCCAATGTCATTGAATCATTATTATACAGGATACAAAGCTACTAAAAAAAATGAAACAGCGATGTAACAGAATTTGAAATTTGAACGCAACCGTTTAGGGGAAATGAGAGCTGGTCCCGAAAGACAAATATTGATTTTGTTCTACGGCGATAGGGTAAAATCGTGGAGAGGTTGTTATCTTTGTAACTTCAAGCGACAAATATTTCAAACATGAATATAAACCGAATATCGGCCCTTTTTGGTATTCGCTATCCTATCATCCAGGCAGGAATGGTATGGTGCAGCGGCTGGAAGTTAGCGGCGGCAGTAAGCAATGCCGGGGGACTGGGACTGATTGGAGCGGGATCCATGCATCCCGACATATTGCGCGGGCATATCCAAAAATGCAAGGCGGCGACCGGGAAGCCTTTCGGGGTGAACATCCCGCTGATGTATCCCCAGATGGAAGAGATCATGCAGATTGTGCTCGAAGAAAAAGTACCGGTTGTCTTCACTTCGGCCGGTAATCCGAAAACATGGACAACAACACTCAAAGCGGAAGGAATAAAGGTTGCACATGTGGTGTCAAGCTCCAAATTTGCACTTAAAGCTGCAGAAGCAGGCGTCGACGCCATCGTCGCCGAAGGGTTCGAAGCCGGGGGGCACAACGGGCGTGAAGAAACCACCACCTTTACACTTATCCCGCAGGTGAGAGAGGCAGTCGATCTGCCGTTGATTGCCGCCGGGGGTATTGCCACCGGAGAGGCGATGGCTGCCGCGTTTGCGCTGGGCGCCGAAGGGGTGCAGGTGGGCACCCGGTTTGCCCTGACCGAAGAGAGCTCCGCCAGTGAGGCCTTTAAACAGCAGTGTATCTCTTTGAATGAGGGAGATACTGTATTATCGCTCAAGAAGGTAAGCCCTACGCGCATGATCAGAAACGAGTTCTACCGACAGGTACAGGAGATGGAAGACCGGGGCGCTACTCCTGATGAACTGCGCGAACTGCTGGGAAGGGGACGTTCCAAGAGGGGCATCTTCGAGGGTGACCTGTCGGAAGGAGAACTGGAGATCGGACAGATCGCTTCACATATAAAGGAGATCATCCCCGCCGGGCAGGTTATCGAAGAAATGATCGGGCAATACAACCAGGCTGTTAAGCAACTATCCGTGCAGACATTCTGATACGGGATCACTCCCCGTTTCATCTTTAAGTTATTTGCTTTATCTTTGTAGGCAATATGCAGTATGAACTTTTCCCATCGGAACGATTCTCTTTCTTCAGCCTCAGCAGCGGTAGTTGTGGCAACAGCTACTATCTGGGAAATTCTCATTACGGTATCCTGATCGATGCGGGCATCGGCCCGCGTGTCATTAAAAAGCGCCTTGCCCACTATGGAATTGAACTCTCATCGATTATGGCGCTCCTCGTCACCCACGACCACTTCGACCATATCAAATCGGTGGGTTACCTGGGAGAGAAACTGTCCATCCCGGTGTATGCCACCCGTGAGGTACACAGGGCAATCATGCACCATCCCCTTGTCCGCAACAACCTCAACGGTTCCACAAGATATATTGAAAAAGGAACGCCATTTCAGATCGAAGATTTCCGCATCACCGCCTTCAACGTGCCCCATGACAGTATCGACAATTCCGGCTACTTCATTCAGTTCGGCAATCACAGGTTCACACTGGCTACCGATGTGGGAGTCATTACCGACGAAGTCGCTTACTACATATGCAAAGCCAATCATCTGGTCATTGAAAGTAACTACGATGAGGAGATGCTGAATAACGGCCGCTACCCTTATCCGCTGAGACAACGTATTGCCTCCGGATGGGGGCATTTGAGCAACCGGCAGACAGCCGAGTTCTTAGCCAATAACTACTCGTCCGACCTCCGTAATATCTGGCTCTGCCACCTCAGCGGCGACAACAATCACCCGGAACTGGCCTATCAAACGGTAGAAAGCCGGTTGGCACAAAAGGGGATTAAAGTAGGACGAGATGTGGCATTGCATGTCCTGCTGCGAAACATTTTATCCCAGAAGACAGAATTTTAACAAACCTGTGAAGAGAAGTATGGCGATGAAATCATCCATTACCCTTATACCCTACGGCGGGCTGGCAAACCGTATGAAAGCCATGGAAGCCCTTATAGCTCTGATACAAGACACAAATGTACGTGCCACCGCAATCTGGTTTAAAGATAAAGGATTGAATTGTTCTTTCGAGCGATTGTTCCAACCTTTGGATATTCCTCAACTTACATTCCGTAATGCTATCCTTACAGATTACTTACTGAACCATCGTCCACGAAAAAACAACTTCTACATTCCATACCTCTTTGAAACAATACGTTTCAGCAGTTGCCTGCATGAAGATGAGGTCACACAAAGAACATACCAAAACTTTGATTTTCGCCAATGGGTGTTGTCCAATAGAAAAACCTATTTATCGGCATGCCTGCAATTCTATCCCGGGGATAAACAAAATAGTTTTTCATCTTTTATTCCTATTCCCGAGTTGCAGGAGAGAATCAATGAAAGAAGCAGAGATTTTACACCCCATACCATCGGCATCCATATCCGTCGCACCGATAATATTATTTCCATCGAAAAAAGCCCTACAGAATTATTCATCCTTCGAATGAAAGAAGAGGTCAAAATACATGACGATGTATCTTTCTATCTAGCTTCTGATTCACCGGAAGAAAAAAAGAAGCTGATAGCTATTTTCGGCAACCGCATTATTACAGATTACACCCCGGTTTCACGCTCTACCCCCGAAGGAGTACAAGATGCTTTGGTAGAATTATATACCCTGTCGCGGACGCAGAAAATAATAGGTTCATATTATAGCTCATACTCTGAAACGGCTGCTGATATTGGCAACATACCTCATGAGAAAATAAAAAGGAAAACATAACCAAAATGTTCATGTATGTCACCCGCTCCCATTTTACTCTTTACGTATAATCGACCGTCCCATACGCAGCAAACGTTGAACGCATTGCTGAACAATGCACTTTGCAGCGAAAGTGAATTATTCGTATTCTCCGACGGATACAAAAATGAGACAGATAAAAAGGGGGTCCAGGAAGTACGGAAAATCATTCATTCACTGGATGGGTTCAGAAAAGTCCATTTCATAGAGAATACCCATAACCTTGGATTGGCAGAAAATATCATCACGGGGGTCACCCGCGTGATCGGGGACTACGGAAAGGTTATTGTACTGGAAGACGACCTGGTGACATCCCCCTATTTTCTTACGTTCATGAATGAAGCTTTGGATATGTTTGAGACCGAAAACAGAATTGGACACATACATGGCTACTGCTACCCTCTGTCGGAATTGCCGGAAGCCTTTTTGATAAAATGGACGGGAAGCTGGGGCTGGGCTACCTGGAAAAGGGCTTGGCAAGAATTTAATCCCGATGGGAAAGCGTTACTGAATGAAATAAAAAGCCGCAAGCTATCCCGATCGTTTGATTTTAACGGTAAATATCCTTACACTCGGATGCTCCGGCACCAGGTGAAGGGACAAAATAATTCGTGGGCTATCCGCTGGAATGCTTCGCTATTCCTGAAGGATATGCTTTCGGTCAATGCCGGGAGATCGTTGGTAAAGAACATAGGCTTTGACGGCAGCGGAACGCATAGCAGCAGTCAGGACATTTACGCGACCAATTTATATACAAGGAAACTGTCAATCAATATTCCGGTAATAGAAGAAAACGAAGCTGCACGAAAATCAATTGAAAGATACCATGTAAAAACCAATTCGTTTTGGGCGAAGGTAAAACGAAGGATACAAAGGCATTTCCCCCGGCTACCTTATAATTGACTATACGGGGTTAATCCCTGTCCTGATTCAATCTATTAAAGAGTTGAAATCCGGGATTGTTAATTTGCGGAGTGGCCAATTGGCCAGCAATACTATCATTTCAAGGAATGACAACACCCGGCCGGAGGATAACAGCCAGTACCGACGTCTTATCATCAGGACAACTCCTGCCAGAAGAGAGGTGAAGATTAACCTTTGTGTTTCCGGAATATAAAATAAGTAGGAAAATAGAATATCCCGGAAAATGATATTTGAAATAATTATTTAAACATACACAGAGAAAAATAGATTTTATTTTATTTTTCCCCGTGTTTGCTATTACTTTTGTACATTATCGGGGAAATGGGGATCGGGATATGAACGGATATTATAGAAACTATTATGACACTAAATGCCTATCAATTATTAAACAAGTCTTTCAAAAAAGAACTTATCTATAAGGTCGGAATGAGCGCGGGTTTTTTCTCGGAATATAATTGCATGATTCTCTCGATGTTATATTGTTTGGAACATAAAATACAGTTTAAACTTTGCTCCGGAGCTACCAACTTCCATCCGGAAGGTTGGAACGGGTTCTTCCTCCCTTTTTGTGAACAGGTAGAAGATAACAGTAAACATTATAAGACTTCTAACTGGAGATACGCCCTTAAATTAATCATAAGAGACGGCAGATTTTCCAACTACAGAAGCCTGATACCATATCTGTCATGGACAAAAAAGAAACTCAAAACACAGGATGTCTTCGGACGCAGCAGATCCTCCCATAGGGCAAAAAAGAATTATCAAATACTGGGATTGGGAATTAATGGCAACATACAGGAAGCCTGTTCCAAATTGATCGAGATCACGTGGCGCTATAATGAAAAGACACAAAAAGGGATCGACGGGTTAAAGGCTTCCGTAAACATTTCGGGGGACTATATCGGATTTCATATCCGCGGAGGGGACAAATTCATAGAGCATAAGATAGAACCGGTAGAAGCCTACTTCGACAAAGTGAATGACCCGAATATCCGGACGGCTTTTGTACTTACGGATGATTATTCGGTCATTGAGAATATTCACCGGCTCTATCCCGGATGGGATATCAAAACCTTATGTCGGGAGGAAGAAAGGGGATATTTCTTCGAGAACTTTCTATCGCAACCGGAGGAACTGCAAGGACGACAATATCTGAGACTTTTTGCATCGATTGATATACTTTCCCAATCGCAACAGTTTATCGGGACATACAGTTCCAATCCAGGAATGTATTTAGGGATGCGTAACGCTAAAATATGTACCGGGGTTGATTATGATACATGGGTACTCCGGTAATAAAAATGACCGATAGGTTCAATATAACCAGTTTGCATGATAAAATTAACCCGGATGAAGTCGCCAGATCAGGAGAGGGACATCTTCCTGAAAAAACTGGTTTTACAGAATGCATGCTGAAAAAAGACCGGCCCCTGAAATTCGGTTTTTTCCCATATACCGGGGTTTTGAAGTTCAGAGAATCCTGCCAGGTAATATTTCCTATCCGTGTTATCCACGACTAAGTAACCGCCTTTCCTTACATGAGGGATAGCACGTTTTATACAGCAGTTACGTACCCGACCATCCACCACAACAATATCAAAATAATTATCGGGATATTGGTCAATGGCTTTTACATATTTCTCATAAGAAAGCCCGATAGAATTCCTGTCGTTGGAAACAAAATCGTCAGGATTCCGGTAATCTCTCTGTGCCCAACCGGAAATTCTCTCTCCCGGAACTTCTTTGTAATCCACATTCGTCACGGAAAACTCTTTCAATTTATTGGCTAAAAGTTTACTCCATTTTTGATCATGCTCAATACTTATTATACGACAGCATCGTCTCGCAAAAAAAAGGGTAGACCCGCCCGATCCCCACTCAAAGATTGTCATATCGGGTGTACAGATCGATGACAGGAAGTCGAGCGCATCGTATGTCATCCACGGTAATTCCCGTATCAGCGTGTTGTCCCCGGAACGCTTGTCTTTCAACCATCGGCGGAGTTGTTTAATATGCGACAACGTGGCATTTTGCATCGCAAATGTCAAGGCAAACCGGATATACAGTAAAATATCTTTCATACAATCTGTTTATTTTTTCTTTGTGACGTATAGAACCTTTTTAATATTTGTTTCCGTGTCCTTTTTATACTTTTGTCTTTTTTCTTGAAGCGAACCATTCATCAATTTCTTTCGTCATCTCCACTTTGAATAATTTGCATAATGTAATGTAGACTGAGGCAATCAGCACAGGATTTACGAGAATGAAAAGAATATCGTTTGTAATATGCCGGGTAAAGAAATAGGAAATAGCGGTACTGATCACAGCTCCCAAAAGATATGGGAATATATCTTTCATGAACTCGAAAAGGGAATACTGTATCACCTTCCCGGAAAAGATCATCGACAGTATCAACGTCACAATCATATACACAACCCAACTGACCGCCAACCCCATAATTCCCTTCGGAAAAAAAAGGACAATCAGCAGAATTAATACAATCCCTTTCACGACTTCAAGTCCCAGAAAAAAAGCAGATCGTTCTTTTGCGATAAATAGTTCGTTGAATATAACTGTAAAAGGCAAAAACATCCCGGCAAGTGTCAATACCTGGAAATAGGGTACCGAAGCCAGCCACTTCTCTTGAAAGAAGAGATAGAATGTGGGCTCGGCAATAAGTATCATCACAAGGGCTATCGGAAAAGAAAGGAATGCAATGGATTTTATCAGTTTACGTACTACACGTTTCAAACGTTCCGTTTGGTCGTTAATTTCCGACAGGATCAGCATGGCTACTGACCGGAAAGTATTGGAAAACGTAAGGAACGGGATTTCCTGGTATTTCTTTGCCTGATTGAAAAATGCCACATGGCTCATCGGATAGAACACTGCTATAAGACTTGGATAGATGTTGTTCACGGTAGTGGAGATCATCGAGGACAACATTAATTTATAGCTGAATCCGAAAAAAGATTTCAATCGGGGAAGGCTGACCTCCGCAACCGGCCTCCACGATGAAGAAAACCAGAAGAGAATAGTCCTGAAGAAAGCGAATAACACTATCTGCACTACCAATGCCCAAACACCGTATCCTGTGAGAGCCATCGCAATAGCAACAATATCGGCAATAAGCAAAGCGAGCATATTCATCTTCGTGATCTCTCTGAAATTTGCCCTTTTTATCAGGATTGTATAATGGATCGATCCGAATGCATTGAAAATCAACGCCAAAAATATCACCCTCGAAACAGGGACAAGTGCGGGAGCATTGAACAAAACGGCAATAAACGGGCTCAGAAAGAAAAGGATCAGATAAAGAAAAATACTCAATCCGGCATTAAAATAAAAAACGGAACTATAATCCGTAGCGGAAATTTCCTTCCGATTCAACAAAGCTCTGCCGAAACCGCTGTCGATAAGGATGGTGGAGAATGCCGTAAACACAGCCAGTGATCCGATCAACCCGTAAGCATCCGGAGCGACAATGTTCATCAGCACAAGCATACTCACGAAATTGAGGATCTGCTGCCCGAACTTATCAATAAAGCTCCAGAAAAGCGAATGGGTTGTTTTAGTCTTTAAAGCGGAATCAGCCATTTACAACATAGATTAATAAACGAAATAGTTCATTAAAATTAGGCGTTTTCTCGCTATGGCATAATACAAACAAGTTGATCTTCTGCTCATTTAGCTTAATGAAAACGTTCATTAAAATTAGACATTTTCTGCGCTCGGCAAAACAAATGAATTTGTTCTGCTCTTACTTAACGAAAATGTTCAATTACCTTAGACTATTTCAAATCATTCTGCAAAAATACGCAACTTTTTAACAAGGATAAAGATAGAAGCCAAGAATCATGTAGGAGATGAGATATTTTATGTTTAACTGCGTATATCTACACCTCATGTCTCTAAAATCGTTACTTTTGTATGTGTAATAAGTATCCGGAAATAAAAGAATATGGAACTCCAAGCAATCGAAAACAAAATCTTTACGATTCAGGGAAAACAAGTAATCCTTGACAGTGATGTAGCCGAATTGTATAATGTAGAGACAAAACGTATCAATGAAGCGGTAAAGAATAATCCCGATAAATTTCCCGAAGGATACATTATTACTTTGACGGATGATGAAATGCGTTCTTTAAGGTCGAAAATTTCGACCTTAGAAAATACCAGGCGCGGTAAACATACAAAATACAATGCAAAATGTTTTTCCGAGAAAGGTTTATATATGTTGGCAACCATCCTGAAATCACCAAAAGCAACCGAAACCACCATTGCGATCATTGAAACTTTTGCAAAAGTCAGAGAATTATCCCGTACGATCTCTCAATTATCGGAACAATCCGATAAAGAGCGACAAAAGTCTATGATGAAAAAAAGTGGAGAACTGATTTTTGACATATTAAGCGATGATTTCCAAACAGTAGGGACGGAAACTACAATTGAATTTAACTTTTCAGTACTGAAAGTCAAGCATACTGTTAAGAAGAAACCCAAAGAATAACTTATTATCCAAAATCGTTACTTTTGTAACCTTACGCTCGAATATCCGGAAATGAAAGTACTTTTCATCAGCACATACGATATACAGGGAGGGGCTGCCATAGCGGCCACCCGGTTGCTGCATGCGATGCGCAATGCGGGATGCGATGTGTCGATGGCAGTGCGAACCAAGCAGGGGGATGATGCGGCGGTATTCACCGCGGGAAATAAAAAGGCGAATGCGTTGCGGTTTTATTGGGAACGGGGCGTTATTTATTTGCATAACCGCCTGTCGAGAGAAAACCTGTTCGATGTATCGATCGCAAACACTGGCGTGGCGATTACGGAACTCCCCGAATTCAAAGAGGCCGATGTAATCCACCTGCACTGGATTAACCAGGGGATGCTCTCTGTAAAAGAGATCGGACGGATCCTCGCTTCCGGGAAAAAAGTAGTTTGGACAATGCACGATATGTGGCCATTTACCGGCATTTGCCATCATGCCGGCTCCTGTAGCGCTTACACCGCCGGCTGCGGCCATTGTCCCTATCTGGCCGTACCGGACGGCAACGATATATCTACCCGTGTTTTCCGGCGGAAACAGGAGGCATACCGCCGGGGAGAGATAACCTTTACGGCCTGTAGCAACTGGTTAAAAGAGCTGGCCGAAAAAAGCCCTCTCACCCGTGATCATCGCCTGTTCTCCATCCCTAACCCCATCGACACGGAGACCTACCGCCCGATGGATAAAAAGGAAATACGAAAAAAACTGAATCTCCCCCTTGACAGCAAGATCATCCTGTTCGCAGCGGTGAAAGCCTCCGATCCGCGCAAAGGGATGGACTACCTGGTGGAAGCCGGCAGGATGATGGCAAGCCCTTCGGACGATCTCCTCTTCCTGATCGCGGGTAGCGGGGGAAAGGATATAGAGGAACGACTTTCCCTGCCGGCAAGAAGTATGGGATATCTCCCTCCGCAACAGATGCCCGAACTCTATAATGCCGCCGACTTGTTTGTCACCCCCTCCCTGCAGGAGAATCTGCCCAACACCATCATGGAAGCAATGGCCTGCGGAACGCCCTGCGTGGGGTTTCGCACGGGAGGAATCCCGGAAATGATCAATCACCGGGAAAACGGATATGTGGCCGGATACAGGGATGCGGCCGATCTCTCGGAAGGGATGCTATGGATACTACGGGAAGAGGTTCACGCTACGCTCTCCATCAACGCCCGCAGGAAAGTGCTGGTGAAATACGCCCAGGAGAAAGTCGCACAACAATACATGGAACTATATGAAAGAGAATAACAATATCACCGATAAGAAGTACTGGGACAACTACTGGAGCAATTACCGGTACGACAGGGTTCCCCAAAAAGTGGTATTCGAGAAATTTATGCCCAAGCTGACCTGGGGACAGGACTTTATCGAGATCGGCGGTTTCCCGGGAGTGTTTGCCGCCTTCTTCTACCGGCGGGGCGTCAGTGATGTAACCATACTCGATTTCCATATCAACAAAGAGATTGTCCGGAAGTTTGAGAAGACCAACGGCTTGCCGGAAGGAAGCATCCGGTGTATCGAAAGCGATTTTTTTGCATTTTCTCCTGATAAGAGATATGACGTGGTCTTCTCCTCGGGTTTTATCGAGCATTTCGAAGATACACGGGATGTGATCAGGCGCCATGTGGACCTGCTTTCGGAAAAAGGGCAACTGTTGATACTCCTCCCCAATTTCCTGGGATTGAACGGAAAGCTCCAGCAGCGGTTCGACAGGGAAAACCTGGACGCTCACAACCTACAATCGATGGAGATATCCTACCTGAAAGAGATCATGCAGACATTCAATCTTCACGATGTATCGGTGGATTATCTCGGAAAGCCAATGCTTTGGCTCGAACCGAAACCGGAACACCGGAACAGGAGAAAGTGGGTGAAAATGCTGAGTTACGCCGTCAAATTATTCCCCGTGAAAGGAAAATTCCTGTCTCCCTTTATCGCTATATATGCGAGAAAATAAGAAAATGAAGAAGCTAACGGTCATAACGGTTACCTACAACGCGGAGAAAACACTGGAAGGAACATTGAAGAGCGTTCGCGAACAGACATATCCGGCGATCGAGCAGGTGGTGGTGGACGGACGGTCATCGGATGGGACGGTATCTTTGATCAAAGCGTACGCCGATGAAAAAACGAAATGGGTCAGCGAGGCCGACAAAGGGCTCTACGATGCCATGAACAAGGCTATCAGCATGGCTTCGGGCGATTACCTCTGCTTTTTGAATGCAGGTGATACCTTTTTCTCGCTGGATACGGTGGAGAAGATGATGCGCTCATTCGATGGGGAGAGGCCACCCGATATACTCTACGGGGAGACAGCCATCGTGGACGATGAAGGCTTTTTTCTCCATATGCGCCGCCTGAAAGCGCCCGACAGGCTCACATGGAAGAGTTTTAAACAAGGGATGGTGGTCTGTCACCAGGCTTTTATCGTAAAGCGGGAACTGGCTGAACCCTACAACCTCTCCTACCGCTTCTCATCCGATTTCGACTGGTGCATCCGTATGATGAAGAAAGCTGCATCTATTCACAATACCCACCTCATACTGGTCAATTACCTGAATGAAGGGATGACTACGACCAACCGGAAGGTTTCATTAAAGGAACGTTACCGTATCATGGCGAAGTACTACGGACATATTTCCACCTTTTTACATCATATCTGGTTTGTGATCCGGGCGGTTTTGGAAGGAAAAAAGTTATACACCGTAGAAGAAGCCTTTGACGGACTACGGAAAAAAGAAAAACAGCACTGCTCCAAAAAATGAAACAGTTTCAGGTTGTTGTTTCTGAGGAAGCTAAATCAGACATTGATAATTTATTCGATTTTATAGTAACTGAATATAAAAGTGAATTAACCTTCAACCATTTCGGAAATATAAATGAAACGACGAAAACTGAAATTAGAAGAACTGAACCGTATAACTGTTGAAGAGTTCCGTGAAGCAAAGAAAATACCGCTGGTAGTAGTGCTCGACAATGTGCGCAGCCGGCACAACATCGGCTCGGTATTCCGCACGGGCGACGCCTTTCGGGTGGAGGAGATACTTCTCTGCGGCATCACCGGCACACCGCCCGACGTTGAAATTCACAAGACTGCCCTCGGCGCCGAAAATTCGGTAAAATGGCGTTATTCCGAACAGACCCTTTTAGCCGTAGAAGCGCTGAAAGCGGAGGGGTACACCGTCTTTTCGATCGAGCAGGCAGAGAGCAGCGTCTTGTTGGAAGAGATGCAACTGGAGAAAGGAAAAAAATATGCCGTGATCTTCGGACACGAAGTGTATGGCGTAGCACAACAGGTGATAGACGCATCGGACGGATGCATTGAAATTCCACAGTATGGCACCAAGCACTCCCTCAACGTATCAGTGACGGCCGGCATAGTGATATGGGATTTTTTTCAACGGCTCAGGGATTAGGCGTCTTCAGTTGCAGGCTCTCCCCGTCGAATTCTGATACCCTCTTTTTCTGTGCACAATATTTTTATTACAATGCATAGAAACTTTCTTTGTCCTTAAATCGATTCGTCTCGGTCAACAACACAGACTATGTATTGACCGGCCGGACTATCCATGGCGGTGATTTGATATACCGGACCGTTGACAGGGACTCCATTTTCGGGACATTTACAAGTTCCGATGCGAGCAGGCTGTCGGACATCACGATGAATTATAATGACCGGGAATATAATTTCACCGTGGAGAAAACCAAAGACGGCATTCATTATTGCGTACTCAAACAAGACTTGACGGCCCTGTTTTATGATAAGTACCCGAATGTGAATGAGGTTTCCGTAAAAACGTCTGCAATAAAGGTCTGGACGTCTTACAACTAAAATGCGACTATTCCCCGCATTTGAATATAGCAGAAATCCTCAGGGGAGAGCTGAAGGAAGAACCGTTGGATCCTCCCGATTACCTGACTAAGGATGCCCTTGCTTATGCCCTCAACAGATGCATGGCCGGGATGGGGATTGTCGGTGTCAAAATAAACCGGCTGACCGGTACTGTTTCAATTGTACGTTTTCCCCGTCGAACTCTGCATAGGAAAAAAGAGTGAGCCAGTCGCCCAGCATGATCACGCGGCTCTGCTCCGCGACAGGCAGGTCGAGCAAAACATGGCGGTGCCCGAAGATAAAGTAGTTGACATCAGGCATCTCTTTGAGCTTATTTTTCGCGAAACGGATCAGGTATTCCCGCTCCTCTCCCAAATAGGGGGTGACGCCTCCACTCTCGCGGCTGCTGTTCGACCAGGCGTGCGCCAGCGGTATAGTCCAGCGCGGATGAACGGCCGAGAAACATTTCCGCAGAAATTTACTGTGAAACAGTTTCCGGAGAAAGTGAAACGAACGGGAATCATCCCCCAGGCCGTCGCCATGGGCAAGGAAGAACTTGCGGCCCCCTATCTCCGTGATAAACGGTTCTGAATGCAGGATCATTCCGCACTCAACAGATAGGTAGTCGGTCAGCCAAAGATCGTGATTCCCGGCGAAGAAATGGACTTCCACACCGGTATCGCCCACTTCAGCCAGTTTGCCCAGGAGACGTGTAAACCCTTTAGGTACGACATACCGGTATTCATACCAGTAGTCAAAAATATCTCCCATCAGAAAGATCGCAGCGGCATCATGCTTCACCTCATCGAGCCAGCGGCACAATTTACGTTCCGTTTCAATGGAGTCGGTATGCGATTTGGAGCCCAGATGGGCATCGGCAAGAAAATAGACTTTATTTTTCACGGTCAATTTATTCAACCATCCCTTAACTCCAATTACATCATTCCCAGTTCCAGCAAGGCCTCTTCACTCATCATCGACCGATCCCAGGGAGGATCGAAAGTGAGGTCGATATCCACTTTATTGACCTCCGGGATCGATTCTACCTTCAGCTGCACATCCATCAGTATAAAATCGGCCGCGGGGCAACTGGGTGAAGTGAATGTCATCTCAATGGTGACATTATTCTCCTCATCGATATCCACATCGTAAATCATTCCCAGGTCATAAATATTCACAGGGATTTCGGGGTCGTACACCGTGCGGAGCATGACCACTATCTTATCTTGTAATGCTTGTAACGCTTCGTTCATAATCTTATTTTCTATTAAACCGGTTAGCCGGCATATTGTTTAATTGCATCAGATGATTCCTTCGTCCGCAAAACTGAAATAACTATCGCCACAGACGATAATGTGGTCGAGTAGCGAAATATCCATCCATTGGGCCGCCTCTTTCAATTTCTTTGTAAGATGCGTGTCCTGCGGACTCGGCCTGCATTGGCCGGAAGGATGATTGTGCCCGAGCACAACCCCTGAAGCATACTGGCTGAGCGCTTCCCGGAGGATCAACCGGACATCGACCACCGTTCCCGAAATGCCGCCCCGGCTCACCTGAATGGTGCTGAGCACCTTGTTGGAGCGATCGGTCAGCAGGGCCCATGTCTCCTCATGATTCAGGTCGGAAAGCAGGGGAAAGAAATACTCATAGGCGATCTTCGATGAAGTGATCTTTCTCCGGTGGGGCGTTTCAACGGCCTTCCTTCGCCGTCCCAGTTCAAGGGCTGCAATTACGGTTACCGCTTTCGCCTGGCCGATACCACGGAAACCACTCACCAGATCGGATACGCTCATCCGGGCCAGCTTATTCAGGTCGTTACCGGCTTTGGATAAAATATGCTGGCTCAACTCTACCGCGCTCTGCTGATCATTGCCCGAGCCGATAAGGATGGCGAGAAGCTCCGAATCGGAAAGTACTGAAGCACCTTTCAGCAATAACTTTTCACGGGGACGGTCCTCCTCCGCCCACTGTTTGATGCTTAACCTGCTCATAACGGCTCACTGAAGTTAGACGATTTCAAATACTTTGGACTATTTCCTATCAGACTTTTTCTCGCGACAATATAATCCGAATAAATTCGTCTTCTGTATTCCGCTTAACGAAAAAGTTTCCGCCATGGCATAATGCAAGCCAGCTCGCTTTCTGCTCATTGGGCTTAACGAAATAGTTCTGCGTTCGGCAAAGCAAATATACAAAGAAAATTCCGATATGGTCAAGTTCCGGTTTCAAATAGTTCTGTTACCCGTCACATAACGTCTGTTCAATTTATCGTACGAACACCCACGTATCCTCTTTCGAAAGGGTAGGATAGAAAAAATATCCTTCGTAATCGAACCCTTTCACTTCTTCGGGGTCGGCAAGCCTGTTTTTGATGATAAAGCGGGACATGAGCCCGCGTGCTTTTTTGGAATGCACCACAATCTGTTTCAAATCGTCATTCTCCTGTTGCAGAAACTGGATGTCGATGATTTTCGCACTTCTCGGCAGTTTGTTTTTCCGGACTACCTTTGCATACTCTTTGGATGCCACATTGATGATGGTCTTATCCCCTTTCCGAAGTTTTTTCGAAAGATACGTATTGACCTTCTCCTGCCAGAAATCGTACAGCGTGTTATATCCCTGCGGCACAATTTTTCGCTGCATCTCAAGCCGGTAAGGCTTAATCGCATCCAACGGACGGACAATACCGTATAATCCGGAGATGATATTGAGGTGCTGCTGTGCAAAATCAAAATCCTCCACAGAGAAATCATGGGCGTTCAGCCCTTTGTATGCGATGCCGTTATATGCCAGCGATGCGGATTGTTGCGGTGTGGACCTGAGATCGAACATCTGGAAGTATCCATATACTTCATGTGCCATTTTGGCACTGATCTTCATTTCCACCGCTATCTCCTTTTCCGGTAATTGCCTGCATACAGCCGCCAGTTCTTTCGTCTTTTCCGGAAAAAGCGGCTTAGTGGATTTTATATCTCCCGCTCCACCCGAAAAATCCATCAACTTGGCAGGTGAAAGAATTATTTGCATATTATTGATTTTATCAAAACCTTCTCACATTTTTCTTAAACCACAATTTAAAAATAGGGTCGTTGAAACTGACGGTTTTACCCGAGATATCGATCAATTCCTTGTTTTCAAGCGATGTTTTCAATCGCCTTATATTGGCCGATGTCCCCAACTGATAACGTACCAAGTTCTCGCTGCGGGTAAATTCGGACGTTACACCCACGGCAACAGCGTAGAGAAAATTAAGCTGATAGGTAGTCAAACCATCTATATACTTAAAATAAAGCATCGAATTTTGATTCAGCAAATCGGTATATGCTGCTTCGAAACCGGCTTCAGTAGCCTTTACATCCGTTTGTACCCATAAGAGCCACGCAAGCTGCTGCACATACGATGAGTGATTCTCCACCGTGAGACAAATTTTTTCCGCAAGTTGGGGTGATATCTGCTTTCCGGTAACTTCAAACCGGCGACAGATAAACGCTATCCAGTCGGCCGTATTAATTTTCTGCAGATAGATTACATCACCGAATTTATAAAACGGCATGCTTTGTTTCGAAAACAATTTAGTCATCAAGTGCTGTTTGCTCCCATAAAGGCAATAGGTTACATCCTGATGCAACTGCCATGCCGACCGCAATTTCCGCTGAAAATAGAGCGCATTGTCAAATTCGGCGATTTGCTGAAACTCGTCCAGACATACCACCATGTGTATGCCTTTTTCCTTCGCGATTTTTTGGGGAAGATTCAGCACCTCTTCATTCTGTTGCTGATTGGAAAAATCGAACGAAAGTGTAAAATCGGTCATCGGGTCGACGCCGAAACTGATCCTGGGAACCAATCCCGACAAAAAACGTTTCGCGTTTTCCACCCATTCTTCCCATCTGCTTGCCGTTTGCTTGATCAACTCGGTGGCATACAGCGTGTAGAACTCTTCCGCGTTACGGCACGCGAATACATCCATAGTGACCACTTTCAGATTCGATGAACGGACATCTTCACTCACTTTGCGCACAAGTGAAGTCTTGCCCCAACGACGCGGCGAAATAAGTATTGTATTCACACCATACCTGAAATTTGCCGACAGGCGCTTTGCGTCTGTTTCACGGTCGGTAAACCATTCGCCCCATGTGGCCAAACCAAAAATAAACGGATTCTCCATGTACTTACCTCCTTTCCGCTACAAAGATAAGTAAAAAGAATTACAAACAACTTTGTTACAAACAACTTTGTTACAAACAACTTTGTTACAAACACATGAATTCCAAAATCGGTTCAAAATAAAATAGTTATCCAAAAAAATCGATAATATTTTTTAGAATTTCAAGTATTAAAAAACATCAAATTTAATATATGCAGGCTCTCTTACCCTTTCGGATTCCGTTCATCTTTCACTGCCCTATTCAAAAATGCATTGAGTGGATATTGGATCTTGCAGAGTTCTATCAACCGGTCGATCAGCCCGTCCTGAAGGAAAAACTCATTTTTGAGAGGATAATAAGTGATAAAGTGTTTGTTTTTCAGCAGGTCGATTTCCTTAAAATCTTTCGGATAGCCTTTTGGCGGATTTTTTAGTTTTTCCTCAGCGGATAGTTCGGGGAAAGTTTTTTTGAATTTGCGGTTATCAAGGATATGCCGGATCTCATCGGGATATTGATAAATTTCGTTCCTGACAGACTCTAACGCGGCAGGATCAGGATTATAAATACCACCGGCAAAAAATGACTCATCCGGCTGTATGTGAATGTAATATCCGGCTAACCGGGTTTTCTTGCCACCATTCCCTATAAAGGCGCTGAAATGGGTCTTATAAGGTGTTTTATCATGCGAGAATCGGGTATCACGATAGATACGAAAGATACACTCATTGGCCGTAACCGTTCCGATACCCGGATCCAGCTGAGCAAGCGGCACAATGAGTGTATCGATAAAAGTTTCAAAGTCGGCCCGGACTTCATTATACTCGAATTTATGCTCGTTAAACCAGTTGCGGTCGTTATACATCTGCAACCGGACAAGAAAATCGAATATACTACTGAAATCCATCCGTTTAAATACTATTTACAATTATTATCTGACACGTTCAACGTATGATCCGTCACGTGTATCCACTTTGATCTTTTCACCCGTATCGATGAACAGGGGTACCCGCACTTCGGCACCTGTCTCTACAGTGGCGGGTTTCAGCGTATTCGTCGCAGTATCGCCTTTAATACCCGGTTCGGTATAAGTAATCTCCAGTACGACATGTACCGGCATTTCGGCGGTAAGGATCGTGCCGCTTTCGGCATGGATCTGCACCTCCACGATGTCTCCTTCTTTCAGGAACCGTACCCCTTCGATCTGCTCTCCCGGAATGGGGATCTGTTCGAAAGTTTCGGTATTCATAAAATTATACCCCATATCATCGCGGTAAAGATACTGGAACGGGCGGCGTTCAATACGCACCTCATCCACCTTTACACCCGAATTGAATGTTTTTTCAAGTATACGTCCCGAAGTTACATTTCTCAGTTTAGTCCGGACAAAAGCCGCACCTTTACCCGGTTTCACATGAAGGAACTCCACGATGAAATAATACTGGCCGTCCAGATCGATGCACATCCCGTTCCTGAAATCAGCAGTTGTCGCCATAAGCTATTTATTGTTACGATTTTATATTGGTTGAGGCCGCAAAAGTAGTCATTTCAAACGACATACACAAGCGAATATACTCCATGCTCACCGGCAGGTGAAAAATAGTTACAGCACATTCATTCCATCCAGCACTATTTTCACAATAAACAGCGCGAAGATAACCCACATGGTAGCCGATATCTGTTTAAATCGTCCGCTCAATGCTTTCAAAAAGACAAAAGAGAGCATGCCGAATACAATTCCCTGGGCGATACTGAAGGCAAACGGCATCATCACAATGGTGAGAAATGCAGGCAACGCCTCAGTCATATCTTCGAAATTAATCTTCACCACGGAAGTAATCATAAACAGGCCCACCAGGATCAGTGCGGGAGCTGTAGCCGAGGCCGGCACCATCAGGAAGAGCGGGGCAAGGAATAACGCCAGGGCAAACATAGCTGCCGTAGAGAGGGAAGTCAGGCCCGTACGGCCTCCTACAGCTACTCCCGAGGCGCTCTCCACATAGGAGGTAACCGTACTGGTCCCCAATACAGCGCCGAAGGTCGTACCGAGCGCATCGGCAAAGAGGGCGCGTTTAATTTGCGGGAAATTGCCGTTTTCATCGGTTATCCCTATTTTCGAAGCTACTCCCAACAAGGTACCTACGGTGTCGAACAGGTTCACGAAGAGAAAGGTGAAGACTATAATCAGCATGTCAAGGGTAAAAATATTGCTCCATTCGAATTGTACAAAAATAGGGGAAATATCGGGAGGAAGGGCAATCAGGTTTCCTTGGGGAAAATGGACCAACCCCAGGACAACGGCAAAGATAGTTGCCGCCGCAATCCCGATAAGGAAAGCCCCGTGCACTTTTTTATAATAGAGCACGCCGGTGAGAATAAGTCCCAGCGAAGCCACCCATATATGGGGGTTAGACATAGCGCCCAAGGTGACCATCGTATTCTCATCCTTCACGATCAAACCTGCATTTTGCAGGCCGAGAAGAGTGATAAAAAGCCCAATCCCCACTGGGATAGCATTTTTAATGGTATTCGGGATACTTTTCACGATCAGTTCCCGTACGTTGAAAAAGGTGAGAATAATGAATATGATCCCTTCGATGAAAACTGCCGTCAGCGCCATCTGCCAGGAGTACCCTAACCCTATCACTACAGAAAACGCGAAAAAGGAGTTCAACCCCATACCGGGCGCTTGCGCTACCGGTAGATTGGGGATAAATGCCATAAAAAGCGTCCCCAGCACGCTGGCGAGCGCCGTCGCGGTAAAAAGTGCAGCCTTGTCCATCCCCGCCGCTCCCAGGATATTGGGATTGACCACCAGGATATAGGACATGGTGAGAAACGTAATGATACCGGCTATGATCTCCGTGCGTACATTGGTCTTATTCTGCTTCAGTTTAAATATTTTTTCCAGCATGATCTTATGGGTTTACATTAAAAATTCCATTTGGTGGCTATCGTGGGAATGGCGTAGAATTTGTCCGCTCCCGCAAAGTTATAGCTTAGTTCAATCTCGCTTCCCAGGGCAAATTGAGATGTAACATTGTACCATATCTGTGGCTCGCTCAACAAAATAAGTTTTTTCCCGGACTCTACTCCCGTACGGTCTTTGTTTTCGCTCCAGAGATCGAAGAATCCACCCAGCGAAAGTTTCCCGCCGGCAAGGGAGGAGTTCCATGTGATAGTCCATTGTGCATCATGGCTCACCTCCTGAAAGGCATTCAGTTTATAGGCCACATACGTACTCATGAAAAAATTGCCCAACTGGAAAGGATAACCGAATCCGCCCAGATAGGAACTCGGTATGGAGAAACCGAAGTTCTTCTCCCTCACCAATCCCAGTCCGCCGTTGTATTCAATGTGGGGCAGCAGGGGAAAGTCGCCGATCTTAAATTCGCGGGCTATTTCAGCATAAGCAAGTCCGGGATTACGTTTATCGAAATTAAAGTCGAAATCCACGAACATAAAAGTGCTTCCCCACTGGTCGGGTTTAAACATCTCGAAGGTGGCGGTCAGGTAATTAACCGGAGCACCCACCTTATCGCCATACAATGAATTACGGGGATCGAAGTGCAATTGCAGGTTCTGCGCCTGGATAGTCCCTGCCACACATAAGATCGCAACGGATAGAACAATGTTTCGTACCATAAAGACTTTTTGTTTTAATATTAAGTTCATTAAAGTGAGACTATTTCCCGCCATGGCAAAGTTCCAGTACACCTGACTTTGCTCATTTGGCTCAACGAAACAGTCAATCAAAAGAAACGGCAAAAATATTAAAAATATGCAAAGTATCCTCATAAGTAAGGCTCTTTTTTTATGTGATTAATTTGTTGAAAGATTTTCATCCATTAGTGATTAGCAAATTATCAGATTTACTGATTAATAATCATCCTATCAACAAATTATTAGCTCAATCCCTCTTTATTCTTTACTCTTTGTTCTTTATTCTATTATAATTTGTATTTTTGTCTTTCTTAAAAAAAGTCATCATTCATTATGAGCGAAGAAAAGGAAAAAAGGTTGACCATTTACAACACACTCAGCAGGACGAAAGAACCCTTTGAACCGCTGCATCCCCCTTTTGTGGGCATGTATGTGTGCGGACCCACTGTCTATAGTGATGTGCATTTGGGGAATTGCCGCACCTTTATCTCCTTCGATATGATATACAGGTACCTGCTCCACCTCGGCTACAAGGTCCGCTATGTCCGCAACATCACCGATGCCGGCCATCTGGAGGGCGACCGTGATGAGGGCGACGATAAGTTTGCCAAAAGGGCCAAGCTGGAGCAGTTGGAACCGATGGAGATCGTACAGAAATATACCCTCGGATTTCATGAGGTATTGGCGCTCTTCAACACGCTCCCCCCCAGCATTGAACCGACGGCTACCGGACATATCCTGGAACAGATCGAGATGATCAAAAAGATCGTGGCCGAAGGGTTTGCCTATGAGGTGAACGGTTCCGTCTATTTCGATGTGGAGAAATACAGCAGGGAGGACGATTACGGCCAACTCACCAACCGGAAGCTGGAAGACCTGCTGGAAGGTACCCGCGATCTGGACGGACAGGATGAAAAGAGGGGACGGCTCGATTTCGCCCTCTGGATCAAAGCCAAACCGGAAACCCTCATGCAATGGCCATCGCCGTGGGGATGGGGATTTCCCGGATGGCATATAGAATGCTCGGCAATGAGCACCAAATACCTGGGTACTACCTTTGATATACACGGGGGCGGAATGGATCTCCAGGCAACCCACCACACCAATGAGATCGCCCAATCGAAAGCCTGTAATCATACGGCGCCTGCGAAGTATTGGATACATACCAATATGCTTACCGTGAATGGAGCCCGAATGTCCAAATCGGCAGGTAACGGCTTCTTACCCGGAGAACTGTTCAGCGGCGACCACCCTCTGCTCGAAAGAGGCTATACCCCAATGACCGTCCGGTTCTTTATGGCGCAATCGCACTACAGAAGTACGCTCGATTTTTCCAACGAGGCATTGCAGGCAGCCGAAAAAGGATACAAAAAGCTCATGGAGAGCCTGTCGATCCTGGAGAAACTTCCACCCTCGGCATCCTCTTCGGTGGATATCTCCGGACTGGAAGAAAAATGCTATGCAGCCATGAACGACGATTTCAACAGTCCCATACTGATAGCCCATCTCTTCGACGGGGTACGTATCGTCAATTCCGTCAACGACAAAAAGGAGACCCTTGCCGCCGCCGATTTGGAGGCGTTGAAGAAACTGATGCGCACCTTTATTTTCGAAGTACTGGGATTATGTGACGAGTCAAAGAGCATGGGTGGAAGCGATGTGATCGGGGGACTAATGAATTTGATCATCGATATCCGCAGAACAGCGCGGGAAAATAAAGACTGGAAAACTTCCGATAAGATCCGTGATGAACTGAAAGCCATCGGCGTGGAGATAAAAGACACCAAAGAGGGTGTGGAATGGAGAATTTAAAAGAAAACACAAGGAGTAAATAAAACATCTACATATGTCTGAAAAACGAGCGACATTCGCCTCAAAGATCGGAGTGGTGGCCGCTGCCGCGGGATCAGCCGTAGGTCTGGGTAATATCTGGCGTTTTCCGAGCCAGACAGCCGACGGCGGGGGCGCTATCTTTATCATGGTATACATCGGTTGTATCTTGTTTTTCGGCATACCGCTCATGGTGAGCGAGTTTCTGGTGGGACGAGCCTCACGGGCCAATACCGCGGGCGCTTATCGCAAGCTGGCACCCGCCACACAGTGGAAATGGGTGGGTAGACTGGGTGTGCTCACCGGATTTGTCATCATGGGATTTTATATGGTCGTGTGCGGCTGGACGCTTGTTTATTTCTTTCAGTCGCTTTCAGGGCATCTCTATGGGGTCACCGATTTTTCGGCAAACTTCACGGACCTGCAGAACAATCCCGCGAAACAGATCGTCTGGATGATCATCTTTACACTCCTGACCGCATTCTTTATCCTTTTTGGTGTGAAGAAAGGGATTGAACGATCTGCAAAAATAATGATGCCGCTGCTCTTCCTGCTCCTTCTTGTGCTGGCCATCCGCGCCGTCACGCTCGACAACGCCGTCCAGGGCCTGGATTTTCTTTTCAAGCCCGATCTGTCACATGTAAAATCGACCGTATTCCTCGATGCAATGGGGCAGGCGTTCTTCTCCCTCTCCCTCGGCATGGGATGTATGATCACCTATGGCTCCTATTTCAATGACAACACACCTCTTGTAAAAACGTCGGTACAGGTATCCATCCTCGATACGCTGGTGGCTGTTCTTGCCGGCGTAGTCATCTTTCCGTCGGCATTCGCATTGACTACCAACCCCGGAACCATTGTGGACGACCTGGTAGCCGGCGGTCCGGGGCTCCTCTTTATTACACTGCCTGAACTTTTCAATCAGATGGCAGGATCCATGATCTGGAGCGCTCTTTTCTTTTGCCTGCTGGCACTGGCTGCGCTCACCTCTACCATTTCACTGATGGAGGTGGTAACGGTATACCTCCACGAAGAATATCGTATCTCGCGCAGGAAAAGCACCCTGCTGGCTACTGTCGGCGTGATCATTCTGGGTACCTTCTCCTCTTTCTCGTCCTCTTTCTTCAATATTCTCGATGTTTCTTCCGCTAAAATAATGTTGCCGGTAGGCGGCCTTTTCATCTCTCTCTTCGTAGGCTGGTATCTCGATCAGAAACTTGTATATGTGCAACTCACCAATAACGGGAGACTGAACTTCGGCACCGGATTCCTGAAAACCTATATAATCCTGTTACGATATGTGGCTCCCCTTGCGATACTGGCCATTTTTATCTATGGACTGGCCGGATAACGGACCAACTTCCCATCATAAGAAAGGCATTCCCTTGAAACGAGCATGAGAATTGTTCACACACAAGAAGATAATTAAAAGCGAGTTCCATAGGGTACCTTTGAACTTTTTCGATAAGTGAATACAGAGGCAAAACAAGTTTTGACTATGTTGAGCGCAGAAAAAGTATAATGAAAGAGAAAATAATAGTTTTACATATGAAAGAGAAAAAAGTTTAAATCAATTAAAACAACGTAAAAGCGAAAATAAACCGCTCAACCTTCGCTTTAAAATACTATTTTTGTATCACTATTTCACACCAAAATGCCACTGCAGTATAAAATATTTCCGCCCGAGGCCCTTCGCACCACCGTGCACCTTCCTGCATCCAAAAGTATGAGTAACAGGGCGCTCATCCTGAATGCCCTGAGTTTAAGCCCGTATCCGATCCAGAATCTGTCCAACTGTGAAGATACGCAAGTGCTCATAGACGTATTCAATTCCCAATCCAACGTGTTCGACATCAAGGCAGCCGGAACTGCCATGCGCTTCCTGACAGCTTTTCTGGCCGGAATGGAGGGTGAATGGATCGTCAAGGGTTCTAAACGGATGCATGAGAGACCTATCCATCCGCTGGTGGAAACGCTCATTGCCTTGGGTGCCGAGGTCGACTATATAGAAAAAGAGGGGTATCCGCCCCTGAAAATAAAGGGTAGAAAACTGAAAGGAGGAGAAGTCTATCTCTCGGGCAATATCAGTTCGCAATTCATCTCTGCCTTATTGATGATAGCCCCCCTGATGGAAAACGGACTGGTAATGCATATCGAAAAGGAAATTGTGTCCAAACCATACATCCACCTTACTCTCAGCATGATGGAGAAATGCGGTGTACAGGTCAAATGGGAAAACAACCATATCACGGTGAAACCGCAAATATACAATGCGGTGAAATTTGCGGTGGAACCGGACTGGACTGCCGCTTCGTATTGGTATGAGATGACCTCTCTCATTCCCGGCGCGGAAGTAACACTAAAGGGATTGGAGAAGAACAGTCTTCAGGGCGACGCCAATGTAACCAACCTGTTCAGCTATCTGGGTGTCACTACGGAATTCCTGCCGGACGGCATCATCATCAGGAATACAAAAAAAAGGACCAAAAAATTTTTCCACGATTTTGTGAATGAACCTGACTTGGCACAAACTTTTGCAGCCACCTGTTGTTTTATGGGAGTACCGTTTCTTTTCTCCGGGATCCAAAGCCTGAAGATAAAAGAAACTGACAGGGTAGCCGCACTGATCAACGAACTGAAAAAGTTAGGCTATCTGCTCAAAGAAAACGGGAAAGGGATGCTCGAGTGGGACGGGGAACGTTGTTCCCCTGAAAAAGAACCCGCCATCGACACCTATGACGACCATCGGATGGCGATGTCCCTGGCTCCGGGTGCCATTCTATCCGGCTCACTCATCATCAATGATCCCAAAGTGGTATTCAAATCCTACCCTGATTTCTGGAACGACCTGAAACTGGCGGGGTTTACAATTGAGGAAAGGTAATTATTATGCAAAGTTTATTTCTTTTTACAGGTATTATACTCTTTTTCATACTGGCGCTTACCATCTCCAACTATTTGCAACGCAAGAAAGGGAACGATAAGCCCCGCGAAGCAACTCCCCCTGCCTTGGATCTGGGTGGAAGCGGCTGTTGCGGCGCACATGAAGTGTGTGAGCGGGACAGTTTGATCGCTGCTTTTGCAGAGAAACCGGAATATTTCGACGATGAGGAGCTCGATCAATATGCATACCGCGATTCGGACGGCTATGCTGCCAATGAAATAGATGAGTTCCGGGAGATCTTTTATTCCGTACTCGACCAAGAAAAGCCTCGCTGGGTAAGGAGTCTCTGTATGAGAGGCATCTCCCTCCCCGATCAGTTGAAAGATGAGGTACTGATGATCGTCAATGAACTGAGGACCGAAAAAATGCACGCCTGATGTCGTTGAACGGATGAATATCATCGAACTCCTTGACTACCTTTTTTTTCGCAATGCTCTGTTAGGCAGCCTTTTTGCAAGTATTGCCGGAGGGATAATCGGCACCTATGTCGTTACAAAAAGACTGGTATTCATTAGCGGCGGTATCACCCATGCCTCCTTCGGAGGATTAGGAATAGGTTTCTATTTCGGACTGTCTCCCGTTTTGTCGGCTATGGCCTTCTCTATCCTGTCGGCATTCGGTATCCAATGGCTGTCCCGGAAGCAGGGAATACGCGAGGATTCGGCCATCGCGGTCTTCTGGTCGCTGGGAATGGCCATCGGGATAGTACTCACTTTCCTCACGCCCGGATATGCCCCCAACTTGTCGGAATACCTTTTTGGGAATATCCTTACCATCACCCGTAGCGATATTACAGCTCTGCTCGTTTTATCGCTGATCCTGATGCTTTTTTTCATCCTGTTTTACCACGCGATTGTTTCCGTGTCTTTCGACACCGAATTTGCCAGGACACGACGTCTCCCCACGCAGTTTATCGAGTATGCCATGATGTTTTTTATTGCCATTACCATCGTGCTGAGCATCCGGCTGGTGGGAATTGTCCTGCTGATGTCGTTGATCACTGTACCGCAGATGACGGCCAACCTCTTCACGGTAAACTATTCGAAGATGATCTTCCTGTCCGTTCTGTTCAGTTTTGCAGGATGTGTGGCGGGGTTATTGCTCTCTTACTATCTGAATGTCCCCTCCGGCGCATTCATCATCTTTGTCCTTATCATGATATTCTTTATTGCCAAGGCAATAAAAGCCATTGCCGGGAAACCCCGTTAACAGATTGCCTCGCCGGCAGTTCTTTTTCTCCTTCATTTCCCATTTTACAAAAAAATAATTACCAAAAACAGAGTATGATCCAGCGACTTGTATTTCTTGTCATCTCACTATTGACACTTATCCCCCCCTCTGTTGCCGACACCATCACAATAAAAGCAGCAAAAAAATACCTGAATATTCCCGTTTCCCATGCCGTTCAACGGGAAGTAATGGAAATCAAGGTAGACGGCAGGATAGAACGATTTTTCGAGATCCGTTTAGCGTCGGAGAAACCCGATTATTGGGTCTTTTGCGATATCTCGGCATTCAAAAGCAAAACCGTCAGCATCTCTTTTCCATCGCCGGGCAAAGGGTTATCCCAAATCTATCAGTCCGATGAAATTGCCGGACAGGACAGCCTGTATGGAGAAAAGAACAGGCCGCAATTCCACTTCTCAAGCAGAAGAGGATGGAATAACGATCCCAACGGCCTCCTCTATTACCAAGGAGAATACCACCTCTTCTACCAACATAACCCTTATGAACGGGAGTGGGGAAATATGCACTGGGGACATGCGGTGAGTGAAGACCTGATCCACTGGGAAGAGCTTCCCGTAGCGCTTTACCCGGACGAACACGGTACTATGTTTTCCGGTTCGGCCGTGATGGACTATCACCACAGCGCAGGATTCAATAAAGGAGGTGAACCGGCCATGGTGGCTCTATATACCGTTGACAATGCCGACAGGCAAATACAGTGCCTCGCCTACAGCCTGGACAAGGGACGCACATGGACCAAATATGCACACAATCCGGTGATCGACTCAAAAGAGAAGTGGGGCAGCAAAGACACACGCGACCCTAAGGTATTCTGGTATGAACCCGGCAAGAAATGGGTCATGGTCCTCAACGAAAGGGACGGACACTCCATCTACAATTCCACCGACCTGAGAGAATGGATATTCAAAAGTCACATTACAGGATTCTGGGAGTGCCCGGAACTGTTTGAGCTCCCTGTGGATAATGACGTATCCCATAAAAAATGGGTGATGTACGGAGCTTCAGGCACTTATATGATCGGAAGTTTCAATGGTGAAGAGTTTATTCCTGAATCAGGCAAACACTACTATACCACCGGTTCAGGCTATGCGGGACAAACATTCAACAATATTCCGGAATCCGACGGCAGGCGTATCCAGATAAGCTGGGGTCGTATTCCCGCAGCAGACATGCCTTTTAACATGCTGATGTTGCTGCCGACCGAATTAACGCTACGCACAACCCAAGGGGGGGTCAGGCTGTTCAGTTATCCGGTTAAAGAGGTGAATCGACTGGTCAATAAAAACAAAAAGTGGAAAAACCTGAGTACCGAAGAAGCAAACATAGCTGTTAATGAATTCCGCGATGAATCTCTGTTGCACATCAGGCTCACTTTAAGTCTCTCACATGCTACGGGAGCAGGCCTCGATTTCAAAGGACAAACCCTGTTGAATTACGACATGAATTTCAACACGGTCAATGGTGTCTTCTATTCTCCCGACAATATGACCAGTATGGAGATTTCAGCGGATATTTTCATCGACAGGACCTCTGTGGAGGTCTTCATCGATAACGGTGCATACTCCTGCTCTTTCGAAAGAAAGACAGCAGACCCGGAGAAAGGATTCAACTTCTGGGGAAATAATATCAGAATCAAAGAACTTGAACTGTCTACGCTCCTATCTATCTGGTGAAAAAGATATCCCGTTTGAAAAGGTTTATCCGAACCCGGATGTCAAAAATTAAACAGCAGCCAAGGGAATACGAAACAATAAAATCCTTTTTTTCGAGTTAAATAAAAAGATAATTACTCGGAAAAGGAGATCACCGGTGTTGTTGAAAGAAAAAACAGAATTGATTTTTTTGGTATATTCATCTGCTTGCCGGCATTGTTGTGAGCAGTTGAAAGAAAAAACAAGCTCCATCCTTTGGGGAGTGGCCTGCCTTGTTCTTTTTACGGGATGTTCTGCCGGAAAGAATACAACCGGCACACGCGCCTACCATGAACTCACCACACGCTATAATATCTTTTTCAATGCCGAAGAGGCTTATTATGAAATCCTGAAGGAGAGATCGGAAAACTTCCGCGAGGATTATGCCGAGGTACTTCCTTTTTACCCCTCCACCTCCGCTGCGGAGAAGCCGGTATCCGGCGGACCTTTCGACCCGGTGATCGACAAAACCGGGAAAGCCATCCGGGAGCACTCCATAACGGCAAAACCACGCCGCGATCCCACCAAAGCCCCTTCACAGGAATACCGCCAATGGCTCCGTCGGGACGAGTTCAACCCGTTCCTGAAAAATGTATGGCTGCTGCGGGGGAAGGCCTTTTTGCAAAACGGGAATCATGACCAGGCGCTTTCGGTATTCTCCGGGATGCTGCGTCTCTTCAGCTATGATACCGGCCTGACAGATGAAACGGAGATCTGGCTGCTGCGGACATACGCGGAGATGGGAAGAACATACGACGCGGAGAAAACAGCCTATGCTTTAAAAAGCAAGAGGTTACCCGGGCACCTGGAGAAACTGTTCAATGAGCACTACACATACTTCCTGATCCGGAAAAAGGAGTTTGCAGAGGCGATCCCTCACTTGCGGAAAACAATAGAGAAAGAATCCGATTATTCCCGAAAGAAAAGATTACAATTCCTTCTCGGGCAGATCTACGCGATAACCGGAGAAGAGGGTAAAGCCTGCCATGCTTTCGAAGAGGTGAAAGGGATCCGTACCCCTTTCGAACTCACACTGAACGCCACTATCTGGCAATCAGCCCTGACATCGGGGGGGCAACAACATACAATAATGCGCCGCCTGAAGAAAATGGAGCAAAAGATCAATGATACGGATTCACTCATGTTTTCCAATCAACGCTACCGGATCTACCTGAAGACCGGCAACGATTCGCTGGCGCAGGCTTTCCGCCCCCCCGAACCGGACAATGATGCGGCAAAGGAGACAACAACGGCAGCAGCCGTCACTGACTCAACCGCCGGGAACCTTCAGGGCATAGAAAACACTCCTCAACGCTTGTCACAGGGAAGAACCCTGGCAGAAAATGCCGCTTTACACAGGCAGTGGCAATCCCGAAACGGGCTATGGCAATCCCGGCCAGCCGGCTCAACGGAGTCAACAGAGTCAACAGAGACGGGAAAAGATAAGATGGCTCCATTCAGCGCCAACCGAAATGGTCCGCATTACCTCCTGCTTACCTTTACCCCGGGCTCGGCTGATAAGAACCGTCTTCTCTTCACAACGGCGGACTTCAATTTTTCCCATTTCAAACTTCGCAGGTTCAATTTCTCCTACATTTACCTGTCGGCATCGGAAGCACTTCAAATAGAGCCTTTCGGATCATTTGAGGAGGTATCCCGATATACGGAGATGATGCGCTCCGATTCCCTTTTCCGCACTGCCCTTCCCGTGGGGATCACCCCCGTTATAATTTCTGAAGAAAATCTGAAGACCCTCCGGTCGGGCGAGAGGATGGATGAATACAACCTCTTCTATGCTGAAAGCATAGCGCCTGTGCAGAGGCCCTTTCAACCGGTAAGGAGAGATGAAACGGCAGAAATTGAAGAAAAGAGCGCGCCGGAATCGGAAAAGATCGTATCTTTGAAGACCTCCCCGGCCACAATCCCGGAACAGAAAGAAGTCCCCGCTCAGCCGGAGCCGATTCCTCAGGTTGAACGGGTAACACCCGAAGCATTGAAACGGAGGCTCGAGCAGAATGCCGCCAAAGCATTGCAGCAACAGCAGGAAACAACACCCCGCAAAAGCAGGGAAGAGTTGCTGAAAGAGCGGGAACAGCAGCGGGAGAAAAGGATCCGGCAAAGAGAACGGGAGATGAAAGAGAAGCTCCGAAAACGCGAAGCGGCCTTGAAACAACGCGAAAGGGAAAGGGAACTTCGTTAAACTAAATGAGCAGAGGATAAGCTTGCTTATACCATGCCATAGATAGAAAACGACTACATTTATTGAAGAGAAGAGAAGAGAAGAGAAGAGAAAATAAAAGAACAGCAATGAGAGAAATGGTTTTTGCCACCAACAATCAACATAAACTCAACGAAATCCAAAAAATTACGGCAGGAAGATTACGGATTTCCGGCCTCGCCGATATCGGCTGCCACCAAGAGATCGAAGAGACGGGCAACACCCTGGAAGAAAATGCGCTGATCAAGGCGAGATTCGTCAGGGAGAGATATGGTTACGACTGCTTCGCAGATGATACCGGTCTCGAAGTGGAAGCACTTGAAGGCGCACCCGGCGTCTATTCGTCACGGTACGCGGGAAATGGCTGCAACCCGGTGGACAATATGGATAAATTACTCACGGCATTACAAGGGAACAAAAACCGTGCGGCACAATTCCGCACGGTGATCGCGCTGGTCATCAACGGAAAAGAGCACTTTTTCGACGGAATAATCAGAGGGAGGATCATCGAAGAAAAGCGGGGTTCGGGCGGTTTCGGATACGACCCCGTTTTCATGCCTGACGGCTACGATCAGACCTTCGCCGAACTGGGCCACGAGGTAAAGAACAGCATCAGCCACCGGGCGCTGGCCATGGAGAAATTGGTCGATTTTCTTTATTCTTACAATTTAAAATAATAACCTATGTCAACCAACATTCGCACAGGCATTATCGGCTACGGACTCTCCGGCCGGGTATTTCATGCTCCTTTTATAGATGTAGTAGAAGGATTCGAACTTACGAAGATCAGTACATCCGACCCTGAAAAAGAAGCGCTTATTGAGGAGCGGTATCCTATCACCGCAGTCGTACCCGACGGGAAAGGAATCATCGACGATCCTGAGATCGATCTTGTCATTGTCACTTCGCCCAATACCGACCACTTCCGCTGGGCGCGGGAAGCGCTGCTGGCCGGCAAGCACGTGGTAGTGGAAAAACCGTTCACGGTAAATGTGGACGAAGCCCGTGAACTGATCGAAATAGCAAAGCGGCAACAAAAAATCCTCACCGTCTATCACAACCGTCGTTTCACGAGCGACACCAAAACGGTGAAAAAATTGCTCGACAGCGGTCTCCTCGGCGAGATCATTGATTACGAAACACACTTCGACCGCTACCGTACCGATCCCCGTCCAAGAGGTGCATGGCGTGAAGAACCGCTACCCGGCTCGGGTATTTTTTACGACCTGGGCTCCCATCTGATCGACCAGGCACTTTGGTTTTTCGGTATGCCGGAAGCGGTGACGGCCGCAATCAATATGCAACGCCCCTGGGCAAAGGCGGACGACCACTTCGATGTGCGGCTTCACTACCCCACCTTTACCGCCACCCTGAAATCGGGGATGATCTGCCGTATTCCCGGAGCTACCTATATGCTCCACGGCACGAACGGATCGTTTGTGAAATACGGACTCGACGTGCAGGAAGCTACGCTCGACGGTGGCGCCAGACCCGAAGGAAAAGATTGGGGGCGTGAACCCGAAAATATCTGGGGCACCATCAATGCCGATTACAAAGGGGTGAAAATTCAAGGGAAGATTGAGAGTGAGCATGGCGACTACCGTAATTACTTCATCAACCTCCGCGATGCCATCAATGGTACAGCGCTTCTCGCCGTCAAGCCGGAAGAAGCCCTCAATGTAATGCGGATCATCGAACTGGCATTCCGCAGCAGCCGCGAAAAGAGAACAATCACAATTGAATAATCGTTTAAAAAGTGGATCATGAGATCCGATGCTATAAAACTGGAACTCATCGAATGGCTTGTCCGGCTTGAAGATTCAGAGGTTATTTAATTTTGATTACTTTTGTAACTCGTTCCATTGCTGATTGCCGATGAGGAATTTAGAAAAACAGTTTTCCGGATATTTTCATACCTATTACCGTCCGCTTTGCCTGCACGCCCTGCATTTCATGGGGAATGCCGAGGAAGCCGAGGATATCGTGCAGGAAACATTTGTGAACCTGTGGGATAAAAGGGAGCAATTAGAAACGATCAGATCGGTAAAATCGTATCTCTACACCGCTGTTCGAAATAATTGCCTGACCCGTATCCGCGACGCAAACCCCACCACTTCGCTCGACATGCTCCCACCCGACGAACTGCTTTCGGAGGAAGAACAGGTGGAGCGCGCCGGGATGGAGTCCTGCATCTGGAAAATGATCGATGAATTACCGGAACGCCGCCGCAAAATTTTTCTGCTGGCAAAACGCGACGGAATAAGTTACAAAGAAATTGCCGAACAAACCGGATTGTCCGTCAAGACCGTTGAGAACCATGTATTTCGCGCTATGCAATCGCTTCGCACCAAAGATATCAAAACCTGGCTTTTCTTTTTTACGTGAAAATTTTCACTTTCGAGTGAGGGGTTTTGATTTTTCTGCGTCTTAGAGTAAAAGGTATTTGAAAAAAAAGAAATAAACACTTTTTAATTATTTACATCTATGAAACGAATCTATTCTATCGTGCTTGCGGCAGCCGTTATTTTCGGACTGTCCCCGGTGACCGTCCTCGCGCAGGAAAAAACGTCGTATGAAGTGGAGTATCAAACCCCGCAAGGTTACAAGGATTTCCGCTTCTCAATCGGCGGCGGATACGCTTTCCGCCTTGGTAAAATTGAGAAAACAGGCGATACCAAGGTTGATGACCTTAATAAGAAGTTACGCCACGGCTATACCGTAGACGCCGACGCGCAGTACTTTTTCAAGGAAGGATGGGGGCTGGGGCTCAATGTCAACTATTGTTCCTCTTCCACTTCCGGGAGCAATATTGACATTCCGGAATATGGAAATGCCAACAGCTACAAAGAGTCGCAAAATGTGCTGTTCGTGGGGCCTTCGTTTGCAGGACGCAACGAAACCGACAGATTCCTGTTGGTGTCTTCTTTCGCGATAGGACCGATGTTCTACATGGACAAAATGACGATCGACGGCAGGCTGCTTGACGGCACCAAAACCACCATGGGGTTCAACGCCGGTGTGGCCGGGGAATACAAGCTGAATGCTAAAACGGGCATCGGGCTTAAGTTGTCTTATACCCTCGGCACCATCAATTCAATCAACCTGGAAGGGCAGAACGTGGAATATGACGAACCGGCCAGCATATCCAACCTGATGGCAACCGTTTTCCTGAGTTTCCGCAGTTGGTGATAGTATAAATAAAAATCGTTATGACACGAAAATCTATTTTCGTTCTCTTGTTATTGTCCGTCATGGGTTTTTCCGTGCGGGCACAGTTCAAGGCAAGCTTGAAAGCCGGCCCCGACATGTCGAATATGTCCATGACACTCAACGGGGTTGAAACGGACATCTTTTCCCCTCGCATCGGTTTTCATACAGGCCTCGCGGCAGAGTATATGTTCAGTCGCCGCTTCGGCCTGGAAAGCGGCCTGAACTATTCCCGCCTTGGTGCGACCATTAACCCCGACAGGTATTATCAGGGAAGCGAACTGCCGGAAGGGTTTTCTATGGAAGGCCATGTAAGCATGCAAACGCTGGAACTCCCGCTCTACGCGAAACTGAAGTTCAGATTGTTCCCCGGCATGCAATTCTTTCTGGCAGGGGGCGCGTTCGGGAGCTATTCACTCAAAGCGGAACAGTATGTGAAGCACTCCTGGGAGGGAGATTATATAAAAATGAAATGGAGCCTTTTCGAACCGGAGATTCAGGTAATGGGAGAAACAGAAGACAATGTGCTGATGCTGCAGCGTTTTAATGTCGGCATTGCTTTGGAAAGCGGAGTGGAAATCGGGAACCAGTTAACCGCTGGTATCGGCTTCCGGCAGATGCTGAACAATATGGCCGCTTTCGGGTATTCGGTAAACGGTCAAACCGCGAAGCCTGATATTACCATGTGGACCCTCTCCTTCTCGTTGGGGTATCTCTTGTAGAACGATTGCGGAACGCCCGAGTGTATGATGATCCTGCATTAGAATATTTCCTCTCGCCTACGTTTAAATAAGAATCCGATATCCTGCTGAGAGTGGGAATAAATTTATAAATCTTGTATAACTCAGAAAAGGAAGCGATGGAAAAGAACAGGCAAGACAGGGATGAATCTGTCCGCTTTGTGGTTCAACACTACCAAAAAGGAATGTTCGAACCCTCGAAAGGATGGAAAAGATTAACCGCTTCTCTCCCGGGTTCAGGGAGAGTGCGGTACCTCTCCTTCATAACGCGGGCGGCTGCTGCGGTCGTATTGCTGTTCGTGGCAGGAATCGGCGTATGGATGATGGTGAACCGACCGGAACAGTTGTTCGCGCAAGTCGATAACACGGAATTCACGCTTCCAGATAACTCCCAAATCGTGATGCAACGAGGGGCAAAACTGGAATACGACAGGCATTTCGGTAAGACCGAACGACATGTTTCGATGCAGGGAGAGATCGCGTTCGCCGTCGTCCGCGACGAAACCAGGCCGTTCATTATCTCCACGCCCACGGCACGGATCGAGGTGCTCGGCACGGAATTTACCGTAAACGCCGGCGATAATGAGACCCGCCTCAGCGTGACATCGGGAAAAGTGCGGTTTACACCCGACGATCCGGTTATACCGCTGTTATGCACTGCAGGCATGACCGTACATTACAGCGCCAACACCGAAACCATAAACGTCTCTTCCCCCGGCAGCGAGATGGAAATCAACGGCAAGACCCGATCGCTCACTTTCGATAACATAGGGCTGAAAGAGATTGTAATGGTGTTGTCTCACTTCTACAACGTACAGATTGAACTGCCGGAAAACGAGTCGGATCTGACCTTCAGCTCCTCTTTCACCGGAAAAAGCATCGTCGAAATCATCAATATCATTAATTTCACGCTCGATACGAACATTGTGATTGTAGAACACGGGGGGCAACAATAATTCAAAGGCATTGTCTATTTTTTTAATATTTTTCCACAACTATTTTATAACAAACAACTTATATCTTTATGAAAACAAGAACTTTCCTTTTTATGGCAATTCTTCTTACCGGTATGATTCTTTTACCGGCTTGTGGTAGCACCAAAGGGTACCACGGAACGAAAATGGAGTCTACAGACCTTGCCCGTGTACAACAAGGGGATCATAAATTGAGGATCAAGGGGAAAAAGACTTCCGAATCAGCTTTCCTTGTAAAAGTGGATACGGTTTCAGTGGGTAGTTATATGAAAGGCTTCCCGAAGCATATCGATGTATTGCCGGGTGAACGGACAGTGGAGATACGCCACTTCCAGCAATGGAAAGACAAGGCAGCCATGTCGGGGGCAATGTTCGGGCTAATCGGGGCATCTATCGCGGAATCCAATAACCCGCACACGCACTACAAACTCACGTTCACGGCAGAGAAGGGAAAGCAGTACACGATTTTGCCCGTAACGGATGAAACGACGGAACAGCCAGTGTTCCACGTGATAGATACCACGGCCAATGACACGATCCAGCCACGTGTTGTCCAAATTGAAAAGAAGAAAAAATAGATAGATAATGCTTCGACACATGAGCAGTGCCTATTGCAGGTTTCCAAGAACGCTATAAATCGTATGCAACGCTGCACTTTCTTTTTTCTGCATCATAAAGACAAACGTATCAAAAAATAAAAATATGAAGAAACAAATTATAGTACCTCTCTTCCTGATCCTGTTTACCGTTATGGCGGTAAATGCTCAAATTGGTGAGAAGGATGTAGATATACGGGTCGGAATGGGGGTCTCGCAGTTCAAAGGAGAAGAAGGTTTATTGCTCCTATCCGAATATGAATTGAACGCGAAGCTTAGCGATTATTTCACAATAGCGCCATCCATAATATTGGATCACCACGGTAATCTCGATATTGAGTCTGCTAACTTTTTCCAGGCGAATCTGAACGCATTTGGTTCGCCGTCTCGAAACGACCGACAAAATGATTTCCGGATGGGAGGAGGATTAAGTTTCTATCGATTGAGCGAAAGAGGAGATTATGCCACGCGTAGCGCACTCGGCCTTAATTTTATTCTGGAAAACACCTATATGATCAATGACTTTTTTTTAATTGGCATTAAAGCGTTTATACAGCCTTATTTTAACAGGGACATCAATTATGGTGCCTTTCTAAAAGTGGGAATAAACCTGTAAATCATATAAAACATTGTGCTATTATCGAATGAAACGCTATACTATCTTTTTATTTTTGATTGCCGGCTTTCCCCTGCCCCTCCTGCCGCAAGGGAAAGTCACCCTTAACCTGGAAAAACGGCCGATTACCGAAGTCCTCCGGAAAATAGAACAACAAACGGGGTACACGTTCTCCTACAATCCTACATTGTTAAAAGATTTCCCACCCGTCTCCCTCCGGATCGCGAACGAATCGCTCGAAAAAGTACTGCAACTCCTTTTCCACGAAACCGATATCCAACCCATCCTACAGGAAAAATACATCATCCTGAAAAAGCGGCCGAAAGCGATTACCGTCAGCGGATTTATCTACGACCGGGAATCGCACGAGTCGCTGATCGCCGCCAATGTATATGATGGGGATTCGGGACAAGGCTCCGTCAGCAACAACTTCGGATTTTACAGCCTCTCCGTCCCGCCGGGCGAGATAGAGCTCCGTCCCAGTTACGTGGGATATACCACCGAAAATTATCCCTTTACGGTAACGAAAGACACGGTCATCCATTTTTTTCTGCAACCGTCCTCACTACTGAAAGAAGTAGTGGTGGACGGAAACCTGAAGAATCCCCTGCAACATGCCGAAACAGGCAAGATAAGCCTTAATGCCGCAACACTGAAGGGTATCCCCGCGTTTATGGGGGAAAGCGACGTGATCAAGGCTTTGCAGCAAATGCCCGGCGTGGCAGTAGGAACCGACGGCATGGCCGGACTGTATGTCCGGGGTGGAAATGCCGATGAGAACCTCTACCTTGTAGACGGGAATCCCCTCTATCATGTTCACCACCTGCTGGGTCTCTTTTCCACGTTCAATCCCGAAGCGGTGAAAACCATGGATTTCTACAAGGGTAGCTTTCCTGCCCGTTACGGGGGCCGCTTGTCGTCGGTAGTGGATGTACGGATGAACGATGGCGACATGAAAAAATTCTCCGGGACAGCTTCCCTCGGGATCATTTCATCCCGTTTGAACTTGCAGGGACCCATTATCAAAGACAGGACCTCGTTCTCGGTCTCGTTCCGCCGTACCTATCTCGACCTGATCGCCCGCCCGGCAATGTATTTCATCAACCGGAAAGAGAAAAGAAAAAGCCCGGATAATTACGACAAGATTGATTTCTCCTACTATTTTTACGATTTCAACGCGAAGGTCAATCACAAGTTTTCGGACAAAAGCCGTATCTACCTGAGTTTGTACAACGGGAAGGATAAATTGTTTGTTAATAACAACAGCATCACCCGATACAGTAACGATTATCCTACTTATGGCTCGAATCCTGATAACCCGGAGGAGAATATCCAATACCATTATAAAAGTGCTTTCAATGAAACGTCAGATACGGATATAGGCTGGGGAAACCGTATGTCCTCACTGAACTGGACATACGCGGTCAACAGCAAGCTGTTCTCGAATACCACGTTAGTCTATAACCGCTATCGATCGGATATTTCCTATTCCTATGAAATCAAGGAGACTTATTCCTCCAAGGATTATGGCGACCGCCAGGAAAAAACCCAAAACACCTATCAACTTTTTAACCCGATCTACCGGTCGGGTATCGAAGACCTGGGCTACCGCCTCGATTTTGATTACGCGTACAACAATAGTCACCTGATCCGCTTCGGAACAGCGTTGCTGCAGCATAACTTCGTTCCCGAGGAAAGCCGGATTTTCCGGCAAGACAACGACAATGAAAAAAGACAGAACGATACGATCACCTATGCCGACGAACGGGTCAGGGTCCAGGAACTATCCTTATACGCCGAAGACGAGGTGGATTTCGGCAAACGGCTGAAAGTAAATGCCGGTGTGCATTTTTCAGGATTCTTCGTGCAGGGAAAGACCTACCTGAGCTTACAACCCCGCCTGTCGACCCGTTACCTGTTGTCGGAAAACCTCTCCCTGAAAGCGTCGTACGGCAGGATGAGCCAGTACGTGCACCTGCTGCAAAACAGCTATATAAACTCTCCTAACGATTTGTGGGTACCGATTACTAAAAAGGTGAAGCCGCTGTCGTCCGATCAGTTTACGGTTGGGATCTACGGCAGGTACCGTGACTTCGACCTTTCGGCGGAAACTTACTATAAGCGATCGGTCAACCAGGTCGAGTACAAAGACGGCGCCAACATACTTACCAGCAATACAAATTGGGAAAACCGTGTTGCCCAGGGGATCGGGACCTCGTACGGACTGGAATTGATGGCAAAAAGAAGTTTTGAAAATACATCGGGATGGGTCGGCTACACGCTGTCGTGGGCAAACCGGCAGTTTCCCCACGGGGAGATCAACCAGGGGAAAGTATATCCCGCGAAATACGACAACCGCCATAAGATCAATGCCGTGCTTAAGCACACGTTTAATCATAAATTCGATATGCACATTTCCTGGATCTACGCGACCGGCAACTGGACTACCCTACCGATGGAAGAGTACATCGATATGGACGGCAATAAAATACCTTATTTCCATCAACGGAATAACTACAAGATGCCCGACTACCATCGGCTCGACCTGGATTTTAATTATTATCGCCACAAGAAGAACGGAAGGATGGGCATCTGGAATATCAACATCTATAACCTGTACGCGCATCATAATTCATTCATTATAGAACCTATGGAAGGAAGTTCCCCGGCGCCGGGTAGCGTGAACGGTCACCCGAAGAAATATTATCCGGCATACCAGAGTTATTCTCTTTTCCCGATTATTCCCTCATTTTCCTATACGTACAAATTCTGAAGATATGAGGAGATCAAAAAACAGATACATACTGGTTCTGCTGATCGCCATAGTGGCTTCTTTCCCCGCGTGCGAGAAAGAGATCCGGCTCAATCTGACCGACTATACACCGAAAATCGTGATGAACGGGATTATTTCGCCCGACTCGCTCATCGAGATAGGCGTCAGCAAAAGTTTTTTATACACCGATACGCTTTCAAATAACAGCCTGTTGAAGAATGCCTCGTTAACCCTGTTTATCAATGGCGAAAAACGTGAAATGATGCGTATGGAGCGGGTGGATACTATTTACGGCCGCGACAGGCTCGACCATCCTTACCTCGCAATGATAAGTGTCTTCCGTTCAACGGTACGACCCAAAACAGGAGACAAGATACGGATTGAAGCATCGGCCGAAGGATTTAATCCTGTCCGGGCGGAAACCACCATCCCCACACCCCCGGTAATTAACCGGATTGATACGGCCACGTTCTTTACATCAAAAAAAATAATCAATAGTAATGAAAACAACTCTTATAATCCCTACGATCCGGATAAATACAACAATCTCAGGATGGAAGAATTATACCGTAACATGCGAATCAGGATGGCCGTCACTCACAATTCTCCCGGCGAAAATCCCTGTTTCACCCTTCAACTCAGGACAATAATCAGCGAACCGGCAAGCCTTTCCGGTACGGTAGAGAATTACCTGTATATATACACGAATGATGATCCGGTGTTCAAGGAAAACTACCGAAACAACATCCTGGAAGATTTGATATCGGAAGGCACTTCATTTAAAGGAATAAAATATCCCGACTTAGCGCTTTTTTCCGATAAACTGTTCCGGGACAACCGCTATACACTCGATTTTTCGATCACTGATTATTATCCTGTCCAAATTACCTACCTGGAATACGGGGTGGATCCGGGAGACGCCATTTACAACCCTCATGATCGCTCCATAATTGAAGTGTTGAATCCGCCCGTCGAGGTATTGTTCACGGTCTTAACTCCGGAGTTGTATCCCTATTTCAAGATGAGAGACTACAATCCCAACACCGACGTCGTGGGGTTTACCATGTTCTCCGAACCGGGAATCACGTTCAGCAACGTCCACAATGGCATCGGAATCGTAGGTGCTGTCTCCGGAACGATAGCCCGGATTAATATTCCCCCGTTTCCCGGAAAAAACAGGGTTCCGAGATAGTTTTGAATAGGGATTCATCTTATACCCCGCTCGTTAAATTTTTCCTTATAAGAAAAAGATGCTCGCTCCCGCGATACTGATCACCGCTCCGATCACCTGACGGGTGGTGACTCTCTCTTTAAACATTCATGCAGTAGACACTTTTCTACCGATAGTTTACAAGCGATTGGAGGTAAAAAAAATAGCTCAACTCAATTATAATAAAAGATTTTATCATCCAGGATGAAAAATACTTTTCCTCTCTTTTTTGCGGTATTGTTATTTAAATACAACAGGGCGTTTTTCGGGGCGTTGAATTCGATAGTTTGTCCGGTTGCCGTCTTCTTCCCTATTGATTTCCAGCTATTATCCATCAAGCAAAACAATTCATATTCGTATCTTTCATAAATGCCGATATTTGCAAGCCGGGGGGAATAATGGACGGTTGCTATTTTTTTATCTTCCCCGAAGTCTAATCCTGTCCATGATTCTTCCGGGCCGGCAGCATCGTAAAATGTAGTAATATCCCCGTCAAACGCTTTGTCTCCGGTATCCCCCAAATCTTTGTGTGATCCCCGAGATCCGACATGCATACCTTCGAGTTTGTTACCCGAAAGATCATACAGGACGATCTCGGAAACATTGCAATATGAATTTTCCGGCGCTTTGTACCGGACATAACGGCAAGTTTCCGGATGTTTTAATATTACCCTATTATAGAGGTTGGGTATTCCAGTTATCTTATGTATTATCCGTGTTTTGGAGAAATCAGGCGTTTTCGAACTTTCAAAAACCGCATTCACCATGCACCCGCTTTGTAAAAGATCGTTTTCCGGAGTTATTGAAGCGAATGCTATCAGGCTGTCGGGGGAATCGGGTGTCAAAATATGTGTCTTTCCGTCCCGATCAATGTAAAACGGATTACCAGCCGGAGTTTGATTTTAAACCAATTTTTAGCTATCTTTGAAAATCGGGTTCAGCTGTAGAGACAGCCAAACCCTCCGTTTCTTATTTACACAGAATATTTTGGACAGTGTCAATATATTTTTTCATATTATTTTAATTGTCTTTGAAATATTCCTGTGAGATTTATAAAAAACTCACAGGAATTAAATTAATGTTTAAACTAAAATCCTCATTTTTAAAAATAAGTATATTAGTGTTTTTTGCATCCAAATGATAACAAGTGCAAGAAAGATATGAATTACCAAATGAGTTTCTATATAACTGATATTAATCAAAATGGCATTTGTCAATAACAACAAATTGGGATAATCCCTTAATATAGTCGTAGTTTTTGGAGTTTTTCTATCCCTCACACGAATGAAGTCTACATATTTTATTTTGTAGTTTTGCTTATATTCAATATAATGTAATAGCAAAGAGAGAATAAAAATGCCAATGATAATATAAGTACTCATTGTCTCTAAAATTAAAGCCATACGGCAGCAATAGCCGAACTGTAAACAGCTCCTGACGTTGCTGCTCCGGCAATAGTCAGCACCCATCCTTCAGGACCAAAAACCATTGTAACGGTGGCAGCTCCAGAATCGATGGCATATAAAATTCCTGCGGCAGCACCCATGGAGTCTGATTCAACTATAGTGCTTCCATTATTATCCCACCATGTAGACACTGCATCACTACCGGCATCCCACCAATCTTCGACCGTATCCCATATATCATCCCACCATCCTTTTATCCTTATTTTACCATTTTTCAGTTGAAGTTGGTGTAGTTCTTCATTATTGTATTGTTCCATAATTTCCGGATAATTCAATGCAAAATACCATTTTTTATAATTATTCCTCCAATATTGATAAGAATGATAGCCGGTACTTGTCGCACAATATATTACAGCTGCATCTGCCTCCGAAAGAGTTGTGGCTGCTTTTTGATTAATTACATCCAATAATGCTTTTAATCGGGACAATTCATTCTCCTTAAATTTCCGACTAAGAACAGACGTAATCTCATTGAGCAATTGTTGCACGGCAGGGCTAAAATTTTCCATACCCGAAGATTTCAAAGATGGACTATCTTTCAAAACATGCTTACAAATATCAATATGTTTTTGCAACTGTTCATGTTGATTACAAAAATTAAACGTTGCCTGCTTTATGAATTCATCTTTATTTTCCATAAAAGGACGACTTTTCAGCCGCGGATTTTTTGTATATTCAATGCCAAGGGCTTTAATCTCTTCAAAAATATATTCCAACCCTTCGTTATGCGATACTCCTACCTCATTGTATTCCTCCGGAATATCCAAGTTTTCTATTTTGACATCAGAATCAAAATCACTACTGCACCCTTGTACAAAGATGCCCAGCGAAATCATACAGGCTGCTAATATTCCAATGCCGAAAAATCCAACTGTTTGTTTATGTTGCTTCTATCCTCAAATCAAGTTTCAGGTTAATTTTCTTTCGAAAGGCAGGCGGCTTGCCGGAATAGAAGCATATATTATACCGCCTTGCTTCAGGTAGGCAGGAGCGCCCTTGGGGTCCGAAGATCAAAAAGGCATTCCTGCCATGAGGAAGTAGTTGTCGGTTTCATATCGGATTTATTTATTTGTGGCGAATCATCCAAACTATCCGCTTCATTTAATAAGTTTCGCATCTTGTTTTAATGTCTTTTATCGCTCAAATGTACCCTCAAACTCTTTGTTATCAATAACGATACGCAGAATATATATTCTTCCTACGGACAATTGTGAAATATCGATGGACACATAGCCCGCTTCATTTATTTCCACAATATGGTAAATAGGGCTCTGCAGAATAAATATTTCCACCTGTCCGGTGTAGTTCTCCACGAACAAGTCAATGGTCGTTCCGTTTTTGTATGCTTCCACGCTAAGAGCAAATGCAGAACGGGTAATACAGTTTTCCCGTAACTCTATTTTGTCTTTTGGTTTATTTGTAGTATGGATACCGGCGTTTAGTATAAACGTAAGCGGGTAAAAAAAGAATAGGAATGTCATTAAAAGGTTTTTCGAAAAATAAATAATTCTTTTCATGTTTGATTTCGTATAAAGTGTTTTTTTAAAAAAAGTGTTATCTCTCCGGTAAAGAAACAATAAAAAATACGTGTGTCAAGGGAAAATGCAATTCTGACCTTTGGTTGCTCAGGTATATTAATAAATATCAATATGATATATGAATACTTGCAGAGCGATTCTGACCTGGGTGTAGTACGGTAACGTGGAATTTATCCGCTCCCGAGTATTTTCAGCAGCCGTTCGAATCCGTTATCGGCTGTGGCATGGGCGGAAATTTTCTTTTTCAGGTACCATTTCTTCGATTTCAGATTATTCGTGGAAGTGTTGAGCAGAGCTGCAATTTGTTCGTTCCCGGTACCGGCAGCCAGCATGGAAAGCAACAGCCGGTCGCTTTCGGTCAATATGCCGTCCGATTCACTTATCCCAAACAGTTTCGTCATATCTTCGGAGGTGACCATTGTTTCGGCAAGCTTGTGAAACCGCTGCCCTCCCTCTTTCAGCATAAGATCGAACTCTTCGCCCAATTTCATGTCTTTTGAATGAATTTTTTTCGACAGGATACGGGTTTGATTCAATTGCGAGCCGTATATCTCCAAAAATGAAACATAGTGTGACAACAATTCTTGTTGGGCTTCAGTTTGCTGCCGCAACAGCTGCGCTTCGGCGTCTAAACGCCTTTTTTCGGCTTCCGTACGTTCCTTTTCCGCGGCCAGCTTTTCCCCTTGCAACAGGACAATACTGCGTTGTTTGGCAAAATAAAGCGTGAGGATACCCGCCAACAACAGAACAAAACCCCCTATAGCCAGCATTAAGCGATTCCGGGCTTCGGCTTTTAGCGCTTTGTTCTCGGATTCCGCCAGATCGTACCGGTTTTCGAGTTCACGGATACGGGTATCGAGCCGTTTTTCCACCGATTGATCGTAAGCGGAGAGGGCCTGGCGGCGGTAATCGTCAGCCAGTCGGTAATCGTTCATCCCGGCGGCAATATCGGCCGCATGATCATACAGCAGATAGTTCTGCCAATAAGTAGAATCTTCTATATGGGCAATGGCTTGCCGGACATAATAGAAAGCGCTGTCAGGTCTATTTAAACGGCTGAAAATATCCGAGAGAGCATAATAGATCCTGAATTCATCTCCTTTTATCCGAACGGACGGATATATATCTAATTTTTTCTTTTCTTTTTCAATGGCTTCTTCATAGTTTTGCGTAAGATCGGCATATATCGACTCTGCATTTAACAGAAAATATTCCTTTTCAATGTTATTATCAACATACAATTGTAAAGTATCTAAATATGATTTACTTCCGGATAAATCATCCGTTACTGCCAATGAGTTCCAAAACAAAGATAAATAAGCATCAAAGATATGAGAACTGTCATTCTTTAGTTTAGCACACATCAGGGCTTTTTGAAAATACTGTTTGGCAATATCTTTATTTGCATTCTTTTTATGTATGTCCCCCATAAAATAATTGGTAAAATAGAGTGAAGTAAGGTCGGGATCCTTTTGTCCGTACAGGAGGCGAAGCGCCTCTTTCAGGGGTTGATACACCGTGCTGTCCATAATTCCCAAGCGCGAGCGCACAATGCCTTGGTAAAGAAGAGCCCGTGTATGGTGGTTGCTTCCGTGTGCGGTTCTACGGTAGTAAGATCCCACACTGTTGATCAGGGAATCCGATGTAAAATCGGCATAGGTTTTATCGTCGGCAATAGTTTTCAACAGGCCGTAATAAGCACGGTTACTAAGTAACATCTCCTCAGCACGGAGGGTTGTCAGGCTGTCGCGTATAGCTTCGGGCCGTTCCTGCAGAAGTGCATCCCATTGCAAAAGGCGGTTATACAGCCCTTCGCCCCGTTTCCGGCTACAGGAAACGGTAGATAAAAGGCACAAGCATATCATGATGCAACTTATTCTTCCGTTCATAGCAATAGGGAACAATTACGGCTCCATTACAAAAATAGTGGATAGCGAAAAAAGCAGCAAAGGAATCCCCGATTATTTTCTATCTTTGCCCCGGTTTTAACTTAACAAAGGAATGTAAAGAACATGAGAATTGTTCACTGAGGTTCCATACGATCCCTTTAAAAATGAATAGTTTTAATCGTATGAACAGACTGTTATTGCTTTCACTGCTTCTCTCCATCCTGTGGGTATCATGTGGAAAATGGAGCAGGCGGGGGAATGTATACGACTTTCCTCAGATTTTGCAGTCGGATACGTTGCGTGTGCTTACCCTGAACACCTCTACTTCCTATTTCATCTATCGGGATCAACCCATGGGCTATCATTACGATATGATCCGTGATTTCTGCAGTTACCACGGGTTGGTTCCGGAGATCATAGTGGCCGGAAATATACGCTCTATGTTGCAGATGCTGCAGGATAGGGAAGCCGATATGATCGCCTATAATATGCCGGTCACCAATACATTGAAAGATTCGGTACTTTATTGCGGACTCCAGCAGATCTCGCATCAGGTGCTGGTCCAGCGCGCCGGGCAGGGAGATACCCTGCTGTCCGATGTGGCCGGTCTTATCGGTAAGCGGGTGGCGGTGATCAATGAATGGAAATACCGCGATAGAATGAATAATTTGAATGATGAGTTGGGGGGAGGTATCCAGATTGATATGGTCGACAGTGACACTACCCTGGTGGAAGACCTGATCAGGATGGTTTCCCGGGGGGAGATCGCTTATACGGTCGCCGATGATGACCTGGCCATGCTCAATCACACCTATTTCAGGAATCTGAATGTGGATCTTCCGGTCAGCTTCGACCAGCGCTCGTCGTGGGTGGTAAGAAAGGATACGCCCCTGCTTGCCGATTCGCTGAACAGCTGGATTGAGAGCCGGTCTTCAGAGCCCGCTTTCCTGCGGATCATCAAACGCTATTTTGAAGAAACAAAAGGATATTCCGATTACGGCAGACCCTCTTACAGCGAAATTTCAGGCCATGGTGTTATTTCACCTTTTGACTCCTTTTTCAAACAGTACGGGAAGGAATCGGGTATTGACTGGCGGTTGCTCGCATCGGTTGCCTATCAGGAATCCACCTTCGATACGGAGGGGCAGTCATGGGCGGGCGCTATAGGGCTGATGGGGTTGATGCCGGCCACTGCCGCCTCGTTGGAGGTAGAGGAAGACCAGCTTCTTGATCCTGAGAAGAATATACGTGCAGGCACGGAATATCTGAAAAAACTCCTTCATATTTTCCGTTTTGTAAATGATCCTTATGAAAGAATAAAAATGACCCTGGCAGCTTATAACGGAGGCGTCGGCCATGTGCTCGACGCGCTGGCGCTTACCGAAAAATACGGAGACGATGATAAGGTGTGGGAGGGTAACGTGGAACGGTATCTTCAGTTGAAGCGTTTAGAGCAGTACTATACGGATCCGGTTTGTAAGAACGGTTATTTCAGGGCGGACGAAACAATCAATTATGTGCGTGATGTAGTAGACAGATGGGAGATATACAAGGAGAAGGTAAAAGAATAAAACTCCTGCTTTATCTTTCAATAAAAAAATCACTATCTTTGCCATCAGTGTTAAATCCATATTTGCAGAAAACAAAACATGTCAGTCATAATCAATAAAGTCAGAACGAAGGATGACCTGAAGGAATTTATCCAATTCGGCATTGATCTCTATGAAGGAAATGAGTATTTTGTTCCCCCGTTGATCTACGATGAGAGAACAACGCTCAACTGGGGTAAGAATCCGGCATTCGACCATTGTGATGCCAACTATTTCCTGGCCTATCGCGATGATGAGATCGTGGGCAGGATCGGGGTCATTATTAACCACAAAGGGAATGAGGCATGGAACGAGCGGAATGCCCGTTTCGGTTTTGTAGATTTTATTGATGACAACGAAGTGGTAGACGCCCTTTTCGGTGCGGCCGAAAGCTGGGCCCGGTCCAGGGGGATGGAGAAGCTACACGGCCCGCTCGGTTTTACCGACCTCGACCATGAAGGGATGCTGGTAGAGGGATTCGACCAGATAAGCACTCTGTCGACTATATACAACTATCCCTACTATGTCGACCATATGGAGCGGATGGGTTATGTGAAGGATCAGGATTGGGTGGAATTCCTCATTACTATTCCCAAAGAGATGCCGGAACGGTTCCTGCGTGCCTCGGAGATCGTAAAGAGGCGTTCCGGTGTGGATGTGAAGCATCTCCAGAGTAAAAAGGATGTCTATCCTTATGCCAGAGATATCTTCAAACTGATCAACCGTGCCTATAAAAATCTGTACGGGTTTGTGGAATTATCCGACAGGCAGATCGATTATTATGTGGATATGTATATCCCGCTGCTTCGCTTGGAGTTCCTCACCCTGGTGGTCCGTCAGGAAGATAATAAGTTAGTGGGAGTGGGTATAGGGCTTCCCAGTATTGCCAGGGCGCTGCAGAAAGCAAAGGGGCGTTTTGTCCCGACGGGCTGGTATCACCTGTACAAGGCGCTGAAAGGAAAAGGGAACAATGTGCTCGATCTGTTACTGATCGCTGTCGACCCTGAATATCAGGGAAAGGGATTGAATGCGTTGGTATTCAATGAGTTTATTCCTGCTGCCAACCAATTGGGATTTGAATATGCCGAGAGCAACCCGGAACTGGAGATGAACAACAAAGTGCGATCCATGTGGAGCGATCTGGAAGTTAAACAGCATAAAAGACGAAGGGCATTTATTAAAAACCTATAGAGGGAAAAGAAGATGCACGACAGGGAAAGAAGGGTAAGATTTACAGGACGGAACAGAAAAACAAGATTTATAGAGGAACGTTTTCGTTAAGCTAAATGAGCAAAGTCAAACTTGTTTGAACTTTGCCATAGCGAGAATTGGAAATCGAGGAGCGAAGGCGACTCAAAACGACTAATTTTAATGAA
>ENA-UOOI01000203-UOOI01000203.1-fermentation-metagenome-genome-assembly--contig:-NODE-203-length-76188-cov-60.770244_pt1 | contig 76188 bp, 69 predicted proteins | sample MGYA00245779_ERZ724027 | MGnify/ENA primary metagenome ERZ724027 (study PRJEB28704, sample SAMN03018318) | fermentation metagenome | biome: anthropogenic terrestrial biome; feature: soil; material...
CGCAACGCGCCGTTGTGGTATATTTATAAATTGGCGAAGCTGGTATAATAGCCGCTTTGCGGCTATTATACCACAGGCGCAACGCGCCGTTGTGGTATATTTATAAATTGGCGAAGCTGGTATAATAGCCGCCTTGCGGCTATTATACCACAATTTCCCTGGGTTCAACACGGAGCTTCCGTATAAATTTTTATCACCATTTGACTTTAAACTTCATGCCGGTTAAGATATAATAATATTGTAGCAGATATTGTGCCAGGAAAATACAGGTATTTTATTTTTTGAAGGAAAAGTAGGTGGACTGGATGTCGATTGGTTCTGATGAGGGAAAGGAAAAGGTCTTTACCGTCCCTCTTTCCAAGATAATGAAGGAACTTTCCCTGAAAACGGTATATCTGCCCTGCGACCCGGATCAGGTGCTGATCTCTTCAATGGATGTCAACCGGCCGGGGCTGGAGCTGAACGGCTTCTTCGATTATTTCGACCGCAGCCGGATTTTGATTATGGGCAACGCGGAGACCGCGTTTCTGAAGGGCTTTACTCCGGAAGAGCGGCAGGTCTCCCTCAACACGCTCCTTTCGAAGAAATCCCCCGCGGTGATCGTCGCCAGAAACATTAAGCCGATGCCGGAACTGCTGGAGGCCGCGAAAATCTACGAGGTACCTATTTTCAGCACGCCCGACGCGACATCCGCGCTGGTGGCCGCACTGGTTTCCTATATGAGCGTGGAGCTCGCCCCCCGCATCACGCGCCACGGCGTTCTGGTGGAGGTTTACGGCGAGGGGATTCTTCTGGTGGGGGACAGCGGGATCGGGAAGAGCGAAACGGCCATTGAACTGATCAAAAGGGGGCACCGCCTCGTCGCGGATGACGCGGTGGAGATCCGGCGCGTTTCCGCAAAGTCGCTGGTGGGCTCCTCGCCGCCGAACATCCGTCATTTTATCGAGCTGCGCGGCATAGGCATTATCAACGCCCGCCGGATCTTCGGCATGGGCGCGGTCAAGATGTCGCAGGAGATCGATATCGTCATCAATATGGAGCCGTGGGACAGCGGAAAAACCTACGACCGGATGGGGCTGGAAAACGACTATACCGAAATTCTCGGCATCCGGGTCCCCGTGCTCACCATCCCGGTGAAGCCGGGGCGCAACCTCGCCGTGATCATCGAGGTCGCCGCGATGAACAACCGTCAGAAAAAAATGGGCTTCAACGCGGCGCAGGAGCTGCTCACGAGCCTCGGCATGGATGTTTCCATGCTTCGGGAACAGGAAAAGAAACTCGATCTGGATCTTTAAAAATACAGGAGCAAAAGATGAAGATTATCGCGGATACCCATTGTCATACGCTGGCGTCCACCCATGCGTACAGCACCGTTGCGGAAATGGCCGATGCGGCGGCGAAGGCGGGCCTTTACGCCGTCGCGCTCACGGACCACGGCCCGCAGATGCCCGGCGCCCCGGGGCGCTGGTATTTTCACAACCTTGTCGCGATTCCGCGCCGCCTTTCGGGCGTACTGATCCTGCGCGGCGCGGAGGCGAACGTCGTTTCCGCCGCGGGCGAGCTGGATGTCTCCCCGGACGACATCGGCCGGCTTGACTGGATCGTCGCCTCGATGCACGGGGTGACCATGCGGGACGGCCCGCTCACTGCGGAGGAATGCACCGAAGCGTGGCTCAGGGTGGCCGAAAATCCGGCCGTCCGGGTGATCGGCCACAGCGGGAGCCCGCAGTTCGCCTATGATTACGAGCGCGTCATTCCGGAATTCGGGCGCCGCGGCAAGCTGGTGGAAATCAATGAAAACAGCTTTCTCATGAGAAAATCATCCGTCCCGAACTGCGTTAAGATCGCAAACCTGTGCAAAAAGCGCGGAGTCCCCGTCGTGGTCAATTCCGACGCCCATTTCCATACCATGCTCGGGTCGTACGGCCATGCGCTGCGCATGTTGCGGGAGATCGATTTCCCCGAAGAGCTGGTGGTCAATTCCAATGTGGAACGTTTCCGTCAGTACCTGAAAGAATATACATCCGTCCTTTCCGAAGACGGCTCCGAATCCTGACGGAAAGAAAATGGAGGCTTTTTCCATGAACGAGATAGAACAGCTTTCCCGGCTGGCTGAAAATCTGGGATGCGCCTGTTCCTGCCAGGAACCGATGAGCCGCCATACGACCTTTCGGATCGGGGGGCCCGCCGATCTTTTCGTCTTTGTGAAGAACAGAAACGTTCTTCAAAAGCTGGTACGGCAGGCGAACCTTCTGGAAGTTCCCTGCCTTGTGATGGGGAACGGATCGAATATGCTGGTGAGCGACAGGGGAATCCGCGGCATGGTCCTTGCGCTGACCGGCGATTTCTGCCGGATCAGGCTCTGCAAGGACCATATCGTCAGCTGCGGCGCGGGCGCGCCGCTTTCTTCCCTGTGTTCGTTCGCGCTGAAAAATTCCCTGACGGGCGCGGAGTTCCTGTGGGGAATCCCCGGTACGGCAGGCGGCGCCGCCTTTATGAACGCGGGAGCTTACGGCGGCGAGATGAGGGATATCCTGGTTTCGTGCAGCCACCTGACGCAAGCCGGGGAATTCGGCAAGCTGGAAGGCGAAGACCTGCGCCTTTCCTACCGGCACAGCGCCTACACCGACAACAGGGCGGCCATCCTTTTCCTGAAAGTCCGGCTCGCTCCGGGGAATCCCAAAGAAATCCGCGCGAGGATGGACGACCTGATCGGCCGCAGGAAATCCAAGCAGCCGCTGGAATTTCCCAGCGCCGGCAGCGTCTTCAAGCGGCCGGAGGGCCGTTTCGCCGGCACGCTGATCGAACAGTGCGGGCTGAAGGGAAAAAGCGTCGGCGGCGCCGTGGTGAGCAGCAAGCACGCGGGCTTTATCGTCAACAGCGGCGGCGCGACATGCGAGGATGTCTTAAAGCTGATCTCCGTGATTCAGGATACCGTTTTTCAGAAGACGGGGGTATTGTTGGAATGCGAGGTCAAAACAATCGGATCATAAAAGGAGCCTTATGCTCGGGGGGAACGGGAAATGGAATTTATCATTGTAACAGGGCTTTCGGGGGCTGGCAAATCCAGGGCGGTGAACGCCCTGGAGGATATCGGCTTTTATTGTGTGGACAACATTCCGCCCAAGCTGATCCCGACTTTTTACGATCTCTGCCGTCAGGCCAAGGGAGGGTTCAAACGGGTGGCGGCCGTCACCGATATCCGCGGCGGAAACATGTTCGACAGCCTTTTTGAAACGCTGGACCTGATGAAGGAGGAAGGGAAAGCCTATAAGATCCTTTTTCTGGATGCGAACGACATGGTTCTGATCAACCGCTTCAAAGAGACGAGAAGGAAGCATCCGCTGGCCGAGAACTGCCTCGGCTCGCTGGAAGAAGCGGTCAAAACGGAGCGCAGGATCCTGAAGACGGTGCGCGAGTGCTCCGACTATATCATCGATACCTCCTACCTTTCCCCGGCGCAGCTCAAAGAGCGGATCTCCAGCCTCTTTCTGGGGGATGCCTCGGAGGCGCTGATGGTCCACTGCGTTTCCTTTGGGTTCAAGTACGGCATCCCGTCGGAAGCGGACCTCGTTTTCGACGTGCGCTGCCTGCCGAACCCCTTTTATGTGGACGAACTGAAAAAGCTGACCGGGCTCGACGAGCCCGTGCGGGAATATGTGATGAAGTGGGATCAGACCAAGGGCTTTGTCAAACGCTTTCTCGACCTGATCGACTATATGCTGCCGCTTTACTGCGACGAGGGCAAAAGCCAGCTCGTCGTCGCCGTCGGCTGCACCGGCGGCCGCCACCGTTCGGTGGTGCTGGCGCAGCTTTTGTACGACCATCTTTTGGAACAGAACAAAAGGACCAGCGTCAGCCACCGCGATATTCATAAGTAAGGTAAGTAAGGGATTGCCATGTCATTTTCATTCGATACGAAAACGGAGCTCTGCAGGATAGAGCCGGAACGGGACTGCTGCGTCAAGGCGGAATGCTACGGGATGCTGCTGTTTGCCAGAAGCTTTTCCCGGTCCGGCATCGCGCTTGTGACGGAAAACAGGGCCGTCGCGCGCCGCGCCGCCGAGCTGACCGTCCGGGCCTGCGGCGTGATCGCGGATGTTTCGGCGGCGCTCACCCGGCGCAGGAACAGCAGTTATACCCTCGGCGTGCAGACGGAGCACCAGCGGGATGAGATCCTGCGGCGCTTCGGGTACACGGGGCGGGAGATCAGCCTGCGCATCAACCGTTCCAATCTGGAAAACGAGTGCTGCCACGCCGCCTTTGTCAGGGGGGCGTTCCTTTCGTGCGGGACGGTCACCGACCCGCACAAGGATTATCATTTGGAATTCAACGTGCCGTTCATGAACCTCGCGAAGGATTTGATGGCGCTTCTGTCCGAAGACGAGACGCTGAACCTTCAGCCCGCGCTGATCAACCGCAAGGGCGCGTTCGTCGTCTATGTCAAGGGGAGCGAGCATATCGCCGACCTTCTGGCGTATCTCGGCGCGGGCGGCGCCGCCATGGAGCTGATGCAGGTGCGGATGCTCAAAGAGGTGCGCAACAACGTCAACCGCAAGACGAATTTCGAGACGGCGAACATCGACAAGACGGTGAGCGCATCCGTGCGCCAGATGAAGGCGATCCGGCGCATCGAGACATCCATCGGGCTCAAGGCGCTTCCGGATGAGCTGCGCGAAACGGCGGAGCTTCGCTATCGGAACCCGGAAATGTCCCTGCGCGAGCTGGGCCGCATGCTGCCGGAGCCGATCAGCCGTTCCGGCGTGAACCACCGGCTCAGCCGGATCCTGAAAATCGCGGAGAATCTGAAAGAGCCTTGAGGAGGGGAGAATCGTGAGCGGATTCGTTCATCTGCATCTTCATACGGAATACAGCCTGCTGGACGGAGCCTGCCGGATCGGCCGCCTGATGGAAGCCGTGCGCGGGCAGGGGCAGCAGGCCGTTGCCATCACCGACCACGGCGTCATGTACGGCGTGATCGATTTTTACCGCGCGGCGAAAAAGAACGGGATCAAGCCGATCATCGGGTGCGAGGTCTATGTGGCGCGCCGCACGCGCTTCGACCGGGTCCACGAGCTGGATGCGGAGCCGTATCATCTGGTGCTGCTCTGCGAAAACAACACCGGCTATCAGAATCTGATGGCGCTGGTTTCCAAAGCGTGGATCGAGGGCTTTTACAGCAAGCCGCGCGTCGACCCGGAGCTTCTGGAGCAGCACAGCGAGGGCCTGATCGCGCTTTCGGCCTGCCTTGCGGGGCAGATTCCGCGGGAGCTTGCCTCGAACGATTACGCCGCGGCCAAAGAGACCGCCCTGCGCTATGAGAAGATTTTCGGGCACGGGAATTTCTTTCTGGAGCTTCAGGATCACGGGATCCGCGAGCAGAAGCTCGTCAACGCGCAGCTTCTCACCCTGTCGAAGGAGACGGGAATTCCGCTTGTGGCGACGAATGACTGCCATTATATCGAAAGGGAGGACAGCAGGATGCACCGCATCCTGCTGTGCATCCAGACCAACCATACCATCGAGGACAAGGATGGGATGGAATTCGCGTCCGACCAGTTCTATCTGAAAAGCGAGGAGGAGATGCGCGCGCTTTTTCCGCAGGAGGCGTGCGACAACACGGTGCGCATCGCCGGGCGCTGCCAGGTGGAGTTTGAGTTCGGTCACACCCGCCTGCCCCGGTTCGACACCCCGAACGGGCAGGAGAATACGGCCTATTTCCGCGACCAGTGCTATCAGGGCCTGCGCCGGCGCTACGGGGAGCACCCCGATCCGAAGGTGACGGAGCGGCTCGAATACGAGCTGAAGGTCATCGAGAGCATGGGGTATGTCAATTACTATCTGATCGTCCACGATTTCGTGCGCTACGCGAAATCGGTCGGAATCCCGGTCGGGCCGGGGCGCGGCTCCGGCGCGGGCAGCCTTGCCGCGTACTGCATCGGCATCACGGGGATCGACCCCATCCGCTACAACCTTCTGTTCGAGCGGTTTCTGAACCCGGAGCGCGTCAGCATGCCCGATTTCGACATCGATTTCAGCGACGAGCGCCGCCCGGAGATGATCGACTATGTGGTGCGCAAATACGGCGCGGACCATGTGGCGCAGATCGTCACATTCGGCACGATGGCGGCGCGGGGTTCCATCCGCGACGTGGGCCGCGCCATGGCGATCCCGTACGCCGTGGTGGACGGCGTCGCGAAGCTGGTGCCCATGGAGCCCGGCATCACGCTCGAAAAGGCGCTGAAAGCGTCAAAGGAGCTGCGCTCGCGCTATGAGGACGACCCGCAGATCCGCGGGCTGATCGACATGGCCCGCCGGGTGGAGGGGATGCCGCGCAACGCCTCGACGCACGCCGCCGGCGTGGTCATCACGGACAAGCCCGTCAGCGATTACGTCCCGCTCGCGAAGAACGGGGACGCGGTCGTCACACAGTACACGATGACGACGCTGGAGGAGCTGGGCCTTCTGAAAATGGATTTTCTCGGCCTTCGCAACCTTTCCGTCATCCACGACGCGGAGGAGTCCATCCGGGCCCGGGAGCCGGATTTCAATATCCAGAAGATCCCAATCGACGACCCGCGCGTGTACGAGATGCTTTCGGCCGGCTCCACCGACGGCGTGTTCCAGTTTGAATCCGCCGGCATGCGGAGCGTCATCATGCAGCTCCGCCCCGAGAACATCGAGGATCTGATTGCCGTGATCTCCCTGTACCGCCCCGGCCCCATGGAATCCATCCCCCGGTATATCGAAAACCGCCACCACCCGGAAAAGGTGACCTACCGCCATCCGCTTCTCAAGGGGATTCTCGACGTGACCTACGGCTGCATCGTCTACCAGGAGCAGGTCATGCAGATTTTCCGCACGCTTGCCGGGTATTCGCTCGGCCGCGCCGATATCGTGCGGCGGGCCATGTCCAAAAAGAAGGCGGATGTCATGGAGCGGGAACGGAAGATCTTTCTTTACGGCCTGACCGCCGAGGACGGCACGGTCGAGGTGGATGGCTGCGTGCGCCGCGGCGTGGATGAGGATACCGCCAAAGCGATTTTCGGCGAGATGGAAAGCTTCGCGTCCTACGCGTTCAACAAATCGCACGCGGCGGCCTACGCACTGCTGTCATACCAGACCGCGTGGCTCAAATGCCATGATCCGCGCGAGTATATGGCGGCGCTTCTCACAAGCGTTCTGGACAACACCAACAAGGTGGCTGCCTATATCGCCGAATGCACCCGGCTCGGGATCCGCGTCCTGCCGCCGAACGTAAACCAGAGCGGGCGCGGCTTCACCGTGGTCGGAAAGGACATCCGGTTCGGCCTGCTCGCGGTCAAAAATCTGGGGGACGGGTTCCTGCGCGGCCTGATCCAGGAGCGGGAGCAGAACGGGAAATTCGAATCCTTCTACCAGTTCTGCAAGCGGATGTACGGCCGCGACCTGAACCGCCGCGCCCTGGAAAGCCTGGTCAAGTGCGGCGCGCTGGATTCGCTGGATTACAACCGCCGGCAGATGCTGGAAAGCGTGCCGGCGGTGCTGGAAAAGCTGGATTACGACAGGCGCCGCAACGTGGAGGGACAGATGGGCTTTTTCGACGCGCCGCAGTTCCGTGAGGAAGCCGAATTCACCATCGCCCCCATGCCGGACCTGTCTGATTCCGACAAGCTGGTGATGGAAAAGGAAATCACCGGCATGTACCTTTCCGGCCACCCGATGGCGGCCTATCTGCCGGTTTACGACCGTATACATGCCAGCCGCACGGGGGATATTATAGACGACGCGAAGGAGCAGACCGGAAAGTTCCGCGACGGGGACCGCATCACGCTCCTCGGGATCATCGCATCCGTGCGGCTGAAGGTCACGAAGAACAACGACCGCATGGCGTTTGTGGTCCTGGAGGACATGTTCGGCTCCATCGAGCTTCTGATTTTCCCGAACGTGCTGTCCCGGTACGGCGACCTGGTCGCCGAGGGGAAGATTGTGCAGGCAGAGGGAAGGATCAGCGTGACGGAGGACAAAGACAGCAAAATCGTCTGCGAGCAGCTTTCGCCCGCCCCGTCGCCGGATGGGAAGGGGAAGGGCGAAAAGCATCCCGAACAGGCGCACAGGGCCAAACGGCCCGGCCTTTACCTGAAGCTTTCCGGAAAGGAGGATCCCCGCTATCGGAAAGCCATGAGATACATTGCCGTGTTCGACGGCACGACCCCGCTGTATCTGTATTTTTCCGACCGCAAAAAGCTCCTGCTCGCGCCGGGCCGGTTCCGGGTCAGCGTCAATGACGTGCTGGTGCGCGCCCTGAAAGACCTTCTGGGGGAAAGCAACGTTGCAGTTGTCCGCTGAATGTAACATTTGTCCATATAACCGAGACTTTAATCCATAGATCGCCGGGTGTGGGAGGGTCTATAATGGAGAATGGAAGGATATTGGGCTTTTGACTGACTAGGAGGAATGGGAATATGCGGACAAAGAAAATAGCGGTATTGACAAGCGGGGGGGATGCCCCCGGCATGAATGCGGCGGTGCGCGCCGTCGTGAGAAGCGGCCTTGCGAACGGGATCAACGTGGTCGGCATATACAGGGGTTATAACGGGCTTTTGAACTGCGATACGGTCGAAATGAATCTGCGCAGCGTTTCCGACATCATCCACCACGGCGGCACGATTCTGTTCACCGCGCGCAGCCCCGAATTCAACAGCGCCGAAGGGGTCCGCCAGGCGGCCGAGAACTGCCGCAGGATGGGGATCGAGGGCCTTGTCGTGATCGGCGGGGACGGGTCGTTCCGCGGCGCTTTGGATCTTTCCAAAGCCGGAATCCCCTGTATCGGGATTCCGGGCACCATCGACAACGATATCGCGTGCAGCGAATACACGATCGGCTACGATACCGCGATGAACACGGCGATGGAGATGGTGGACCGCCTGCGCGACACGACCGAATCCCACGACCGCTGCAGCGTCGTGGAGGTGATGGGCAGAAGGTGCGGCGACATCGCCCTGAACACCGGGATCGCGGTGGGCGCCATGGCGATTCTCGTTCCGGAAATCCCGTTCGATTTTGACAAGGACATCATCGAGAGGATGAAGTACACCCAGAAAGCGGGCAAAAAGCACTTCATCATCGTCGTCGCGGAAGGCGTCGGCGGGGTCGAGAACCTGGCTTTGGAAATCGAGAAGCGCACGGGGATCGAAAGCCGTGCCACGATTCTGGGGCATGTGCAGCGCGGCGGTTCCCCCACCCTGCGCGACCGCGTGGTCGCCACCGAAATGGGGTACCGCGCGGTCCAGCTTCTGCTGGAAGGCAGGGGAGACCGCGTCATCGCCATGCGGGACAGCAAGATTGTGGATTTCGATATTTCCGAGGCGCTCTCCATGCAGCGCACCTTCGACCGCGACCTCTACGGGGTCGCGCTGAAGGTTTCAATCTGACGGCCGGGAAAGAAATTTTCACGGTTTTCCAGGCAGGGCCGGGCGGAAAATTCCGGCCCCGCCTGGAAAAAGGAACGGGAAGAGCCAAGGTTTTGCAGGATTATTTTCGGGGCCTGCAATTCCTGCCCGGCAAAAAAGGACGCGGGTCGCTGCGGGCCGGGGCGGGCGTATGGGATTCAATCGATGCGGCTTCCGGCGCGCGGGCAAAACAAAAACGCACTTCACAAAAATGAAGTGCGTTAACTGCATGCAGGCCCACCCTGCTGGCAGGGGCAGAAGGACTTGAACCCTCGGCACGTGGTTTTGGAGACCACTGCTCTACCAACTGAGCTATACCCCTGTGTCGGCGCCGGATTTATGGCGCGGATATAATGGTATCATTTTCTGGGGATTCTGTCAATATTTATTTCGCCTTTTTTTCCATTTTGAAAGAGTTTTGAAAGATTCCTGCTTAACTCTTGACATCTTTTCAAGGAATGGGTATAATAATTTTTATGTTATAGGGATAACTAATACCCCTGCCTGATGGCGGATGGGAGGGAAATAGATGGCTGAAATTCGAGTGAAAGACAACGAATCTTTGGATAGCGCGCTGAGAAGATTTAAGAAGCAGTGTGCCAGAGCCGGTGTGATTGCTGAGGTCCGCAAAAGGGAAGCCTATGAGAAGCCCTCGGTAAGACGCAAGAAGAAGTCTGAAGCAGCACGCAAACGCAAATTCAAATAATGCTTGCGTGGAACAAACGATCGTGAAAAGCGGGCTGATAGCCCGCTTTTTTGGCATTTTTCCGCTTTTGAAACGATAAAATCCGGGGTGAAGGGGGATTCTATGGCATTGTTTTTACCGACGGCCGCGGTGGAAAGGGTCACCGATATCCGGCCGGATATGATTTATGCCATGAAAGCCCGCGCGATCATCCTCGACGTTGACAACACGCTTGCCGTGCACGGCTCGCCCGAACCCTTTGCCGGAACCGTGGAATGGGTTCGTTCCATGGAACGGGCGGGGATCCGGGTCGTGATTATGTCCAACAATTTCAAAAGGCGGGTCGAACCGTTTGCGGCCAAATACCGGCTCCCGTTTCTGTGCTTCGCCATGAAGCCGCTGCCGTTTTCCTACTGGAAAGCGGCAAGAAAAACGGGGGTGCGCCGAAGCGAGGCCGTGGCGGTGGGCGACCAGATCTTTACGGATGTCGTCGGGGCGAACCTCGCGCGGATGAAATCCATCCTTCTGGTGCCCGCCGATGAGGAATCCACCTTTTCTTTTTGGCTGCGCCGAAAGCTGGAACAGCCGATCCGCAGAAAAATCGCTTCCGGGAAAAAGGGGAGCGGAGGGACGTTCCGGGGAAAGGATAAAGGAAAATGAGCAGAAAAAGGGTTCTGGTCCTTCTGGGGCCGAATATGAATATGGTAGGCATCCGGGAAAAGGGCGTTTACGGGGATGAAACCGCCGAGAGCATCAATCAGCAGATTCGGAAAACGGCCCAGGGCTACGGCTTCGACTGTGATATTTTCCAGTCCAACTGGGAAGGGGCGATCATCGACCAGATCCATGCCGCCAAAGGGGTGTACGACGGCGTCATCATCAACGCCGGCGCGCTGACCCATTACAGCTATGCCATCCGCGACGCGATCGCCTGCGTGCGCATCCCGTTCATCGAAACCCATATGTCCAACATTTACGCCCGCGAGGAGTTCCGCCGGCGGTCGGTCCTTGCCGACGTCTGTGCGGGGCAGATCTGCGGGTTCGGAAAAAACAGCTATTTCCTCGCGTTTCTGGCCCTGAAGGACCTGATGTAAATCTGAAGAAAAGAAGATGATTTGTCCATGAAATCGGCAATTGAAAAGCTTTCCGGCGTTTTGCCGATCGCGGCGGACGGCAGAGAGGCGGATGCGGCGATCGTGACGTCGCCCTGCAACCGCCGGTACCTCACGGGATTTCCGTCGTCGGACGGCGTGGTGGTCATCACCGCGCAGCAGTCCTATTTCCTGACGGATTTCCGCTATTTTGAAGCGGCCCAGAAGCAGGTGAAGAACTGCCGGGTCGAGGAGCTGACCAGGCTGGAGGATTCGCTTTCCGAAATCGTCCGGCGCCACGGCATCAAAAACGTGCTGATGGAAAACGCCAGCCTTACGCTGGCGGAGGCCGGGGCCTACCGCAGGATCCTGCGCGGCTGCGGCGCGGACACCGTGGAGGACACCACGCTCGACCGGCTGATCCGCGGGCTTCGCGCAATCAAGACGCCGCAGGAGATTCAGAAAATCAAGGATGCCCAGAAGATCACGGATGATTCCTTCACCCACATCCTGCCGTTTCTCCGCGAGGGGGCGACGGAGCGCGAAATCGCGCTGGAAATCGAATTTTACATGCGCAAAAGCGGGGCGGACGGCGTGTCGTTCGACCTGATCGTCGTTTCGGGCGCGAACGGCTCCCTGTGTCACGGGGTTCCGTCCGAAAAGAAAATCGAGCGGGGCGACTTTGTCACGATGGATATCGGCGCGCTGCTGGACGGGTATCATTCCGATATGACCCGCACCGTCGCCGTCGGATGCGTCAGCGAGGAGCAGCGCCGCGTTTACGACACCGTGCTTGCGGCGCAGCTCGCGGCGATTGAAAAAGCCGCGCCGGGCGTCGTGTGCAGCGAGGTGGACCGCGCCGCGCGCGATTTGATCGACCGGGATTATCCCGGGACGTTCGGGCACGGCACCGGCCACGGGGTCGGGGTGGAGATTCACGAGTGGCCCAATTTCTCCCCCAGATGCGAGGAAGTACTCAGGCCCGGCATGGTCGTCACCGTGGAGCCCGGAATCTATCTGGCCGGGCGGTTCGGCGTAAGGATCGAAGACATGATCCACGTGACCGAAACCGGCGTGGAAAACCTGACGGCTTCGCCGAAGGAACTGATGGTCCTTTAAGAAATAAAGATCCGGCATGCTCTGAAAAGAGTGCCGGATCTTTTCCTTTTTTCGCCTGTTTTGTAAAATCCCGTATTGATATCGCGGTTTAATCGGGGTATAATCGTTATGAAGCAATTTTGAAAAAAGAAAATTGGAGGAAATCGGTTATGTTTGAAAATCTGATTGCGACGCTGAAGGCCGATAAAAGAAAGCTTGTTTTTACCGAGGGTCCCGATCCAAGAATTCTTGAGGCTGTGAGCCGCCTTTATAAGGATAAGATTCTTGAGCCCCTGCTCCTGGGAAATCCGGAGGAAGTAAAGGCCGCCGCCAAAAAGGGCGGATGGCCGATCGACGGCATCGAGATCATCGACCCGCTGAATTACGCCGGGTTCGACGGGATGGTCGACAAGATGGTGGAGCTGAGAAAAGGGAAGATGGATGCCGACGCCTGCAGGGCGGCGCTCAAAAAATCCAACTATTTCGGCACCATGCTCGTAAAGATGGGCAAAGCGGACGGCCTTCTGGGCGGCGCCACCTACTCCACCGCCGATACGGTGCGCCCGGCGCTTCAGATCGTGAAAACGAGGCCCGGCAACAAGATCGTGTCCAGCTGCTTCATTCTGCACCGCAACACCGGCAAGGGCGACGAGATCTACGCGCTGGCCGACTGCGCGATCAACATCACCCCCGGCGAGGATGATCTTGTGGAAATCGCCGTGCAGACCGTCAGAACCGCGCGGGCGTTCGGCATGGATCCGAAAGTGGCCCTGCTCTCTTACAGCACGCTCGGCTCCGGCAAGGGCGACACGGTAGACATGATGAAGAACGCGACCGCGAAGATCAAAGCCCTGAACCCGGACTTCCCGGTGGATGGCGAGCTGCAGTTCGACGCGGCGTTCGCCCCCGAGGTGGCGAAAACGAAGGCTTCCGGCTCCCCGGTGGCCGGCCATGCGAACACGTTCATCTTCCCGAACATCGACGCCGGCAACATCGGCTATAAAATCGCTCAGCGCCTGGGCGGATTCGAAGCCTTCGGCCCCATCCTTCAGGGCCTGAACGCGCCGATCAACGACCTTTCCAGGGGCTGCAACGCCGACGAGGTCTATAAGATGGCGATCATCACGGCGGGCCTGAAATAAAGTCTCCGCCGCACAGACAGAAAACGGCCGGCCGCGGCTTTTCAGTCCGGCGGAAGAAGGAGCGCCGCCCGGGAAAAACGGATCCCCGGGCGGCGCTCCTTCTTTGCAGCGGGGCGCGGCGGGGAAGGATGCTTTTTTCGATATTTTTTCGCCGCCATGCGCGGCGATTGAAAAGATTATGCGATAATGCTTGAAAAAATTGCAAAAATATTATAAACTATTGCTTGTAAATAATAATTTGGAGGATTAAGCTCATGATATCTGCAGGCGACTTTAGGAACGGCGTTACCTTTGAAATGGATGGCAACGTTGTTTCCATCATAGAGTTCCAGCATGTAAAGCCAGGCAAGGGCGCGGCGTTCGTGCGCACCAAAATCAGGAATGTCATCACCGGAAGCGTAACCGAAAAAACCTTTAACCCCAACGATAAATTCCCGACCGCCTATGTCGAGCGCAAGGACATGCAGTATCTTTACAACGACGGGGATCTTTATTACTTCATGGATTCCGAAACGTTTGAACAGATCCCGATCAATAAAAGCGTGCTTGGCGACAACTTCAAATTTGTCAAGGAAAATATGGACTGTAAGGTCCTTTCCTACAAGGGCAGCGTCTTTGGCGTGGAGCCGCCGAATTTCGTAGAGCTGAAAGTGGTGGAAACCGACCCCGGGTTCAAAGGGGATACGGCCACCAACGCAACCAAGCCGGCCAAGCTGGAAACCGGCGCGGAAATCAAGGTTCCCCTGTTCATCAACGAGGGCGAGGTCATCCGCATCGACACCAGAACGGGAGAATATATGGAACGCGCATAATCCCAAAGCAGGATGTTTATATTAATTTTTGTCAGAAGGAGGCATCATCATGACCAATACAGAAAGAGTCGCTTATATCCGCGGGCTGACTGAGGGTCTGGAGCTTGACACAGATAAAAAAGAGGTTAAGGTGATCCAGGCAATCATCGAATTGCTGGATGACATGGCGCTGTCCATTTCCGATCTGGAGGAAAGCCGCGACGATATGGCGGATCAGCTCGACGCCGTGGACGAAGACCTCGGCACGCTGGAAGACGATTTCTACGGTGAAGATGACGAGGACGACGAAAACGAAGACGGGGATGACGGCTTCGAGGATGACGGCGAGGAATATTATGAGGTTACCTGCCCCACCTGCAAGGAAACCATCTGCCTTTCCGAGGATATCATCGCCGACGGTCAGATTGATTGCCCGAACTGCGGGGAAACCCTGGAGTTCGACCTGGAAGACCTGCCCGGGGGAAAAGACAAACAGGAAAAAGATTCGTGCGGCTGCGAGCAGGAGCAGGACCGTAACTGAGTTTTTCGATCCATTTGTGCGGGAATCAGAAGGGGAAGAAACCGGCAACGTGCTTTGCGCGGCGCCGGTTTTTCCGTGTCGGGCGCGGCCTTGCTTCCGCGCCCGCATGAAACAGCAGCTGGAAGCCGGGAACTTGTTCTTTGCCCGGAAGACGGCGGAAGAGAAAGAGAGAATACAATGAAATTAAAAAAACAGGCACTTGCTTTTGTCATGACGGCTTTGGTTCTGCTTTCGGCCCTGGCCGGATGCGCGGACAAAGGGGCCGCTTCGTCGGCCCAGCCGTCTTCTCAGGAAAGCAGCGAAACCTTACAGAAGGAAACGGTGCGGGTGGCCGCCCTGAAGGGCCCCACGGGGCTCGGCATGGTGAAGCTGATGGCGGACGCCGACGCCGGAACGGCGTCGAACGGGTATCAGTTCCAGATCGCGAACAGCCCGGATGAGGTCGTCGGGAAGATCACCAGCGGCGAAATAGACGTTGCCGCCGTTCCCACCAATCTTGCCGCCACCCTTTACAACAAGACGAAGGGGAAAGTGCAGATCGCGGCGGTCAATACGCTGGGCGTCCTGTATGTGCTGGAAAACGGGGAAAACGTGAAAAGCGTGTCCGACCTGAAAGGGAAGACCCTTTACGCTACCGGACAGGGGAGCACGCCCGAATACGCCGTCAACTACATTCTTGCGCAGAACGGCATGAAGGCCGGAAAAGATGTGACGGTGGAGTATAAGGCGGAGCACGCGGAGCTTGCCACCCTGCTGATTTCGGGGAAAGCGTCCCTCGGCGTGCTGCCGGAGCCTTTCGTCACCCAGGTGCTTCAGAAAAATCCGAAGGTGAAGATCGCGCTCGACATCACAAAGGAGTGGGACCGCGCCGTGGAAAAGTCCGGAAGCGGGAAGAGCGCGCTGGATATGGGCTGCATCCTGGTCCGCACGGACTTCGCCCGTGAAAACGGGAAGGCTTTCGACGCGTTCCTTTCCGAGTACCAGAATTCGCAGGAATATGTCAACCAAAACGCTTCGGCGGCATCCTCCCTTTCCGAAAAGTACGACATCATGCCGGCCAAGGTCGCTGAAAAGGCGATTCCAAACTGCAATATCGTTTATATCGACGGGGAGAAAATGAAGGATCAGGTTTCGGATTTCCTGAAAATCCTGTACCAGAGCGACCCAAAATCCGTCGGCGGCGCCCTGCCGGGGGACGACTTTTATTATGCGCGCTCGGATTGAGCGGATGTTCCGCGGCCGGGCGCCGCGTGTTATTTTCGCCGCGGCCTTCTGGCTGATTCTGTGGCAGCTCCTTTATTGGAAAGTGGGGCAGGAGATTCTCGTCGTCTCTCCCGCCCGTGTTCTGCAAAGGCTGATGCAGCTCGGCGCGGACGGGGCGTTCTGGGCCTGTGTCGGAGCCTCCCTGCTTCGGATTCTGGCAGGCTATTTTCTCGCGGTCGTCTGCGGGGCCTTTCTGGGGGCGGCCTGCTCGCGGTTCCGGATGCTGTATGACCTGGTGCACCCGCTCGTCGGCATCCTGCGCGCCACGCCGGTGGCATCCTTCATCATTCTGGCGCTCGTCTGGATCAAAAGCGCCCGCGTTCCCGTGTTCACCGCTTTTCTGATGGTGTTCCCGATCGTGTGGGAAAACCTGTACCGGGGCGTCCGTTCGGCGGACAAAAGCCTTCTGGAAATGGCGGAGAGCTTCCATGTGGGAAAGCTGAAAAAAATCCGGTATCTTTATTTTCCGTGCGTCCTGCCGCATTTTACCGCGGCCTGCGCCGCCGGAATGGGCCTCGCCTGGAAGGCGGGGATCGCGGCGGAGGTGCTCGCCAACACGCGGAATTCCATCGGCGGGCAGATTTACGGCGCGAAGATTTATCTGGAAACGGCCGACCTGTTTGCTTGGACCGCCGTCGTGGTTGTGATGAGCGTCCTGCTGGAACGGCTGATGCTGCGCCTGATCGGCAGGTTTTCCGGCCAAAGGGACCGCTCGGAAGGGAATGTTCATGGCGATTGAGATCAAAAACGCGGGGTTCGCATACGGTTCTCATCCCGTGCTGAAGGATTTTTCCCTGAAGCTTCCGGAATCCGGATGGGTGTGCCTGTTCGGGCCGTCCGGATGCGGAAAGACGACCCTGCTCCGCTGCCTTGCGGGGCTTCTGAGCCTGCAGTCCGGGGAAATCGCCGGGCTGGAGCGGAAAAGGGTCTCCTTCGTCTTTCAGGAGGACCGTCTTCTTCCCTGGGCGACGGCAGAGGAAAACGTCTCGTTCGTGCTTCCCGCGAAAACCGGGGCGCGCTGCTGGCTGAAAAAAGCGGGGATGGGCGATTTCGCGGACAAGCGGCCGCCGCAGCTCAGCGGTGGCCAGCGCAGGCGCGTGGCCGTCGCGCGGGCTTTGGCTTACGGGGGCGGCGTTTTGCTGCTGGACGAGCCTTTTTCCGCGCTGGACAGCGTGTCGCGCGGCGAAATGGCGGAACTGATCGACCGGGAAGCGCCGGATGCGCTGAAAATTCTTGTCACGCACGACCGCGCCGAGGCGGACCTGCTGGCGGATACCGTTTTTCTGCTGGCCGGCCTGCCGCTCACGATATGCCGGGTGGAAAAAGGGAAAAAGCAGACGGAAAATTCTGCAAATCCACAGAAAAAATGAGGGAAGCCGCCCGTTATTTGAAAATAATGAGCGCTTCGTATTTCTTTTATAAGCCGTTTGTGATATACTGAATCGGTTAAATATTTCAACCGGCATTATGGGAGTAATTGTTCATGAAAAATAAAAGACCGAATTTATATCATGCCTTACCTCAGATTTTGATCGATATTGCGTGCGTTTACTTCAGCTATTGGTTTGCGTTCGTTTTGCGGCTGGATAATAATATTCCGTTTGAATATGTCAAAGCGTTCCACGAGTTTATGCCGTTCGGCGCGGCGGTCTGCCTTGCGGTGTTCGCGATTGCGAAGTTTTACAGCACCATGTGGCAGTTCGCCAGCCTGGACGAGCTTTTGCAGATTTTTTTCGGCACGATGGCCGCCGGCCTGATCATCCTGATCTTGGGCTACACGGTGCTGCCGCTTCGTTTCCCGCTGACCGTTTACGCCATAGGCGCCCTGCTTCTTCTTTTTCTCGTCGGCTTCTCGCGGTTCAGCTTCCGGCTGGCCCGGCGCGCCCGGAAAAAGAACCGTTCGGCGCGTGACGGCCAGGCGGAATTCCACCGCGTGATGATCATCGGCGCGGGCGAGACCGGCTCCATGATCATCAAGGAAATGAAAAACGCGCCGGAAACCATGGGGATTCCGGTGGTGGCGATCGACGACAACAACGCCAAGCGCGGGATCCGCATCCACGGGGTGAGAGTGGCCGGGGGCCGGGAAAGCATCGAAAAGAACGCGGTGCGCTACAACGTCGATCAGATCCTTCTGGCGATCCCATCCACCAAGAAGAAGGATCTTCAGGATATTCTGGAGATCTGTTCCCGCACGGGCTGCCAGCTCAAAACCGTTCCGGATCTGAGCGAAATCCTGGAAAACGGGATGGAAACCGTGCCGATCCGCGACGTGGAGATCACCGACCTGCTCGGCCGGGACGAAATCGAGCTGAACATTGAAGAGATCAGCGGATACCTGCAGGGAAAAACCGTTCTGGTGACGGGCGGGGGCGGTTCCATCGGCTCCGAGCTCTGCCGGCAGATCGCTTACTTCAACCCCAAAAAGCTGATTATTTTCGATATTTACGAAAATAACGCGTATGATCTTCAGAACGAGCTTCTGATGCGCTTTAAAAAACTGAATCTCGAGGTCCTGATCGGCTCGGTGCGCGACGAGGGCCGCGTCAACCGCGTGTTCGAGGTTTGCAGGCCGGATGTGGTGTTCCATGCGGCGGCGCACAAGCATGTCCCGCTGATGGAGCTGAGCCCCGGGGAAGCCGTGAAGAACAACGTGTTCGGCACGCTGAACGTGGCGAAGGCCGCCGACCGTTACGGCGTGAACCGGATGGTTCTGATCTCCACCGACAAGGCGGTCAATCCCACGAACGTGATGGGCGCGACCAAACGGATCTGCGAGCTGATCATCCAGTATTTCAGCAGGCACAGCAAAACGGAATTCGCGGCGGTTCGCTTCGGCAACGTGCTGGGCAGCAACGGCAGCGTGATTCCGCTGTTCAAAAAGCAGATTGCTTCGGGCGGCCCCGTCACCGTGACGCATCCGGACATCATCCGCTATTTCATGACGATTCCCGAGGCGGCAAGGCTCGTGATCCAGGCCGGGGGCATGGCAAAGGGCGGCGAGATTTTCGTTCTGGATATGGGACAGCCCGTCAAGATCGTCGATCTGGCGCGCAACCTGATCCGCCTTTCCGGCTACGAGCCGGATGTCGATATCAAAATCGTGTACACGGGTCTGCGTCCGGGCGAAAAGCTCTATGAGGAGCTGCTTCTGGACAGCGAAGGGGGATGCAAAAAGACTTCCCACGAGCTGATCTATATCGGCACGCCGATCAAGTTCAATGAAGAGACCTTCTTGAGCGAGCTCGAGGAGCTTCGCGACTGCGCGGGCGCCGACAACATCAAAATGATGTCGGTCATCCACCGCCTTGTGCCCACTTACAGCGGCCACGCGGAAAAAAGCGACGCGCTCGCCGATCAGCAGTAAAACGAGGCGGCGCGGAAGCGATATTTTCCGCCGAAACGATGAACCTGACAGGCCTGTTCGAGCAGGCCTTTTTTCATGACTTTTGGAAGTTGCAAAAAAGCTGAGGCCGCGCGGCCTCAGCTTTTTGTATTTTTTCCTCATGCCTTTCCAGGCCGCTGGTCTGCCTTTCCGGAAAACGCGCGTTTTGGGAGCGCTCCGTCAATAATAAAAACGCACAAATTTGATGTTGTAAAAGTCGCAGGCGAGCAGATCGTCGGAATCGGTTTCGTTGATCAGGATATAGTTCGAACCGACGCCCAGAAGCGTTCCGGAGCGGTCGGTCAGGGTGTTGGTCCCCAGCAGGAACTGGACCAGCACCCTTCTGCCGATCTGGGTCCGCATAAAGCCGTTCAGATACTGAAGGCTTTCCGCGGTCATGGGCATCGGTTGGGTCAGGTCGGTAATGGGGGAAAGGTCTCCTCCGGCGGTGCCCGCAGCGGGCGGCGCGGCGGGGGCCGATGGGATGATGGCGGTACCCTGCTGCTGAGCGGCGGCGCCTTGCTGGGCGGCGCCGCTTTGCGGAACGACCACCATCCCGCCCTGGGGAGACGGAAATGCGGCGGAAAACGGTGCCTGCTGCGCCGCGGGCTGGGATGCCGCCGGCTGGCCCGGTGCGGATTGGGGCGCTGCGGACGGCGCAGCAGGTTTCTGCGGGTTCCAGCCTCCCGCCGCGGGGGAGCCGCAGGAGGGGCATCCGCCCACAAAATAGGGATTGTTATAAACGGCGCTGTAAGCCGGATTGGTGTTGTTCATGGTTTCACCTCTCAAGTGTCGCGGTATTTTTGCGTGGGCGCGTAAAAGCAGTGCTGATGGATGCGGTTGAAAAACGATCCTACCCCGCCCGGCGGAAAATACTGCGGGCAGTTCGGATTGTAAGGATTAAAATAGAACAGACTGTTGCCGACGGCGGCCATTCTGCTGCCGGCGATCACGCTGTCGGCAATCTGATAATGAATTTCCTCCGGATCCATATTGTAGACGTTCTGAGGATTGTACTGTCCTCCCACGGTCGTCATCATGCAGGTAAACTGGCCCGGCTGTTCGATGATATTGCGCAGGTTCCCGCCCTGGCTCACCCGGAAAAATTCTCCGTAAGGGACATTCGTGCGGTTCATCACCAGAGAGGCGACCGCGTTCATGCCGTCGTCGCCCTCGCCGCCGGCCTCGCATTTGATCAGCCTTGCGAAAAGCTCTCTTTCATTGTATGGCATATCTGGCGTCCGTCCTTTTCCTGAAGACTTTTATGATTTTGATTCTCATAACAGTATATGCTTGTACGTTTGTTCTGACACAAAATACTTTCTTGAAAATTACATATTTGGATGGTTATCATCCATAATAAAAAATCAGAAAGAAAAAATCGAAGCGGTTTCGTGCAGAGGTGGATATGACAACTATTTTTCTTTGTGGAAAACGGAGTGACAACGCCGTTTCCGACGTGCTGGCCGGCGCTTTGCGGCAGTATGGGATGGTGCAGTATTTCAACGGCGACGTCCTGAAAAGGTACTCGGAAAAAACGGAGCCGGAATTCTGCATCTATGACTGCGAAGAGCTTCCGAAGCTGGAGCTGCCGTCGGGAATCCTTCTGTTCAAAAACAGCTTTCTGCCGACGAAAAAGCCCGAGATTCCCATGGGCTTCCTCACCGTGTTCGGCTCCCACAACAGCAGGGCGGCTTCGGCGCTGAAAGGGACCGGGCTGATCGCGGTGGCCTGCGGAACCTCGGCCAAGGATACGCTGAGCGTCGCAAGCCTGACGGATTCCTCCGCCTGCGTCAGCCTGCAGAGAAATGTGCGCACCGTAACGGGCGAAGTGCTGGAGCCGCGGGACATTTCGATTGAGTTGTGCCGGCAGCTCGGCCCGTATTCGCTTTTGGCCACCTGCGCGGTCTTTCTGCTGGCCGGGGTCCCTTCGGATGACGGTTATCGTTTTTAAGGCACGATGAAAAAATTTACAGTCATAAAAAGTCCTTCGATGCACAAAATAGGATTGCAGACGCACAAGAGAAAAAAAGAAAACAACAAAATTTTGAGATTAGGAGTGTATGAAAATTATGGCTAGTAGCAATAAGAGTGTAGTTCCTCAGGCCCGTGAGGCTCTTGATCGGTTTAAGATGGAAGCTGCCAGCGATGTCGGCGTGAACCTGAAGCAGGGATATAACGGCGACCTTACCTCGAAGCAGGCCGGCTCTGTCGGCGGCCAGATGGTCAAAAAGATGATCGAGAAGTACGAACAGGATATGAAATAACCTTTTTCAAAAATGGGAGCACCATACCAGCCGGTATGGTGCTCCTTGTTTTTTGCGGGTCAGCTTTCATAATCCTCGATCGCCTGCCTCAGCTTGGAAACGTCGGTGAACGAGATTCCGTTTTCCAGAAGAAGCCGGTCCGTTTCCGGAAGCGAGGCGACTTCCACCTCTATCACCTGAAACGGGGTGCTGTCCTCATTTTTGAAGATTCCGATCTTTCCCTCGTACGTTCTCATGACATAGGCGTCTTCCCGGCTTGTCATCACCGGCCGGCTGACATCTTCTTGACTTGATTCCCCATTTGAGGTAGAATAAGGCCGGTTTTCTATATTTTGAGGGATGGCATTGTTTTTTGTTTGCAGATTGTATTCCGTCAGAAAGGCAAAGCCCGCAAGGATTACGGCGGTGCAGACCACAAGGCTTATGATCTTTTTCAAGGAAATCACCTCAATTGTAGTATTAGAAACAATTGGCAAAATATTCAAAAAGTCCCTGCATGCCGCAGAATTCTTGCCGTTTTGGCAGTACTCTGCGGCATAATAAAGACAAAAGGAGGTGCCGGCCCGTGAGAAAGACGGATATTAGTAAATATGTTGGCACGCCTGGGATGGATCGTCCCGATTCCGGAAGGTCGGCCGCGGCTTATGTGGGGCGCATGGCCCTGAAAGCCCTTTTCACCGCATTTTTGGTCCTGGCGATTGCCGGGGCGATCGTTTTGATTTCCATGATTTCCTTTCTTGTGGGGCTCAGGGATGAGTCCATCAAGATGGACCTGAACAATCTGAAGCTGAATTACACGAGCTTTATCTATGTCAACGACGAAAACGGGAATCCGGTGGAATATCAGCGGCTGCACAGCTCGGAAAACAGAATCTGGGTGGATTATTCCAAAATCCCGGAAAACATGAAAGACGCCGTGATCGCGATTGAAGACAAGCGCTTCAAGGACCACCACGGGGTGGACTGGATCAGAACGTTCGGCGCCGTGACCACCCTGTTCACCAAAGGGGGAAGCTACGGCGGCTCCACCATCACCCAGCAGCTCGTCAAGAACATTACCGGCGACCGGGAAGTGAGCCTGACGAGAAAGATCAAGGAAATTTTCCGCGCGATCAATCTGGACCAGCGGTACTCGAAGGAAGAGATTCTGGAAGCATACCTGAACGTCGTCAATTTCGGCAGCGGATGCCAGGGGGTGCAGACCGCGGCGAACCTTTATTTCGGGAAGGACATCAGCCAGTGCGATCTGGCGGAATGCGCGGCGATCGCCGGCATTACCCAGAATCCTTACAAGTATACGCCCCTCTCTTTTCCGGAGAACAACAAGGTGCGCCAGCAGCTTGTTCTGGATCAGATGCTGGAACAGAAGATGATCAGCAAAAGCGAATATGATTCCGCGGTAAAGGAATCGGGGCATATGAAATTCGTCGGAAAAAAAGAGGATGACATCGCGACCGACACGCCGGTCTGGAACTGGTACATTGACGCGATGTTTGAGGATGTGGTCTCCGACCTTCAGTCCACGCTCGGAATTTCCGAGGACAAAGCGACGGATATGATGTACCACGGCGGCCTGAAAATTTATTCCGCCATGGATCAGAACGCGCAGAGCATCGCCGAATCGGTCATCAACGGCAAGTCGATGCCGTATGACAAGAAGATCCAAACCGGCTACCTGATGATGGATTACAGCGGGCGCGTCCTGGCCACGGTGGGAAGGCGCGGCGAAAAAACGGGGAACCGCCTTTTGAGCTATGCGACGGACAGTCAGCGGCAGCCGGGCTCCTCGATCAAACCGATCGCCGTTTACGGCCCCGCCGTCGACATGGGGAGAATCAATTATTCGTCGATTCTTCCCGATGAGCCGCTCCCCAACTATTTCGGCCCCGGAAAACCGGGCCCCAACAACTGGTACAAAGGGTATTACGGAACGATGACGGTCCAGCGCGCGTTGGAGATTTCCGCGAACGCGCCAGCCGTGCAGCTCTGCAACATGATTTCCCCCACCACGTCATACCAGTTCCTGACGGAAAAGCTCCATTTCACCCACCTGAACCCCAAAACGGATGGCATGCAGCTTGCGGCCATGGCGCTGGGCGGGATGAACGGCGGCGTCACCGTGCGGGAAATGACCGCCGCGTTCCAGATTTTCGGCAACGGGGGAAAATTCTACGACCCCTATACTTATTATTATGTGGAGGACCACGACGGAAACGTGATTCTGGACAACCGCGACAAGGAAGGCTCTCAGGTCATCAAATCCACGACGGCCACCATCGTGCACAGGCTGCTGCGCCAGGTGGTTTACGGCTCGGAGGGAACGGGCAGCGGCGCCGCCGTCAGCGGCTGGGACGTTTACGGAAAAACCGGCACGACCGACGAAGACAGGGACAGCTGGTTTGTCGGCGGCACCCCGTATGCTGTGGCGGGGATCTGGACCGGCTATGAAACACCCAAAACCCTTTCCAACAGCAACACGGCCTGGGCGAAAAAAATCTGGAAGAATATCATGACCCAGTACTTAAAGGGCAAGGAAAAGCTCAGCTTTCAGTACGATCCAAATGTCATATCAGCCGCTTACTGCACCGACAACGGAAAGCTCGCCAATGAAAATTTCCCCTCTGTGAAAACGGGATGGTACGAGCGCGGAAATCTTCCATCGCTCGATGACCGGAAAACTTCCGTTTCCGGCGGTACCGGGCCCGAGGATGGAAGCTCCTCTGACATCGGGGCTTCTCAGATCGACCCGCAGCAGCCGGGGGATGGGCAGAATCAGTCCCAGCCCGCATCCCAGGGAGGTCAGGAAAATTCCGGGCCGCAGCAGGATCCCGGTTTTACCGACCCGTTCGAACGCGGGAGGGACGGCACGCAGATCACCCCCGCGCCCGGGACGAGAGCGGCGGGAAAACAGAAGCGGTCCTGATTCCGAAAAAACGGAGGGATGCAAAAGGCGCTTGTCCTTTCGCGTCCCTCCGCTGTCTTTCAGGGGGCGCTTTTTCGGGAGAATTCGTCAAATGATACGGTTCCTTCCCGCCCGTCTGAAATTATTTCATGAGTTTGGCTATTGAAAAGTATGGAAATAAATGATAAACTGTTTTTTGTTACCGTACAATAGTTTATAGGTGGTGGACAATGAAGGGCTCAACTTTTTTTCTGGTGGATAAAAAGGTTTTGCCGAAGGTTTATTCCAAGGTGGTCGAGGCAAAGCAGTATCTTACGAATTCCGAGGCTTCCAGTACGTCGGAAGCAGTCAGAATGGCCGGAATTTCCAGAAGCGTGTTCTATAAATACAAGGACTCGGTCTACCCGTACAATCCGGAAACCACCAACCGAATGATCACCGTGCAGGTGGTGCTGTACGACCGGCCCGGCGTACTGATGGCCCTCGTTTCGCAGTTTTACAGTTTTGGGGCGAATATTCTGACCATCAATCAGAATATTCCCATCAACGGAAAGGCGCTGGTCTCCATTTCCGCCCGGATCGACGACATGGTCGGCTCCGTCCACGAGCTGCTGGAGCTGCTGAAAAGCGTGGATGGGGTTCGGACAATTGAAAATATTTCCGATCAGTGACTTTGGAAGAAGAGGTGTGACGATGGTACAAATAGCAGTGATGGGTTATGGGGTGGTTGGCTCCGGCGTGGTGGAAGTTTTGAAGAATCATGCTGAAAATATTGCCAAACGTGCCAAGGAAGAAATCCGGATCAAATACATTCTGGATCTCCGTGATTTTCCGGATGCCCCGTTTGCGGACCGCTTTACCAAATCGTTCGACGATATTGTGAACGACCCGGAGGTCCGGATCGTGGTCGAGGTGATGGGCGGGCTGAATCCCGCATATGATTATGTGCGCCGCTGTCTGCTGGCGGGCAAAAGCGTGGTGACGTCCAACAAGGAACTGGTCGCCGCAAAGGGCGCGCAGCTTCTGGCGCTCGCGCAGAAGATGAACCTGAACTTCCTGTTCGAGGCGAGCGTCGGCGGCGGAATCCCGATCATCCGCCCCATCAGCCAGTGCCTTGCCGCGAACGACCTGATCGGGATCGCCGGCATCCTGAACGGCACGACGAATTTTATCCTGACCAAGATGATCCGCGAGCAGATGGATTTCGACGAGGCGCTTGCGCTGGCGCAGAAGCTCGGCTATGCCGAGCACGACCCTTCGGCCGATGTCGAAGGGCTGGATGCCTGCCGGAAAATCTGCATTCTGGCTTCGCTGGCGTTCGGCCGCCACGTTTATCCCGAACAGGTACATACCGAGGGGATCACGGGTATCTCGCTTCCCGACGTCGAATATGCCGGGGTGTGGGGCGGCGTCATCAAGCTGATCGGCCGCGTGAAGATGATGGAAAACGGCCAGATCCAGATCATTGTGTGCCCGATGTTTATTTCCCGGGAAAGCCAGCTTGCCAATGTGGATGACGTGTTCAACGGCATCATGGTGCGCGGCGACTCCACCGGCGACGTGGTGTTCTACGGGAAGGGCGCGGGGAAGCTCCCCACCGCCAGCGCCGTTGTGGCCGACGTCATCGACTGCGTCAAGCATTTCAAGGCGCGCAAATATCTGTTCTGGGAGGATGGCTCCCCGGATTATGTGCAGGATTACCTTTCCGACAAGGTCTCGTTCTACGTCCGCGCGGCGGCGGACGACCCAGAAAAGGCGCTGAAGGACGCGGATTCCGTTTTCGGCGGGGTCACCCGTCTGGTTCGGAAAAAGGCGCCGAAAAACGAATTTGCCTTTGTGGCGGATCAGATGCCCGAGCGGGATTTCCTGAAAAAGCTGGAGAAGCTGGACGGAGTGACCGTCGCTTCCAGGATCAGGATCGCGGATTTTTAATGCGGAAAGGAATGAGAATGCCGTTATGATGCGCATACAGGTTCCGGCGACCAGCGCGAACCTCGGTTCCGGATTCGACACGCTGGGGATCGCCCTGACCTTATACAATCAGGTCTGGATGGAAGAAAGCGACGTGCTCGATATTTCCTGCCGCGATTCCGTTCAGGTGCCGACGGATGAGAACAATCTGATTTTCTGGGCCGCGAGATATCTTTTTCAGCAGTGCGGCCGCACGCTGAAGGGGATGAAAATCATCCAGGAAAACAACATCCCGATGGCGCGCGGCCTCGGCAGCAGCTCCGCCTGCATTGTGGCGGGGATCCTGGGGGCCAACCGGATTTTGGGAAATCCGCTTTCCCGCGGGGAGCTGATCGATCTGGCGGCCAAAATCGAAGGCCACCCGGACAACACGACTCCGGCCATTCTGGGGGGGCTTGTCACCTCCGCCATCGAGAAGGAGCACGTCTACAGCGTCAGCGTCCCCGTTTCGGATAAGATCCGCTTCGCGCTGTTCATCCCGCCGTTCGAGCTGAAAACGGAAAGGGCGCGCTCCGTGCTGCCCGCGCAGTATTCCAGGCAGGATGCGGTTTATAATCTTTCCCGGTCGGCACTGATGACAGCGTCGCTGTTTTCCGGAAAGATTGAAAACCTGCGGGTCGCGGTGCAGGATAAAATCCATCAGCCGTACCGTTTCGGCCTGATCGAGCACTGCGGCGAGGTTTTTCAGCTCGGGGGGGAGCTCGGCTCCCTCGGCACCTACATCAGCGGCGCCGGGCCGACCATCATCGCGATGATCCCGGCGCAGGAGGCGGACGGCTTCGCGCGGCGGGCGCTCGAGCGGATGGAAGAGCGGGGGATTCCGGGCTGGAAGGTCGAAATCAGAAGCGCGAATGATTCCGGGGCGGAAATCATTTCAGAATAAATTGAGAGACTAATTTTGGAGGACAGAACCATATGAGCTTGATCGTTCAGAAATTCGGGGGCAGTTCGGTTGCGGATGCCAGGCGGCTTTTGAATGTCGCGGATATTGTCACAAAGACCTATGAGCAGGGGAACGACGTTGTGGTCGTCGTCTCCGCCCAGGGAGACACGACGGATGATTTAATTAAAAAGGCAAAGGAGGTCAACCCCAGGCCTTCCAAGCGGGAAATGGATATGCTGCTTTCCGCCGGCGAGCAGATGTCCGCCAGCCTTCTCGCCATGACGATCGAGAAGCTCGGCTTTCCGGTCGTGTCGCTGCTCGGGTGGCAGGCGGGCTTTGTCACGGATTCCGCCTACGGCTCGGCCCGCATCGAGCGGGTGAAGCCCGACCGTATCAAAAAGGAACTGGATAAGCGCAATATCGTCGTCGTCACGGGCTTTCAGGGCGTCAACCGCTACAACGACATGACGACGCTGGGGCGCGGCGGCTCCGATACCAGCGCCGTCGCGATCGCCGCGGTGATGCACGCGGATCTGTGCCAGATTTACACCGACGTGGAAGGCGTTTACACCGCCGATCCGAGAAAGGTGAAGGACGCCAGAAAGATCGACGTGATTTCCTACGACGAGATGCTGGAGCTTGCGTCGCTGGGCGCGCAGGTCCTGAATAACCGCTCCGTGGAGATGGCCAAGAAGTACAACATCGAGATGGAGGTTCTTTCCAGCCTGTCCAGGGTTCCGGGCACGATTGTGAAGGAGGCTAAAAAAATGGAGAAAATGCTAATCAGCGGGATTGCAAAGGACGACAAGGTGGCGCGGGTGTCCATCATCGGCGTCCCCGACCGGCCGGGCCTTGCGTTTAAGGTCTTTTCCAAGCTTTCCGCCAACAATATCAATGTCGATATCATTCTTCAGTCCATCGGCAGAAACGGAACGAAGGATATCAGCTTTACCGTTTCCCAGGACAATCTCGCCGCTACGATGGAAATCCTGACCCCGTATGTGGATCTTCTGGGTGCGACCAGCGCGGTTTTCGACGAGAATGTCGCGAAGGTCTCCATCGTCGGCGCGGGGATGGAAACGCATCCAGGCGTTGCCGCGACGATGTTCGAAGCCCTTTACGATGCGAACATCAACATCCAGATGATCTCCACCAGCGAAATCAAGATTTCCGTGCTGATCGACCGGAAGGATGCAGACAAGGCGGTCGTTACCGTCCATAACAAGTTTTTCAATGAAGACATGCAGCGGTGACCCTGACTTTTAAAAAATGACAGAAACAGGCGGACCTTCGGGAGGAATCCCAAGGGCCCGCCTGTTCGTTTCAGTTCGGTTGCTTGTTCAGCAGGTCTGTCCGTAAATGCCCTGAACGATCACCTCGCCGGAATTGATTTCGATCCGGCTGCCGTCGTCGCACTTCACCACGAGCTGTCCGCCCCGGGTGATGTCCGTCGCCGTCCCGGTCACCCTGCCGCCGCTTCGCTCCGCACCGACCCTGTGGTTGAGCGAAACGCAGACTTTCTTGTAGGATTTCAGCCAGTCCTCGTTTCCGTCGATGAAATACTCGTTGTAAAGGGCTTCGAATTCCGGCAGGATTCCCTGCAGCAGAGCGACGCGGGAGACGGGGGAGCCGGTTTCCATCCGCAGCGAGGTGGCCTTTACGGCGAGCCCTTCGGAAAATTCCCTGTTGTTGACATTCACGCCGATCCCCACCACGGCAAAATGGACGCGGTCGGCCTCCGCCGTCATTTCGGTGAGGATTCCGCACACCTTTCGGCTTCCGATGACGATGTCGTTCGGCCATTTGATCATCGCCTCGCTACCGGTCAGGGAACGGATGGCGCGGCAGACGGCAAGGCCCGCGAGCAGCGTAAGGTTCGATACCTGCACCGGCGCGGCGTCGGGGCGCAGAAGAACCGTAAACCAGAGCCCCGTTTTCGGCGGGGAGGACCATACCCTGCCGAGGCGCCCCTTTCCGCCGAGCTGCTGGTCCGCGACATAAACGCTGCCGTGCTCCGCCCCTTTCAGGGCCTGGCGCTTCGCCTCTTCGTTCGTGGAGTCGATCTCGGGGAAAACGGTCAGCTTTTTCCCGAAAACCTTTGTTTTCAGGCCGCCGGAAATTTCCCGTTCGTTCAGCACGTCCGAGGTGTCGGCGAGCCGATAGCCCCGGTTTGTGACCGATTCGATCACATACCCGCTTTCCCGCAGGCTGTTGACGTTTTTCCAGACCGCCGACCGGGAAATCCCGAGCTTTTTGCTCAGGTCCTCGCCCGAAACGTAATCCCCGCTTTTTTTCAGATATTCCAGAATCTCATCCTTTTTCACGATGACATCTCTCCATTTAACGTTAAACTCTTTTTCCATTATAGACCGTTTCGCTGTCCGGAAGCAAGCGGCCCGGCGAAAAACGGAGGAATTTTTGAAAAACATTGGGACTTCTCCGATTTTGTGCTATAATAACCTTACGGCGTAAGCGGAGGCAAAGCCTCCGACGCCTGAAAGAACATTGAAGCATGATAAGCTTTGCGTACTCGGAAGCTTTGCCGTGTCGAAATAGTTTCTCTGCTTTGCATCATGCTATAATAACCTTACGGCGTAAGCGGAGGCAAAGCCTCCGACGCCTGAAAGAACATTGAAGCATGATAAGCTTTGCGTACTCGGAAGCTTTGCCGTGTCGGAATAGTTTCTTCGCTTTGCATCATGCTATAATAACCTTACGGCGTAAGCGGAGGCAAAGCCTCCGTGCGCCGTTGGATTCACACGGCGCGTCGGAATTTCAGAAGGAAACGGGGGAAGGCTTTCATGGATGTCCGTCCGGGTGACATATTGCTGATGAAAAAGCCGCATCCGTGCGGCAGCCGGGAATTCCTTGTGCTCCGCTCCGGGATGGATTTCAAGATTCGCTGCAGGGGCTGCGGGCACGAGGTGATGGTGCCTAGGCTGAAATGCGAGAAAAACATCAAAAAAATCATACGGGAAAACGTTCAGGATGAGTTGTAGCCGCCCGGATTTTCAAAATCATAGAAAATCTGACAGGGTGGTAACCGAATGTTTGAAAATCTGACTGTATTTGAAAAACGGCTGGAAGAGCTGAATCAGCGCATGTACGATCCGTCCGTCGTCTCGGATCCGGAATCGTACGCGCGGATCATGAAGGAATATAAGAATCTGGAGCCCATCGTCGCAAAGTACCGCGAATACCTTGCGGCCGGAAAGGCCGGGAAAGACGCGCAGGAAATGCTGGGGGAAAACGGGCTGGACCGCGAGCTGAAGGAAATGGCCCAGCAGGAGCTGGAGCAGGCCAGGGAAAAAGAGGAGCGCTCCGCGGAGGAACTGAAGGTTCTTCTGCTGCCGCGCGACCCGAACGACGAGCGCAACGTGATTGTGGAGATCCGCGCGGGCGCGGGCGGGGAAGAGGCGGCGCTTTTTTCGGCGCGCCTCTTCCGCATGTACAGCATGTACGCCGGGCTGAAAAACTGGAAGTCCGAAATTCTGAACGCGAATGAAACGGAGCTGGGCGGCTATAAGGAAATCAGCTTTATGATTACCGGCGAGGGCGCGTATTCCCGCCTGAAATACGAAAGCGGCGTCCACCGCGTCCAGCGCGTGCCGGAAACGGAAACGCAGGGGCGCATCCATACCTCCACCGCGACGGTGGCGGTCCTGCCCGAAGTCGACGATGTGGAAATCGAAATCAACCCCGCCGACCTGCAGATCGACACATACCGCTCCAGCGGCGCGGGCGGCCAGCACATCAATAAGACGGAATCCGCCATCCGCATCACCCACCTGCCGACCGGCACGGTGGTGGAATGTCAGGATGAGCGGAGCCAGTATAAAAACAAGGATAAGGCGATGAAGGTCCTGCGCTCGCGCCTGTACGAGGCAAAGCAGCGGGAGCAGGATGAAAAGGTCGCGGCCGAGCGCCGTTCCCAGGTGGGCACGGGCGACCGTTCCGAACGGATCCGCACCTATAATTTCCCGCAGGGCCGCGTGACCGACCACCGGATCGGGCTGACGCTCTACCGCCTGGCGGATGTGCTGGACGGGGACCTCGACGAGCTGATCGACGCCCTGATCACGGCGGACAGGGCGAAAAAGCTGGAACAGACAATCGAAAAACAGGAGTAATCGAAATCAAAATGGCAAATCAGATGAAAACGCGGCTGCTTCACGCGGACCGCGAGGAAGATATTCAGACAGCCGGCAGGATCCTGAAGGAAGGGGGCCTTGTCGCCATACCGACGGAAACCGTTTACGGCCTGGCCGCAAACGCGCTGGACGGGACGGCCGTTTCCCATATTTTCAGCGCGAAGGGCCGCCCGATGGACAATCCGCTGATCGTCCATATTTCCCATCTTTCCCAGTGGGGCGGGCTGGTAAGGGAAATCCCGGAAAGGGCGATGAAGCTCGCAAAACGGTTCTGGCCCGGCCCGATGACGATCATTCTGCCGAAATCCCCGGTGATTCCCGGCGAGGTGACGGCGGGGCAGCAGACGGTCGCGGTCCGCTTCCCCGAAAACGCCGTCGCGCGCGCGGTGATCGATGCCGCCGGGGTTCCGCTGGCGGCGCCCTCCGCCAATCTTTCCGGCCGGCCCAGCCCCACGGAGGCGAGCCATGTGATGGCCGATCTGAACGGCAGGATCGACGCCGTGCTGGACGGCGGCCCGTGCCGGGTGGGGGTGGAATCCACCGTGGTGACGCTCGCGTCCGACCCGCCCAGGCTGCTCCGGCCGGGCGGAATCACGCTGGAACAGCTGCAAAGCGTGCTGGGAAATGTCGAAATGGACAGCGCCGTGATGCATCCGCTTGCAAGCGGCGCAAAAGTTTTATCGCCCGGGATGAAATACAAGCATTATTCCCCGAAGGCAAACGTAATCATTCTTGACGGGGATCTTTCCAGCTATCGGGATTATGTAAACAACCACCGCGAACCGGGGACGGTCGCCCTCTGCTACACGGGCGAGGACGCCGGCCTGAGCGTTCCGGCGGTCTGCTACGGCAGCCGGGAGGACAGCCGCGAGCTGGCCCGGAATCTGTTCGACGCGCTTCGGGAAGTCGACCGGAAAAACGCGAAAACGGTTTATGCGCGCTGCCCGAAACCGCAGGGCGTCGGCCTGGCGGTATATAACCGGCTGATCCGCGCGGCCGGATTTGAGGTGCTTCATCTTGGCTGAAACAGTGATTATCGGTCTCACCGGGCCGACGGGCTCCGGAAAATCGACGGTCGCAGGCATCCTGCGCGAGCTGGGATGTGCGGTGATCGACTGTGATAAAAAGGCAAAATGGGTGCTGGATAACTGTGCGGTGTGCCGGGAAAGCTTACAGAAGGAATTCGGGGACGACGTGATCGGCACGGATGGAACGCTCGACAGAAAGCTGCTTGCAAAGCGGGCGTTTTCCTCTCCGGAAAAAACGGAACGGCTCAATGGGATCACCCACCCGTGGATTCTGCGCGCGCTGAACGATGAGATCGGCGCCCTGAAAAAAAGGGGGAACCGCTTCATCATCGTGGACGCCCCGCTTCTGTTCGAAAGCGGGGCGGATGCCGTCTGCGACAGGATCCTGACGGTGACCGCGCCGCTGAAGATCCGCCTGGAGCGCATCATGCTGCGCGACGGGATCGACAGGGAAGCGGCGGTTTCCCGGATCCGCGCGCAGCACGGAGACGCCTATTATATCGAAAAATCGGATTATTTCATCAGCGGGACCACTTCCCTTGGGGTCCTGCGGAAGGATGTGGCGGCGTTTTTATGCCGGGCTGCGGGGGATGGCGATGAGAAAAAGGGCTAGGAATCCGAAAATCAAACACAAGAAGCTGTTTTCCTTCCTTGCTCTGCTGATCCTTGCGGCGATTGGCTTTGTGATGGTGACAAACGGCTACGATCTGCTGATGAAAAAGATCTATCCGCTGGAATACCGGGATATCGTGGAGCGGGAAGCGTCCGAGTACCATCTGGACAAAGCGCTTGTCTATGCGGTCATCAAGACGGAGAGCAATTTCGACCCGAACGCGAAATCCCGCGCGGGGGCCGTGGGACTGATGCAGATCACGCCTCCGACGTTTGAGTGGCTGCAGAGCAAGCGGAAGGATGAGCCGGCCCTTACCGAGGAGGACCTGCTGGTGCCGGAGACCAACATCCGCTACGGGTGCCATTTCCTCTCCATGCTGCTCGGGATGTACCCCGAGAAAAGAACGGCGATCTGCGCCTACAACGCCGGAATCGGCGCGGTGAACGGCTGGCTGGATGACCCGGAGCTGTCGTCCGACGGAAAATGCCTCGACCGCGTCCCTTATCCCGAGACGGACCGTTACAGCACCCTGGTTCTGAAAAATTATAAAATCTATCAAAACCTTTATCATTTTAAATAATAGGAGGAATGTATCATGGCAAAGAAAGAGGAAAAACAGGAAAATCCCGAGGTGGAGGCTTTAAAGGAAAAGCTGCTGATCAACCGGAAAAACGGATTTTTCTCTTTGACGGATGAAAAGGTCAAAAAAGCGGACGATTATTGCGAGGGATACAAGGATTTTCTGAACCAGTGCAAAACCGAACGCGAATGCGTGGATTTTTCCATCCGCGAGGCGGAGAAGCAGGGATTCGTCCCGTTCGACCCCGAGGCTGCCTATCATCCCGGCGACAAGGTATACTACAATAACCGCGGCAAATCCATCATCCTCGCCGTGATCGGCAAAAACGGATGCCGGGACGGCGTGCGCATCATCGCCGCCCATATCGATTCCCCGCGCCTCGATCTGAAGCCGTATCCGCTTTACGAGGCGAACGACCTGGCGCTGTTCAAGTCCCATTATTACGGCGGCATCAAAAAATATCAGTGGACGACGATCCCGCTCGCGATGCACGGCAGGGTCGTGCGCAAGGACGGCACCTACGTCGATGTCCGGGTCGGGGATGATCCGGGCGACCCGCTGTTCTGCGTCACTGATCTGCTGCCCCACCTTGGCGCGGAGCAGATGAAAAAGCCCCTGTCTCAGGCGATCGAGGGCGAAAACCTGAACGTGCTGATCGGCAGCCGTCCGGTCCGCACGAAGGACGGAAAGGGCGAAGACCTGGTCAAGCTGAACGTCATGAGGCTCATCAACGAGAAATACGGGATCACGGAGGAAGACTTCGTTTCCGGGGAGATCGAATTTGTTCCCGCTTTCCGGGCGAGCGACATGGGGTTCGACCGCAGCATGATCTGCGCCTACGGCCACGACGACAGGGTCTGCGCCTACCCGGCGTTTACCGCGGCGCTGAACTGCAAGGCGCCGAAAAATACCATCCTCGCCGTGCTGGCGGATAAGGAAGAGATCGGCAGCATGGGGAACACCGGGATGGATTCGTCGTTCCTGCACTATTTTGTAGACGCCCTGGCCCAGAAGGAAGGCCTGGAGGGACGCGATGTCCTGACCCATTCCAAATGCCTTTCCGCCGACGTAGGCGCGGCGTTCGACCCGCAGTATGCGAGCGTTTACGAGGCGAGGAATTCCTGCTACCTGAACGGCGGCGTCGGCCTGTTCAAATATACCGGCGCGAGAGGGAAATCCGGAAGCTCCGACGCTTCCGCCGAATTTATGGCGGAAATCCGCGATATGCTCTGCCGGAACGACGTGCTGTGGCAGACCGGCGAGCTCGGCAAGGTGGACGCGGGCGGCGGCGGAACGGTTGCCCTGTTCATTGCGAACCTGAATGTCGACGTGGTCGACATGGGCGTTCCCGTGCTTTCCATGCACGCCCCGCTCGAAGTGGTGTCGAAGATCGACGTCCACATGGCTTACCGCGCCTTCAAAGTGTTTTTCGAGGGGAAATAACGGAAGCGCCGGCTTGCGCATCCGGACGAACCACACCGTTTCTCGGGAAATAAATTTTGCAAAGAAAAAGTCCGTGCCATCCGGCACGGATTTTTTTGGAGTTTTTTCAAAAGAGATCAGAAAGGGGAATGGGCGTGCTGAACGCCGCTGTACACGATGCCGCGGCTGGCGTCGACCGTGACGGTCGTGCCGCTTTTCAGGATGTCCGTCGCGCTTTCGGCGTGGACGATGACCGGCTTATTCAGTGCCAGGCCGACGATCGCCGCGTGGGAGTTCAGCCCGCCGCGCTCGGTGATGACGCCGGAGGAAGCCCGGATCAGATCCAGAATATTGTTGGATGTCTGCGGGAGCACGAGAATGTCGCCGGCCTTGAAGTCCTTTCTCGCCTGCTCCTCGGTTTTGCACACGCAGAGGTTGCCGCAGACGCCTCCCTTGTTTACCCCGACGCCCGAAACGAGCACGTCGCCGACCAGCTGCACTTTCAGAAGGTTCGTAGTCCCCGAAATCCCGACGGGGACGCCGGCGGTGATCACGACAAGGTCGCCGTTCTTCACGAGCTTCTCTTTGCGGGCCACGTCGACCACATGGTCGAACAGTTCGTCCGTGTTCGACTTTTCCTCCACCATGATTGGAATGACGCCCCAGGAAAGGTTCATCTGCCGGTAGACCGTTTCGCTGGTCGTGCCGGAAATGATGGGGCAGGCCGGGCGGTATTTCGAGATCGTGCGGGCCGTCTTACCGGATTTCGATACCGTCATGATCGCGACCGCGCCCAGGTCGTGGGCCGTGGTGCAGGTGGCGTGGGAAATGGCGGATGTCACGTTGGGCTGTTCGTTGAAATCGCGCTTGGAAAAGCGCTCTTTATAGTTGATGTCCCGTTCCGTGCGCTCCGCGATGGTGCCCATGGTGCGCACCGCCTCCACCGGATATTTTCCGGCGGCCGTTTCCCCGGAAAGCATGATCGCGCTCGTGCCGTCGTAGATCGCGTTCGCGACGTCGGTCGCTTCCGCCCTGGTGGGGCGCGGATTCTTGATCATGGAATCGAGCATCTGGGTGGCGGTGATCACCTGCATCCCGGCTTCGTATCCTTTCAGGATCAGCCGTTTCTGGATCACCGGGATTTCCTCCAGCGGGATTTCCACGCCCAGGTCTCCCCGGGCGATCATGATCCCATCCACCACCCGGATGATCTCGTCGATATTCTCCACGCCCTCGCGGTTCTCGATCTTCGCGATGATGCGGATGGAATGGCAGTTGTTCTTTTCCAGCTCCATCCGAAGATCGAGAATATCCTGCGCGTTCCGTGTAAAGGAAGCGGCGATGAAGTCGAAATCTTCCCTTACGCCGAACGCGATGTCGCTTTTATCTCTTTCGCTCAGAAAGGGCATCGAAAGCGAAACCCCCGGAACGTTGATCCCTTTGTTTGCGGAAACGGGCCCGCCGTTTAATACCGTGCAGCTGACATCGGTGTCCGTGCAGGAATCCACCTTCAGTTCGATGAGTCCGTCGTCGATCAGGATTCTGGAGTCTGGCCGCACATCGCGGGGGAGGTTTGGGAAAGTGACGCTGACGATGTTTTCGGTTCCCTCAACCTCTTTTGTGGTCAATACAAATTTCTGTCCCTGTTTCAGCAGCACCTGCGGCGTCTTGAAGGCTTTGATCCGAATTTCGGGGCCTTTCGTATCCAGGAGGAGCGCAACGGGAAAATTCAGTTCCTTTCGGAGCTTCTTTACCATATCGGCGCGGACTTTCTGTTCCGCATGGGTTTGGTGGGAAAAATTCAGCCTTGCCACATCCATCCCGGAAAGCATCAGGTTCTTCAGAACCTCTTCCGAGTCCGTGGCCGGGCCCAGGGTACAGATGATTTTTGTTTTTCTCAAAGTGACAGCCTCCATTCAGTGGATCATATCTTATTTCAGAAATTCCCCCACGCTAATACTAAGCCATATTCCCGGGAAAAGCAAACGCTTTTTTCGGATCTTGGCCATTTTTGACGTCAGGCGGCGCAATTTCAGCCAAAACAGGCCGGTTCCTTGATTTTTCAGACGGGGCCCGGCGCTTTTTTTGAAAAAGTGGGAAAATCTTTTATATCTTGCAAATATTCCGCGTTCGTTATACAATAAAAAAAACGCTTAAAGGGTGACCGGCTTATGCACCGTGGAAAGGAAAAAATCCGCGGGGAAAAGGTGATGAAAACTTCCCCGCGGTGGAGAAGCGTCAATCAGGTAAGACGGCTGAAAATCATGATGACGGTTGTGGCGGTGGTCCTTTTGGTCTCCGTCGGGGCCGGAATCGCGCTTGTTTGGTATCATATTTCCCCGGTCCTTCCCTGGCTGCTGCCAAACGCTTCGTCCGCCGGAAGCGAAGCCGGGGAGGAATCCTCCGCGGCGGAGCAGGACTGGGACAGCCTGAACCTGGTGCTGGTAAACAGCCTGCATATGCTCCCGCCGGATTATGAAATCAGCCTGGCCGAAGCGGGCGGCGTCATGGTGGAGAAGCGGATCGCGGATTCGCTTTTGGAGATGCAGCGCGCCGCGAAAGAGGATGGGGTCGGCCTGAAGCTCTCGGAAGGATATGTTTCCGCGCAGGAGCAGGAGAAGCTTTATCAGAAAAGGGTGAAGGAGCTGACATCGTCCGGCTATTCGCAGGTAAAGGCGGAGGCCGCAGCGCAGAATACGGTGGAGCGGGGCGGATACAGCGAATATCAGACCGGGCTTGCGGTCGAATTTTCAGCCGGAAAATCCGGTTTTGAAAAAAGCAACGAATATAAATGGCTGATCGAGCACGGCGTGGATTACGGCTTTGTCGAGCGCTTCCCGAAGAATAAGGAGAGCACCACCGGAAAAACCGCGGAGCCCGGCCATTTCCGCTATGTCGGCGAAGAAAACGCGAAGCGGATGCGTCAGATGGGCATGTGCCTGGAGGAATACACTGCGTATCTTGACAGCCAGTCTCAAAAATAAATGGCTTTTCAGGAAAAAATACTTGCTTTTTGGAGCGGGTTGTGATAAAATTCTCATATTGTAGTTGTACTTTCACGTGAAAGAGGTGACAGGAATGAAGAAGGATATTCATCCAAAATATCAGAAGGCAACCATTACATGCGCTTGCGGAAATGTCATTGAGACAAGGTCGACGAAAAGCGACATCCGCGTTGAAATATGTTCCAAGTGCCACCCGTTTTTTACCGGCAAGCAGAAACTTGTTGATACGAGCGGACGTGTGGACACCTTTAAAAAGCGTTATGGCATGCAGGACAAATAATCCGGACCTGCGTTTTATTTTGGATTTGTAGGCGGCGCTCTGCGCCGCCTGTCTTTTTATGTAATGTGCGGGAGGGGTTGCGGATGGGCGGATATCTTACGGTCCGAAGAGAAGCTTCCGCTGAATTTACGGAGCGTCGTTCAAGGTTTATCGGCTGTGCGAAACCGGTCGGAACCGAGAAGGACGCGCTTTCTTTCCTGAACACAATCCGTTCGAAGCACTGGGATGCCTCCCATAACGTTTACGCCTATGCGCTGCGCTCGGGGCAGCTCCGCCGGTATTCTGACGACGGGGAGCCGCAGGGCACGGCCGGGATCCCGGTTCTGGATGTGCTGGTGAAATCGGGCCTTGTCGATACGGCGGTCGTGGTGACGCGCTATTTCGGCGGGGTGCTTTTGGGGGCCGGCGGCCTGGTGCGCGCCTACTCGCACGCGGCGTCCCTCGCTGTGCGCCAGGCCGGCGTCGCAAAGATGCGCCCCTGCCGGATGATGCGGCTTTTCTGCAGCTATTCCCAGTACGGCCCGATTTCCGCCCTGATCCCGCAGTGCGGCGGGACGGTGGACGAGACCGGCTTCACCGACACCGTGGAGCTGAAATTCCATATGGCGAAGGAGGATTGCCCCGCGTTTGAGAAAAAGCTGGCCGATGCGACCGCCGGCTCCGTTTCGTTTGATGTGACCGGAGAAAAATATTTTGAATTTTTAGAGGATATTTGACTTTTTTAGCGTATATCTATCTGAGAGGATAAAAGGTGATACCGATATGACAGTGCGCGAAAGAACGCAGATGCTGGAAGAGCAGATTTTGTCGCCTTATGCCACTTTGTCGAAAAATACGCTGGGCAGGGATGTCCCCGAACAGGAATGCGACGTGCGAACCCCTTTTCAGCGGGACCGCGACCGCATCATCCACTGCAAATCGTTTCGCCGGCTGAAGCATAAAACGCAGGTGTTCCTTTCGCCCGAGGGGGACCATTACCGCACCCGGCTGACCCACACGCTGGAGGTTTCCCAGATCGCCCGCACGATTGCGCGCGGCCTTATGCTCAACGAGGACCTGACCGAGGCCATTTCCCTCGGGCACGACCTGGGCCACACGCCGTTCGGGCATGCGGGGGAGCGCGTTTTGAACGAGCTTTGCCCCGGCGGCTTCCGGCATTTCGAGCAGAGCGTCCGCGTGGTGGAAAAGCTCGAGAACAACGGAAGAGGCCTGAACCTGACCAAAGAGGTGCGCGACGGGATCCTTTGCCACACCAGCGGGGAGCCCGCCAAGACGCCGGAGGGCCGCATCGTGCGGCTTGCCGACCGGATCGCTTACATCAACCACGATATCGACGACGCGATCCGCGGCGGCGTGATGACCGAATCGGAGATCCCGCAGGGCATTACGTCCGTGCTGGGAAACCGCCGTTCGGTCCGGATTGATACGCTCGTCCATTCCGTGATTCGGACAAGCGATGGGAATACCATCGCCATGGCCGGGGATGTCAAAGAGGCGTTCGACCGGCTTTATCATTTCATGTTTGAATATGTTTATCTGAATCCGTACGCGAAAAGGGAGGAGAAAAAGGTTCCGTTCCTGATCCGCACGCTTTACGAGTATTTGAAAATGCCGGGGCATCTGCCGGAAGACATGCGGCAGATCGCCGGGGAGGAAGGGATCGACCGCGCCGTTACGGACTATATCGCCGGGATGACGGACCGCTACGCCGTGGAGCTTTTTCAGGAGATCAGCGTTCCCAGGTCCTGGAATCACTGAGCCGAAGGATTGGAGGGATGACCGTTGGCGCTGCCGGAAGAATTTATGCAGGAGCTGAAGAGCCGGAGCGACATTGCCGACATCGTTTCTTCCTATGTCAGCCTTCGCCGCAGGGGAAGAAACCTGGTGGGGCTCTGCCCCTTTCACAGCGAGAAAACGCCGTCGTTCAATTTGTACCCGGAAACCGGGTCGTTCTACTGCTTTGGATGCGGCGCCGGGGGAGACGTGATCACGTTCGTCCGCCGGATCGAAAATCTGGATTATATGGAGGCCATCCGCTTTCTGGCGCAGCGCGCCGGGCTTCAGGTGCCGGAAAACGAGGCCGATTCCGGCCTTTCCCGCCTGAAAGCGCGGATTCTGGAAATCAACCGGGAAACCGCCCGCTTTTATCACCAGATCCTGATCAGCGAACAAGGGAAGCCCGGGATGGACTATCTGCTGGGCAGGGGGGTTACCCCGAAGACCATCCGGCATTTCGGCCTTGGCTTCGCGCCGCCCTCCCGGTTTGAACTGGTGGATTACCTGAGCCGGAAGGGATTTCATCCGGAAGAGATGATCCAGGCGAACGTCGCGTTCCGCTCTTCCACAGGCAGGCCGGTGGACCGCTTCTTTTCCCGCGTCATGTACCCGATCATCGACCTGCGCGGCAACGTGATCGCGTTCGGCGGCAGGATTCTGGGGGATGGCAAGCCGAAATATCTCAATACCTCTGACACGCCGGTCTTCCGCAAAAGCAACGGCCTGTTCGCGATGAACTTCGCAAAGAACAGCGCGGGCGGCGGGCTGATCCTGGCGGAGGGCTACATGGATGTCATCGCGCTCCATCAGGCCGGCTTCACCAACGCGATCGCGACGCTGGGAACCGCGCTTACGGTGGAGCAGGCGCGGTTGATGGCGCGCTACACCGGGGAGGTCTTTCTCTCTTACGACGCAGACGAGGCCGGGCAGAAAGCCACGGCCCGCGCGATCCCCATCCTGCGCGGCGTGGGCTTGAACGTCCGGGTGATCCGCATCGTCGGGGGAAAAGACCCGGACGAGTACATAAAGTCTCTGGGGGAGCAGGGCCCCGCCCGGTTCCGCCAGCTTCTGGAAGCGAGCGGGAACGACGTGGAATACCGCCTTCAGAAGATTCGGTCGCAGTGCGACATGAAGACGCCGGATGGAAAGATCACGTATCTTTCCGGGGCGGCCGACGTTCTGGCCACGCTGGAAAACCGCGTGGAGCAGGAGGTTTACGCCGGGCGGCTCGCCGAGGAAACCGGGGTGGACCGGAGCGCCATCCTCCTTCAGGCGGACAAAAAGAGCAGAAAGAGGATGCAGATCAAAAACAAGAAGGAATTCCGCGCGTTTGCGCAGCAGACCGCCGGCTACCGCGACACGGTGAATCCGGAAAAGAAGGATCACCTGCGGGCGGCCAATGCGGAGGAAGGGCTGATCGTCTATCTTTTTCAGCATCCGGACGCCGCGGGGCGCGTTTCGGCGGCCCTGCCCGCCGAAAAATTCATCACGGCTTTCAACCGCCGTGTATATCAAGTAATTCTTGGGAAAATTAAGAACGGCAAGGCGTGCAGCCTTACAGACCTTTCGGAAGGGTTTTCCGTCGATGAAATCGCCGCCGTGGCAAAAATGCTGGCACAATATCATCAGGTTGCTGTAACTGCGCAGGATGCCGGGGAATATATTGACGTCATTTTACAGGAAAACGGTAAAATGAAGGTGCAGAGCGCAGGCTCTGCTCAGCCGCAGGACATCAGGGAATACCTCGAGCGGCTGAAGGAGCAGAAAAAATAGGGGGAAATCGGTTATGGAAACGCCGGATAAGAAGACGGTGATCAAGGATCTGATCGAGCTTGGAAAAAGCAAGGGACAGCTTTCCACAAAGGAGATTCTGGATGCCCTGGGAGAACTCGATTTTGAGCCGGAACAAATCGAAAAATTTTATGATACGCTGGAAGCACAGGGGGTAGAAATCATAGAAGACTTTGCAAACCTGCCCTTGGAAGATCTTGATATCACAACTCCGGCCGACGAGAACGAGGAGGCGGAATCCTCGCTGAGCAACGAGGGAATCGCGATCGACGACCCGGTCAAGGTCTATTTAAAGGAGATCGGCCGCGTTCCGCTGCTTTCCCCCGAAGAGGAGATTGACCTTGCCATCCGGATTTCCGAAGGGGACGAAGCGGCGAAAAAACGCCTTTCCGAAGCGAACCTGCGCCTGGTGGTCAGCATCGCGAAACGCTACCTGGGGCGCGGCATGCAGTTCCTCGACCTGATTCAGGAGGGGAACCTCGGGCTGATCAAGGCCGTGGAAAAATTCGATTATACCAAAGGGTTTAAGTTTTCCACCTACGCCACCTGGTGGATCCGCCAGGCGATTACCAGGGCCATCGCGGACCAGGCGCGCACCATCCGCATCCCCGTGCATATGGTGGAAACGATCAACAAAGTGAAAAAGGTATCCAGCCAGCTCCTTCACACCAACGGCCATGAGCCCACTGCGGACGAGATTTCCGCGGAGCTCGACATGCCGGTGGACAAGGTGCGCGAGATCATGCGCGTCGCGCAGGAGCCCGTTTCGCTGGAAACCCCGATCGGCGAGGAGGAGGACAGCCATCTGGGCGATTTTATCCCGGATGACGAGGCCCCCGCCCCCGCGGACGCCGCTTCCCACACCCTTTTGAAGGAACAGCTCGGGGAAGTGCTGGATACGCTGACCCCGAGGGAGGAAAAGGTGCTGCGCCTGCGGTTCGGGCTGGAAGACGGCCGCTCCCGCACGCTGGAGGAAGTCGGCAAGGAATTCAACGTCACCCGGGAGCGGATCCGCCAGATCGAGGCGAAGGCCCTGCGCAAGCTGCGCCATCCGAGCCGCAGCAAGAAGCTGAAGGATTTTCTGGATTGATTTGAGTGAGGAGCATGCAGCATGCATATGACATTAGAAGCGGATTATGCGGTGAGGATCGTCGATCTGCTCGCCCAGTCCGACGAAAGGGTCGATGCGAGAAGTATTTCCGAGGAAACGCATGTGCCCCTCCGGTTTGCGCTGAAGATTCTGCGCAAGCTGGTGGCCGACGATCTGGTAAAGTCGTATAAGGGAGCTCACGGGGGGTATATGCTGGCGCGCCCCGGGGGCGAAATCACCCTGCGCGAGGTTATCGAATCCGTCGAGGGGCCCTACATGATCAGCCGGTGCCAGCAGGATGAATATTACTGCACCCATACGGCCTGCCGGTTCCACCGGATCTATGAGGAGATTTCCCTTGTGGTGCGGGATAAGCTGGATTCCTACACCTTTTCCAATCTACCGGAGAAAACGGAAAAATCCGGAAAATGAAGCGGTGCCGGAAGGTACATAAAAAGATGGCAGACACTTTTGTGCCTGCCATCTTTTTGCGGCTGCGCCGGATTTTTCCGTTTTAACGGGGTAAAAACAAAAAAATCCATCCTGCCCGGCAGGATGGATCACTTTTTTTACAAAAAAGCTTGACAAATTTTAGATATTGTAATAAACTAATATACTGCATCATCATGGAAACATATACTCTTCCCCGATTAAATTTATTCTATCACGAATTGTTAAAAAAGGCAAGAGCTACTTGAAAAATTTTGCAGAAACGGTGGTGTGAGCCTTCATTGACTGTTTGTTTATCTTAAAAAGATGGTGAAATATATGAATGGAGTGATTGAGCCAATGGTGAATGTCAAACCGGTACAGCTAGGCAAGAGCACCCGAATGAGCTTTGCGCGGATCGATGAAGTTTTGGACATGCCAAACTTGATTGAGGTGCAGAAGAATTCCTATCAATGGTTTCTTGACGAAGGGCTGAAAGAGGTTTTCAAAGATGTTTCCGGCATTACGGATTACACCGGGAACCTGGTGCTCGATTTTGTTGACTACAAACTGGATGACAAACCGAATTACAGTGTGGAGGAATGTAAGGAACGCGACACCACCTATGCCGCCGCCCTGCGGGTGACCGCCCGCCTTTTGAATAAGGAAAGCGGAGAGATCAAGGAATCCGAAGTCTTTATGGGCGATTTTCCGCTGATGACGGACAGCGGCACGTTCATCATCAACGGCGCGGAACGCGTGATTGTTTCCCAGCTGGTTCGCTCACCCGGTGTTTATTATAAAATGGAATACGACAAAACCGGAAAGGAGCTGTTCAGCTGCACGGTCATCCCGAACCGGGGCGCCTGGCTCGAATATGAGAACGACGCCAACGATGTCTTTTACGTCCGCATCGACAAGAACCGGAAACTGCCGGTCACCGTTTTCATCCGCGCGCTCGGCCTGAGCACCGACGAGGATATCCGGGAATATTTCGGGGATGACGACCGCATCCTTGCAACCATTGAAAAGGATCCCTGCAAAAACACCGAAGAAGCTCTGTTCGAGGTTTACCGCAAGCTGAGGCCGAGCGAGCCCCCCACCATTGAAAGCGCTCAGTCCCACATCAACGGATTGTTTTTCGATTCCCGCCGCTATGATCTTTCGCGCGTGGGCCGTTATAAATACAACAAAAAGCTGAATCTGGCCGGCCGCATCACCGATCAGGAGCTGTCGCGCCCCATCGTCAACCCGATGACCGGCGAGCTGATGGCCGAGGCGGGGGAGGTCGTCTCCCACAAAAAGGCTGTGGAAATCGACGACGCCGGCGTCTCCGTCGCTTTTGTGCGCCTCGGGGAGCGCGAGGTGAAGGTCATCTCGAACGGCATGGTCGACATCGGCAAGTTCGTGGGGTTCGACGCCAAGGATGAATGCGGCGTCAACGAGCGGGTTCGCTTCAGCGTCCTCGCGGAGATCCTCGATTCCAGCTCCGACGAGGACGGGCTCAAGGAAGCCATCCGCACCAGGATCGACGAGCTGATCCCGAAGCACATCATCATCGACGATATTTTTGCCTCGATCAATTATATGAACTGCCTTGCGGTCGGCCTCGGCCATACCGACGACATCGACCATCTCGGCAACCGCCGCATCCGTTCGGTCGGCGAGCTGCTGCAGAATCAGTTTAGAATAGGATTCTCCCGTCTGGAGCGCGTTATTCGTGAACGCATGACGCTTCAGGCACAGGATCTGGAAATTCTGACGCCCCATTCGCTCATCAACATCCGTCCGGTGGTGGCGGCGATCAAGGAATTCTTCGGTTCCTCTCCGCTGTCCCAGTTCATGGACCAGACGAACCCGCTCGCGGAGCTGACGCACAAGCGCCGCCTTTCCGCGCTCGGCCCCGGCGGACTTTCCCGTGACCGCGCCGGATTCGAGGTGCGCGACGTCCACTACAGCCATTACGGGCGCATGTGCCCGATCGAGACGCCGGAAGGCCCGAACATCGGACTGATCTCCTATCTCGCCACCTTCGCGCGCATCAACGAGTACGGCTTTATCGAAGCGCCGTTCCGCCGCGTGGACAAGGAAACCGGATGCGTCACTTCCGACGTCGTGTATATGACCGCCGACATGGAAGACGATTATATTGTGGCGCAGGCGAACGAGCCGCTCGACAAGGAAGGCCATTTCCTCAACCCGAAAATCAACGGCCGTTACCGCGACGAATTCGTTCAGGTGGAAAACAGCAAGGCCGATTATATGGATGTTTCGCCCCGCATGGTCGTTTCCGTCGCGACCGCGATGATTCCGTTTCTGGAAAACGACGACGCGAACCGCGCCCTGATGGGCTCCAACATGCAGAGGCAGGCGGTTCCGCTGCTGAAAACGGAGTCGCCGATCGTTGGCACCGGCATGGAGTACAAGGCCGGCGTGGATTCCGGCGTCTGCGTGCTCGCCAGAAACGCCGGCGTCGTGCACAGCGTCAGCGCGGATGAGATCCGCGTGACCCGCGACGACAACGGGGAAATCGACACCTACCACATCACGAAGTTCATGCGCTCCAACCAGGGCACCTGCATCAACCAGGTGCCGGTGGTCGACCGCGGGCAGCATGTCGGGGCAGGCGAAGTGGTTGCGGACGGCCCTGCCACCCACAACGGGGAGATCAGCCTGGGCAAGAACGTGCTGATCGGCTTCATGACCTGGGAGGGCTACAACTACGAGGACGCCGTCCTCATCAGTGAAAAGATCGTAAGGGATGATGTTTACACATCCATCCATATTGAGGAATATGAAACGGAAGCCAGGGACACCAAGCTCGGGCCGGAGGAGATCACGCGCGATATCCCGAACGTCAACGAGGACCTGCTCGGCGATCTGGACGACAGCGGGATCATCCGTGTCGGCGCCGAAGTGCGCGCGGGCGATATCCTGGTCGGCAAGGTGACGCCGAAGGGCGAAACGGAGCTGACCGCCGAGGAACGCCTGCTGCGCGCCATCTTCGGGGAAAAGGCGCGGGAGGTCCGCGACACTTCCCTGCGCGTGCCCCACGGCGAATACGGCATCGTGGTGGATGTCAAGGTTTTCACCCGCGAAAACAGCCACGACGAGCTGAGCCCGGGCGTCAACAAGGTGGTCCGCTGCTATATCGCCCAGAAGCGCAAGGTTTCGGTCGGCGACAAAATGGCCGGCCGCCACGGAAACAAGGGCGTCGTCTCCCGTATTCTGCCGATTGAGGATATGCCGTTCCTGCCGGATGGCACGCCGCTCGACATCGTCCTGAACCCCCTGGGCGTCCCGTCCCGTATGAACATCGGGCAGGTGCTGGAGGTCCACCTTGGCATGGCCGCGAAGAAGCTGGGGTGGAAGATTATGACCCCTGTGTTCGACGGCGCGCACGAGGACGATATCCGCGAATGCTTCCGGATGGCCGGGATGCGCGAGGACGGGAAGGTGCAGCTCATCGACGGGCGCACCGGGGAGCCGTTCGACAATCTTGTCACCGTAGGCTATATGTACTACCTGAAGCTGCATCATCTGGTCGACGATAAGATCCATGCCCGCTCCACCGGGCCGTACTCCCTTGTCACGCAGCAGCCCCTGGGCGGCAAGGCCCAGTTCGGCGGCCAGCGTTTCGGCGAGATGGAGGTGTGGGCGCTCGAAGCCTACGGCGCCGCCTACACCCTTCAGGAGATCCTCACCGTCAAGTCCGACGATGTCGTCGGCCGCGTAAAGACCTATGAAGCGATCGTCAAGGGCCAGAACATCCCGAAGCCCGGCGTGCCGGAATCCTTTAAGGTCCTGATCAAGGAGCTTCAGGCCCTTGCGCTGGATGTCAAGGTGCTCGACAAGGATGATCAGGAAATCGACCTGAAGCAGGATTTCAACGACGAGGACGACGTCGGCTTCACGCCTTCCGACGATTCGCTCGACGAGCCTTCCGTCGCATCCGAGGACAGCCTGGACGGCTATACCGTGGAAGATCCGGACGAGGATGACTCCCTGTTTGAAGAATCCGAGGAATCCGACCTGTTTTCGGATGACGAGGATGAAGATAATTTGGACGGCGAACCTGACAGCGATCCCAACATCGATCCAGGCAGTGATTCCGATAGCGACGACAGCGATCATGATGATATCGAATAGTAGGGGGCTGCATAATGGAATTTAACGTATTTGAATCAATGAAAATCGGACTTGCTTCTCCGGAAACCATCCGCGAGTGGTCGCACGGCGAAGTCAAAAAACCGGAAACCATCAATTACCGCACCTTGAAGCCCGAGCGCGACGGCCTTTTCTGCGAGAGAATCTTCGGGCCCACCAAAGACTGGGAATGCCATTGCGGAAAGTACAAGAGGATCCGCTACAAGGGCAAGATCTGCGAGCGCTGCGGGGTCGAAGTCACCCGCGCCAAGGTGCGCCGCGAACGCATGGGACACATTGAGCTTGCCGCCCCCGTTTCCCATATCTGGTATTTCAAGGGGATTCCATCCAGAATGGGCCTGATCCTCGATATTTCTCCGCGTATGCTGGAGAAGGTCCTGTATTTTGCCCTTTATATCGTAACCGATCCCGGCAATGTACGCGAGCTGCAGAAAAAGCAGATGCTCAATGAAAAGGAATACCGCGACATGCGGGAAAAATACGAGGACGATTTTGACGCCGGCATGGGAGCCGAGGCCATCAAAAAGCTGCTTGCCGAAATCGACCTTGACAAAGAATCGAAAGAGCTGAAGGAAGAGCTTGAAAACGCTTCCGGTCAGAAGCGCGTGCGCGTTCTGAAGCGGCTGGAAGTGGTCGAGGCGTTCCGCCTTTCGGGGAACCGCCCGGAATGGATGATCCTGGACTGCATCCCGGTCATTCCGCCGGAGCTGCGCCCGATGGTGCAGCTCGACGGCGGCCGGTTCGCGACCTCCGACCTGAACGACCTTTACCGCCGCGTGATCAACCGCAACAACCGCCTGAAACGGCTGCTGGAGCTGGGCGCGCCGGACATCATCGTGCGCAATGAGAAGCGCATGCTTCAGGAAGCGGTGGATGCCCTGATCGACAACGGCCGCCGCGGCCGCCCGGTCACCGGCCCCAACAACCGCCCCCTGAAATCCCTTTCGGATATGCTCAAGGGCAAACAGGGCCGTTTCCGCCAGAACCTTCTGGGCAAGCGCGTCGACTATTCCGGCCGTTCGGTCATCGTCGTCGGCCCGGAGCTGAAAATGTACCAGTGCGGCCTGCCGAAGGAAATGGCGCTGGAGCTGTTCAAGCCGTTCGTCATGAAGCGCCTTGTGGAAACCGGCGCCGCCGGAAACATCAAGGCGGCGAGAAAGGCGGTCGAGCGCGCGAAGCCCGAGGTCTGGGACGCGCTCGAAGTCGTCATCAAAAACCACCCGGTGCTGCTGAACCGCGCGCCGACCCTGCACAGGCTGGGCATTCAGGCGTTTGAGCCGGTGCTGGTCGAGGGGCGCGCCTTAAAGCTGCATCCGCTGGCCTGCACGTCCTACAACGCCGACTTCGACGGCGACCAGATGGCCGTGCACGTTCCGCTTTCCGCCGAGGCGCAGGCGGAAGCGCGCTTCCTGATGCTCGCCGCCGGAAACCTGCTGAAGCCTTCCGACGGACGCCCCGTCACCGTTCCTACCCAGGATATGGTGCTCGGCTCCTATTACCTGACCCTGGATAAAGACGGTGAGAAGGGCGAAGGGAAGATTTTCCGCGACGTCAAGGAAGCCCTGATGGCCTATGAGACAGGGGTCGTCAGCCTGCAGGCGAAGGTCAAGGTCCGCCGCTTTTTGGAAATCGACGGAAAACAGGTATCCCGCCTGGTGGATTCGACGGTCGGCCGCATCATTTTCAACCAGCCGATCCCGCAGGACCTGGGGTATGTGGATCGTTCCAAACCGGAAAATCTGTTCCTGTTTGAAATCGATTTTCTGGTCGGCAAAAAACAGCTCGGCCAGATCATCGACAAATGCATCCACAAGCACGGCACGGCGAGGACCGCCGAGGTGCTGGACCAGATCAAATCGCAGGGCTATAAATACTCCACGAAAAGCGGCATCACCGTCGCCGTAAGCGACGCCACCATTCCGCCGCAGAAAAAGGAGATCATCGCCGCCGCCGACAAGAAGATCGACCTTGTCACCGACGAGTTCAAAAACGGCCTGCTTTCCGATGCGGAACGCTACAACGCCGTGCTGAAGACGTGGGAAAAGGCCACGAACGACGTCACCACGGCCCTGCAGAACGGGCTGGACCGCTACAACCCGATCTTCATGATGGCGGATTCCGGGGCCCGCGGCTCCATGAGCCAGATCCGCCAGCTCGCCGGCATGCGCGGGCTGATCGCGAACACCTCCGGCCGCACGATTGAAATCCCGATCAAGGCCAACTACCGCGAGGGCCTGAATGTCCTGGAATACTTCATCTCGTCCCGCGGCGCCAGGAAGGGCCTGGCCGACACCGCCCTGAGAACGGCGGACTCCGGCTATCTGACCCGCCGCCTGGTCGACGTTTCGCAGGAAGTCATCGTGCGCGAGGATGACTGCGGCGCTACCGAGGGCCTGGAGGTCTTCGACATCCAGGAGGGCAAGGAATCGATCGAGCCTTTGTCGGAGCGCCTGCAGGGCCGTTATCTGCTGGAGGACTTCGTGGATCCGGAAACCGGGAAAGTCCTTGTTTCCAAAGATAAGCTGATCGACGAGAGCGACGCCAACCTGATCGTTTCCAGGGGCGTCACGCACATCAAGATCCGCTCCATTCTGAACTGCCGCGCAAAGCACGGCATCTGCAAAAAGTGCTACGGCGCGAACCTGGCGACCGGCGGCCCCGTTACCGTGGGAGAATCGGTCGGCATCATCGCCGCCCAGTCCATCGGCGAGCCGGGCACCCAGCTGACCATGAGAACCTTCCACACCGGCGGCGTCGCCAGCGCGGAGGATATCACGCAGGGCCTGCCGCGCGTCGAGGAACTGTTCGAAGGCCGCAAGCCGAAGCATCTCGCCATCATCAGCGAAATCGCCGGCGAGGTCTCGTTCGAGGAAGTTAAAAAGAACAAGCACGTGGTGATCACCAATCAGGAAACCGGCGACCAGAAGTCTTATCTGATCCCGTACGGCTCGCGCGTCAGCGTCAAGAAAGGCCAGCAGATCAAGGCCGGCGACAGGCTCACCGAGGGCTCCGTCAACCCGCATGACATTCTGGCGATCAGCGGCCCGCAGGCGGTTCAGGATTATCTGATCCAGGAAGTGCAGCGCGTCTACCGGATGCAGGGCGTCGATATCAACGACAAGCATATCGAGGTCATCGTGCGCCAGATGATGAAGAAGGTGCGCGTGGAAGAGTCCGGGGACACCACCATGCTGCCCAGCTCGCTGGTCGAAAAGGCGGAGTTCGAGGCCGAAAACCAGCAGATCCGCGACCGCATCGCAAACGGCGAGACCGACCTGAAGGAAGCAACCTGCACCCCTGTGCTGCTCGGCATCACCAAGGCCTCCCTTGCGACGGATTCGTTCCTCTCCGCCGCGTCGTTCCAGGAAACCACGCGTGTTCTGACCGACGCCGCCATCAAGGGAAAAGTGGACCCGCTGCTCGGCCTGAAAGAGAACGTCTGCATCGGCAAGCTGATCCCCGCCGGCACCGGCATGAAATGCTACCGCGATATCGAGATAGAGCCCGCGGATTCGGGCTTGACAAACGATACCGCATCATGATAAAATTATTAATTGTGATGATTTACAATAAAATCGGGATTTTTCTGCTTCAGAAGACCCCTTTTGGAGCAGGTTTCCCCTGCATTATTGTATGATTTTCGCAAGATTGTTTATTCCGGGTTAAAAGGGGCAGAATATGCCCGTTTAACATATCATCTTTCAGAGAGGAGGTGTCATATGCCCACATTTAATCAGTTGGTCCATACAGGCAGAGAAGTCAGCGAAAGAAAAGCAAAGGCTCCTGCGCTTCTGAAGGGATGGAACTCCAAGAAAAGGCTTTCGATCGATCAGGATTCCCCCCAAAAGCGCGGTGTCTGCACTTCTGTGAAGACGGCTACGCCGAAAAAGCCGAACTCGGCGCTGAGAAAAATCGCGAGGGTAAGGCTTTCCAACGGCATTGAAGTCAGTGCGTATATCCCCGGCGTCGGCCACAATCTGCAGGAGCACAGCGTCGTGATGATCCGCGGCGGCCGTGTCAAAGATCTGCCTGGCGTGCGTTACCATATCATCCGCGGCACTCTGGATGCCCAGGGCGTTGCGAAGCGTATGCAGGCGCGCTCCAAGTATGGCGCAAAGCGCCCGAAGCCCGGCGCTGCGAAAAAGGGCTGATCTGGCAGAAACCTTACGGCTGCGTGCTGAAGAAGCACATCTGGCGGCGTTTTTATAGATTTTTAAGAACGTCTCTATGGCCAACGGGAGTTTGTCCTTTCGAGTACCGATGATATCATTTATGTGAAGGAGGGAAGTAAAGTGCCAAGAAGAGGTTCTATTGCAAAACGTGATGTTTTGCCCGACCCGCTTTATCATTCCAAGCTTGTGACCCGTTTGATCAACAATATCATGTACGACGGCAAGAAGGGTGTTTCCCAGAAGATCGTCTACGGTGCATTCGATATTATCAGCGAGAAAACGGGAAAAGACCCGCTTGAAGTTTTTGAGCAGGCAATGGAAAACGTCATGCCGTCTTTAGAGGTAAAGGCGCGCCGCGTCGGCGGCGCGACCTATCAGGTGCCGATCGAGGTGCGCCCCGAAAGAAGGCAGACACTGGGTCTGCGCTGGGTAACGAATTATTCCAGGCTGAGATCCGAAAAGACGATGAAAGAAAGACTTGCCGGAGAAATCCTTGATGCGATTAATGGTGCCGGAGGCGCCGCCAAAAAGCGTGAAGATACGCATAAGATGGCGGAAGCCAACCGGGCGTTTGCTCATTACAGGTGGTAATCCTTCGGCGCTGACCGGAAGCTTTTCCACCTCTCTGCGCAGACACTTACACATTATTCAGATTTAAGGAGGACACTATGCCAAGGCAGGTATCATTACAAATGACCCGCAATATCGGCATTATGGCACACATTGATGCCGGTAAAACAACTACCACGGAACGTATTCTGTATTATACAGGAATTAACCATAAAATTGGCGAAGTTCATGATGGCGCTGCAACGATGGACTGGATGGCGCAGGAGCAGGAAAGAGGAATCACGATCACCTCTGCTGCTACCACCTGCTTTTGGAAGGGTCACAGAATCAACATCATTGACACTCCCGGCCACGTTGACTTTACGGTCGAGGTGGAGCGTTCCCTTCGCGTGCTCGACGGCTCCGTAACCGTTTTCTGCGCAAAGGGCGGCGTTGAACCGCAGTCCGAGACTGTTTGGCGCCAGGCGGAGGAATATCACGTTCCCCGCATGGCCTATGTCAATAAAATGGACATCATGGGGGCTGATTTCTTCCATGTGATCCAGATGATGAAAGACCGTCTGAAATGCAATGCAGTGCCGATTCAGCTCCCCATCGGCAAAGAAGACACTTACAAGGGACTGATCGACCTGGTGGAGATGAAGGCCTACGTCTATTACGACGAGCTCGGGAAAGACATCCGCTGCGAAGAGATTCCGGATGACATGAAGGAGCTGGCCCAGAAATACCACACCGCGCTGATCGAGCATGTTGCAGAGCAGGATGACACTCTTTTTGAAAAATACCTGAACGGGGAGCAGCTGACCGAGAAGGAAATCAAAGATTGTATTCGCAAATCCACACTTGCCAACAGCATGGTTCCGGTTACCTGTGGTTCTTCTTACAGGAATAAGGGCGTGCAGAAGCTTTTGGACGCCATTGTCGATTATATGCCCGCCCCGACGGATGTCCCGAACATCAAGGGGACGAACCCGGACACCGGGGAAGAGGAAGACCGCCATTCTTCCGACGACCAGCCGTTTTCGGCGCTCGCCTTCAAGATCGCGACCGACCCCTACGTCGGAAAGCTCTGTTTCTTCCGCGTGTATTCCGGCACGGTGAACGCGGGGGATACGGTTTACAATTCCACCAAGGATGACAACGAGCGCATGGGCCGCATCCTTCAGATGCACGCGAACCACCGCCAGGATCTCGAAAGCGTTTATGCGGGGGATATCGCGGCGGCCGTCGGCCTGAAAAACACCACGACCGGCGATACGCTCTGCGACGCAAAGCGTCCCGTCGTGCTGGAATCCATGGAATTCCCCGAGCCCGTCATCCGCGTGGCGATCGAGCCGAAAACAAAGGCCGGCCAGGAAAAGATGGGCATCGCGCTTGCCAAGCTGGCGGAGGAAGACCCGACTTTCAAGGCTTACACAGACGAGGAAACGGGACAGACCATTATCGCCGGCATGGGCGAGCTTCACCTTGAGATCATCGTCGACAGGCTGATGAGGGAATTTAAGGTGGAGGCGAACGTCGGCAAGCCGCAGGTCGCCTATAAAGAGACCATCCTGAAAGAGGCTTCGTCCGACACCAAGTATGTCAGGCAGTCCGGCGGTAAAGGCCAGTACGGCCACGTTAAGATCAGGATCGAGCCCAACCCCGAAAAGGGCTATGAATTCGTCAACGCCGTCGTTGGCGGCGCCATCCCGAAGGAATTTATTCCGGCTGTCGACCAGGGAATCCAGGGCGCCATGCTTGCAGGCGTTGTGGCGGGCTACAATGTCGTGGACGTGAAGGTCACGCTTTACGACGGCTCTTTCCACGAGGTCGACTCCTCTGAGCTGGCATTTAAGATCGCCGGCTCCATGGCGTTCAAGGACGCGATGAGGAAGGCGCACCCGATTCTGATGGAACCGATCATGAAGGTTGTTGTTACCGCGCCGGATGAGTATATGGGCGACGTGATCGGCGACCTGAACTCCCGCCGCGGGATGATCCAGGGGATCGACGCGATTTCGGGAGCGCAGCAGATCACCGCGGAGGTTCCGCTTTCGGAAATGTTTGGTTACGCAACGGATATGCGTTCTAAAACGCAGGGCAGAGGACAGTATGTGATGGAACCGGCACACTATGCGGAAGTGCCGAAATCGGTTTCCGAAACCATTATTTCCGCCCGCGGCAAAAAGAGTGAATAACTTGAAAATTATGCTTGATTTTTCACTTCCGAATTGCTAGAATGATATGCGTAGCTAACTGTTAAAAAGAAATTAATTTTGTATGATAAAAAGGAGGATTTCCAATGGCAAAGGCAAAGTTTGAAAGAAATAAACCTCACGTTAACATTGGTACCATCGGCCATGTCGATCATGGTAAGACCACATTGACAGCAGCTATCACCAAGGTCCTGAACCTGGAGGGTGACGCCGATTTCGTCGATTACGCAAATATTGATAAGGCTCCCGAAGAGAGGGCCCGCGGCATCACAATCAACACGGCCCACGTGGAGTATCAGACCGCGAAGCGCCACTATGCCCACGTCGACTGCCCCGGCCATGCCGACTATGTGAAAAACATGATTACCGGCGCTGCACAGATGGATGGCGCCATTCTGGTTGTATCCGCCGCAGACGGCCCGATGCCGCAGACTAGGGAGCATATCCTTCTTGCCCGTCAGGTGGGTGTGCCTTACATCGTGGTGTTCATGAACAAGGTGGATCAGGTGGACGATGCAGAGCTTCTTGACCTTGTCGAGATGGAAATCCGCGATCTTCTGAACGAGTACGAATTCCCGGGGGATGATACCCCGATCATCCGCGGCTCCGCCCTGAAGGCTCTGGAGTGCACTTCCAAAGATCCGAATGCGCCTGAGTACAAATGCATCCATGAGCTGATGGATGCCGTGGACGAATTCATCCCCACCCCGGACCGCAAATCGGATCAGCCTTTCCTGATGCCTGTTGAAGACGTGTTCACCATCACCGGCCGCGGCACCGTCGCCACCGGCAGAGTGGAGCGCGGACAGCTCAAGATGAACGAAGAAGTCGAGATTATCGGCCTGACTGAAGAGCGCAGGAAGACGGTCGCGACCGGTATCGAAATGTTCAGAAAAACCCTGGACTATGCCGAGGCCGGCGACAACATCGGCGTCCTGCTCCGCGGCATCCAGAGGAACGAAGTCGAGCGCGGCCAGGTTCTGGCAAAACCCGGAACCATTCATCCGCACACCAAATTCAAGGGCCAGGTTTATGTTCTGACCAAAGACGAAGGCGGACGCCACACTCCTTTCTTCAACAACTACCGTCCTCAGTTCTACTTCAGAACGACGGATGTGACCGGCGTCATCACGCTGCCGGAAGGCACCGAGATGTGCATGCCCGGGGACAACGTTGAAATGGATGTGGAACTGATTACTCCGATCGCGATTGAAAACGGTCTTCGCTTCGCTATCCGCGAAGGCGGCCATACGGTCGGTTCCGGCGTCGTTGTCGGAATCAACTCCTGATTCCGTTCCGTGAATAAAAAGAGAAAGCTTCGGATTTTTCCGGAGCTTTCTCTTTTTCCCTTGACAATTCCGGAAAAGCGGAATATAATAAAACTGTTAAAAATTTAATAAGCTGTCTTCGGGGCGGGGTGAGATTCCCCACCGGCGGTAATCCGGCTCAGAGCCGGCGAGCCCGCGAGCATATGCAGATTTTGGTGAGATCCCAAAGCCGACGGTACAGTCCGGATGAAAGAAGACCTGCGCATCTTTGCGTGATTCCGTCCCACAGCGCCTGCTGTGGGACTTTTTTCGTTGGCAGCAGAAAAAAGGAGTGCTTTTCCGTGAAAAACAGTATGTCGAAAAACAGGGTCATCCAGATGGCCCAGCTTGCGATGCTTGCCGCAGTCTCCCTTGTGCTGATCGCCTTTGTCCGCATTCCGCTGGTGCCCGCGGCGCCGTTTCTGGAATACGACATGGCCGACGCGCCGATTCTGATCGCCGCAATGCTGTTCGGCACGATGCCTGCCGTGTCCATCCTCTTTATCGTTTCCGTGATTCAGGCCTTTTTGTTCGGCGGGAACGGCTGGGTCGGCCTTCTGATGCATGTGGTTGCTTCCGGCCTTCTGGTCGTTCTGGCCGGGGAATTTTATAAGCGCAGACATAAGTTTTCCGATATGGTGGTCGGGATGGTCCTCGGCTCCCTTGCCATGACGGCGGCCATGATCCCGATGAATTACATTTTTACCGTCTACTTTTTCGGGACCCCGAAGTCGGTCGTGGATGCGATCATGCTCCCCGGCATTATCCCGTTCAATCTGATTAAGGCGGGGCTCAACAGCGCAATCGCCGGGATTGTTTTCCGGGCCCTTCTTCCCTTTGTTCAAAGGCACAGAGAGATGATCCGTCCGATCTGACCGATTTTACTAAATTTATATTTTCACTTGGCTTTTCTGGAAAAGGATGCTATAATGAACTATAACAATTGAATAAGTCCTTATCAAGAGTGACGGAGGGAACAGGCCCGATGATGTCCGACAACCTGCGCTTCGAGTGCAAGGTGCCAATTCCTGCGGTAAATGCCGATAGATGAGGTTGTTCAGCACCGTTCGGTTTTATCGGATGGTGCTTTTTATTTTATCAGTTTATGGAGGAATCAAGAATGGCAAAACATTTTTTTACGTCGGAATCGGTTACGGAAGGCCATCCCGATAAAGTCTGCGACCAGATTGCCGATGCGGTCCTGGATGAGATTCTCGCCCTGGACCCGCGGGCGCACGTGGCCTGCGAGGTGACGGCCACGACCGGCCTGATCCATGTGATGGGGGAAATCTCCACCGAGTGCTACGTGGATATTCCCGCCATTGCGCGCGGAGTGGTCCGCGATATCGGCTATGACAATCCCGCCTATGGATTCGACGGAAACACCTGCGGAGTCATCACTTCCATCGACGTCCAGTCGCCCGATATCGCGATGGGCGTCAACGAATCCTTTGAGGCGAGAAACGGCGCCACCGAGGAAAATGATAAAATCGGCGCCGGCGACCAGGGCATGATGTTCGGTTATGCGTGCGATGAAACGAAGACCCTGATGCCGCTGACGATCTCGCTCGCGCACAGCCTTGCAAAGCAGCTTGCCGCCGTGCGCAAAAACGGAACGCTGCCGTATCTGCGTCCGGATGGAAAAACACAGGTGACGGTGGAATACGACGGCGACAGGCCGGTTCGGGTCGATACCATCGTGATTTCCACTCAGCACGACCCGCAGGCCACGCTGGAACAGATTCGCAGCGACCTTCTGAAGCACGTGGTCGGGCCTGTCGTGCCGGCGGAGCTGCTCGACGATAAGACCAGGTATTTCATCAATCCGACCGGCCGCTTTGTGGTGGGCGGCCCCGTGGGCGACAGCGGGCTGACCGGGCGCAAGATCATCGTCGATACCTACGGCGGATACGGAAGGCACGGCGGCGGCTCCTTTTCCGGCAAAGACCCCACCAAGGTGGACCGTTCCGCAGCCTATGCGGCGCGCTATGTGGCGAAGAATATTGTGGCGGCCGGCCTTGCCAGAAAATGCGAGGTACAGCTTGCCTACGCCATCGGCGTCGCTCGCCCCGTTTCCGTCATGGTCGATACGTTCGGGACTTCAGGCTTCCCCGAGGACAGAATTGCGGAAGCGGTGAAAAGGGTGTTCGACCTTCGTCCCACCGCGATCATCCGCGACCTGGATCTGAGAAAACCGATCTACCGCCGTCTTGCGGCTTACGGCCATATGGGCCGCGAGGACCTGGGCGTTTCGTGGGAAAAGACGGATAAGGCGGAACAATTAAAAAAGTTTTTTGAATAAAGCAACAGGCGATAGGAAAAGGGGCTGCGGAAACCGCAGCCCCTTTTGTCACATTTTTCCGTTCCGGCATAAACTATATCGAGGTGATTTTTATGCTGGATGCTTTATGCCGGGTTCTGGTTGCCTTTTTGGCCATTCTGGGCGTGACGGAATTGTACCGCGTGGCGCTCTTCTGGATTCTTCAGCCTGGCCGGGGGAAGAAAACTCTTCTTCTCACATTCCGCGGGCATGACGAAACCGCGGAGCACCGGATGAGAAGCGCGGTGGAGCAGATCCGCTGGATGCGCGGCTCCGGGGAAAAGGAAGTCGTCTGCGTGGACTGCGGCATGGACGGCGAAACCCGGGCGGTCTGTGAAAAATTCGCGCGGGACTGCCTCTGCGTCCGTCTGATTTCTGTGGAAAGCCTGCCCGGATTTCTGAACGGGGAATTTGCAAATACATACAAAAAGGATTATACTGAACACACAAACTAATGTACGGCTGGGGAGAAAAGAATGCAGGACAGACAGCTTTTGGAAATGTCCGGCTCCGTCGAGGATATCATTTTCCATAACGAAAACAACGGATATACGATTCTGGAACTGAATACGGGGGAAGAGCTTGTCACGGTGGTCGGAACCCTTCCCTGGGCAAGCTGCGGGGAGGAGCTGCACGTGTACGGCGGGTGGATCAACCACCCGAGCTTTGGGCAGCAGTTCAAGGCGGAAGCCATCGAACGGTTTCAGCCGACCACCTCTTCCGCCATCCTGAAATACCTTTCGTCTGGCGTGGTAAAGGGGATCGGGCCGGCCACCGCGCTGAAAATCGTGAACGCCTTCGGGGAGCATGCGCTCGAGATTCTGGAGAACGAGCCGGAACGCCTTTGCAGCATCAAGGGGGTCACAAAGGAAAAGGCAAAAAAAATGTCAGAGGAATTTCACCGGATCTACGGAATCCGCGAGATGATGCTGTACCTGAACAAGTTTGGGATCACGCCGGAGGAGGCCGTGCGGGTCTGGAAGGCATACGGGCCGAATTCGGTGGAAATGCTCCGCAGCGACCCGTTCCTGCTTTGCTCCGACGGGCTTGACATCGATTTCGGCCGGGCGGATGTCATCGCGGAATCGGCCGGCCGGCCGCAGGACGATTCCGCGCGGGTCCGCGCGGGCCTTCTTTATGTGCTCAAGCACAACACCGGGAACGGCCATACCTGCCTGCCGGCGGACAAGCTGATCCCCGCCGCCTGCCGCCTGCTGGGGGTGGAGCCCGAGCTGGTGCGCGGTGAGCTGAGCGGGATGAAGGATTCCCGCATGGTCGTTCCCCAGGTTTTCGGGGAGCGCGAATACCTGTTCCTTCCCCGGTATTACGAATCCGAACTGTACTGCGCGGGCCGCCTGCTGATGATCCTCCGGTATCCCGCCCAGTCGATCACGGGGATTGAAAATGCTATTTCCGAAATTGAGCGCCGCTTTTCCATCCAATACGCGCAGGGGCAGAAAGAGGCTGTGATCCAGGCACTTTCCAAAGGAATCCTGATCCTGACCGGAGGGCCCGGAACGGGGAAGACCACGACGCTGAACGCCATCATCACCCTGCTGGAGGACCACGGGGAAAAGGTTTTTCTCGCCGCCCCCACCGGCCGCGCGGCCAAGCGGATGGCGGAGGTGACGAACCGCGAGGCAAAAACCATCCACCGCCTTCTTCAGGTGGAATGGAACGAGCAGGACCGGCCCGTGTTCGCCAAAAACGAAAAGAACCTGCTCGAATGCGACGCCCTGATCCTGGACGAGCTCTCGATGGTGGATGTCCTGCTGTTCGAGAGCGTCCTGCGCGCCCTTCCGCTCGGCTGCAGGCTGATTCTGGTGGGGGACAGCGACCAGCTTCCCTCGGTGGGGGCCGGGAACGTGCTGGGGGATCTGATCTCATCCGGCATGTTTCCCGTCGTCCAGCTGCGGGAAATCTTCCGTCAGTCGATGAACAGCCTGATCATCCGCAACGCCCACCGGATCGTGAAAGGGGAGCTGCCGGAGCTGCGCGACAGGAAAAGCGACTTTTTCTTTCTGCCGAAGCAAAGCGCGCCGGAGGTCTCCTCCACCATCGTCGATCTTTATGCCAGGCGTCTGCCCAACAGCTACGGCTACTCGCCGCTGCTCGATATTCAGGTGCTCTCGCCGGGAAAAAAGGGCGAGCTCGGCACGATCGAGCTGAACCGGCGCCTTCAGGACGCCGTGAATCCGCAGGACGGCAAAAAAAAGGAAATCCGGGGAAGCGAGTATAGCCTTCGCGTCGGGGACAAGGTGATGCAGGTGAAGAACAATTACAATCTTCCCTGGACCAAAGCGGATGGGACGACGGGGGAAGGCGTCTATAACGGCGACGTCGGGATTTTGCTGGAGATCGACAAGCGGGCCGCGACCCTTACGGTCCAGATGGATGACCGCTATGTGCTTTACACCATGGATGACGCATCCCAGCTTGAGCTCGCCTATTCCATGACCGTCCATAAGAGCCAGGGCAACGAGTTTCAGGCGGTCGTCATCCCCATGTTTCCGGGGCCGTCCCGGCTGTATTACCGGAATCTTCTGTACACTGCGGTGACGCGCGCAAAATCGCTGCTGATCCTGGTCGGGATGGAACGGATCGTGGAAACGATGGTGCGCAACAACCGGAAAAATCTGCGCTATTCCGGGCTTTCCCATTTCCTGGCGGAGGGGATCGCGAATGAAAATTAAGCGCCTGCTGGATTATCTTTTTCCGCCCCGGTGCGTGTTCTGCTCCCGCGTGATTTCCCCCGGGAAAACGGTGTGCGGCGCGTGCGAAAAAGAGGTGGTCCCCGTGCACTGGAAACAGCGCATGATCCTGCCGGAAACCGGGAAGACTTTTCTTTGTACCGCGCCGTATTCTTACGATGGAAAAGTGCGCAAAGCAATCCTGAATTTCAAGTTCAGGGGAAAGAAAAAATACGGGGAATTTTTTTCGGACCGAATGCTGGAAAACATCCGGAAGAATGTTCCCGATCCCTCGTTTTCCGCCGTCACCTGCGTCCCGATTTCCCGGGAAAGGCAGAAAAAAAGGGGGTATAACCAGTCCGAGCTTCTGGCGCGCCAAATCGCCGCGCGGGCCGGGCTGCCCTACCGCCCGCTGCTCGAAAAAAAGGTGGACAATCCCGAGCAGCACAGGCTCCACCGCGGGGAGAGGGCGCAAAACGTCCGTGGAGTTTACGGTGCGCGCAACCCCGAAGCCATCCGGGGAGGCACGGTCCTTCTGGTCGACGATATCGTAACCACCGGCGCCACGCTTTCGGAGTGCGCGGGGGTTCTGTACCGCTGCGGGGCAAAAAAAGTGGTCTGCGCCGTGGTGGCAAAAGTTACCACTCAATCGTATTGAAAAGCAATGGTACATGTAATATAATAAAAAAAGATATTATTTGGAAAGACAGGTGATTGACGCGGTGCTTGGAACAGATATTGCAATCGATCTCGGTACTTCGACTTTAAAAATCTATCTGGACGGAAAAGGGATCATTCTGAACGAACCGTCTGTTATCGCATATGATCAGGATACGGAGGACATCGTTGCCATTGGGAAAGACGCTTACGCGATGGTAGGCCGCACTTCCGCGAAGATTTCGGTTGTGCATCCGCTGTGCAACGGCGTCATTTCCAACTTCGAGCTCGCGCAGTATGTGATTCACTATTATCTGAAGAAGATCGGCGCCAGCAAGGTGTTCATGCCGCGCGTCGTGGTCAGCGTCCCATGCGGGATCACGGAGGTGGAAAAGCGCGCCGTGGTGGATGCCATCAGCGCCGCGGGCGTCCGGAAGATCTGCCTGATTGAGGAGCCGGTGGCCGCGGCCATGGGCGCCGGCGTGGATATTTCGACCCCGCACGGCTGCTTTGTCGTCGACATCGGCGGCGGCACGACGGATATGGCCGTCATTTCCCTGAGCGGCGTCGCGATTTCACGCTCGATCAAAATCGCGGGCGACGCGTTCGACGAGGCGATCATCAAGATGGTGCGCCGCAAATATAATCTGCTGATCGGCAAGCGGATGGCCGAAGAGGCCAAAATAGCCGTCGGCTGTGTTTATCCCAAAAAAGAAGAGGAATCCTACCGGGTCAAGGGAAGAAACATCCTGACGGGCCTGCCGCAGTGGGCTGATTTGAGCAGCGACGAGGTGCTGGAGGCGCTGATCGAGCCGACCATGCAGATCATCCGCACCGCGCAGGAGGTTCTGGAAAAAACGCCGCCGGAGCTGATGGGCGACATCTATACGGACGGCATCATCGTGACGGGCGGCTCCGCCCGTCTGTTCGGATTTGATACGCTGATCGGAAAAAAGACGAAAATGAACGTTTTTATTCCGGAGGAACCGGAAAACTGCGTGGCCGTCGGGGCAGGCAAGGCGATCAAGTTTATCGACGACATGGAAAACAAGACATACGGCGTCCTGAACCCCTTGAGCGCTGTGTATTGAGCGGAAGATCCGAACGGGAGCAATAAAAAAAGGCCCTGAGGGCCTTTTTTTATTGCTCCGTTTTTTCTTGGTACCGCTTTACGATCAGGTTCGCGCATTTGTAAATGTCTCCGCCGCCCAATGTGAGGATCAGATCGCCCGGCTGGGCCCTTGCCATCACATAGTCCGCCATTTCCTCGAACGTGTCCCGGCAGACGCTGCCCGGTATTTTCTCCGCCAGATCCTTGGAGTAAATGTGGTAGATATTCGTTTCGCGCACGGCGAGAATCCTGGAAAGGATGACATGGTCGGGGATGGACAGCGCCTTTGCGAAATCGTCCAGAAGAAGATAGGTCCGCGAAAAGGTGTGCGGCTGGAAGAGCGCCCATACCTGCCGGAAGCCCATATGCATCGCGGCGGTCAGCGTCGCGGTCAGCTCGGTGGGATGGTGCGCGAAATCGTCGGCTACGGTGATCCCGTTGAATTTTCCCAGGATTTCAAAGCGCCTGTGCACGCCGGTGAAGCGGTGCAGGCTGTCCGCGATACAGTCCGCGGGAATGCCCAGGTAATCCGCCGTCGCAGCGGCTGCCAGCGCGTTGTAGATGTTGTGCCTGCCCGGGATCGACAGGGAAACATCCAGAAGTTTTTTCCCGTTTTTCAGGACCGTAAAATCCTCGCAGGCCTTTTCCTTGTCGGAAATGCGGGCGGCGGAATAATCGTTTCCCGGTTTCAGGCCGAACGTGATGATCTTTGCGCCGGTGACGCCCTGAACCGCTTTCCGCGTATTGGCGTCGTCTCCGTTGACGATCAGCACCCGGCTCGTTTGTGTGGAGAACTGGTGGAAGGATTTGATGATGTTGTCCACCGTTTTGAAATAATCCAGATGGTCGGCGTCGATGTTCAGGATGATGGAGACGGCGGGCGTCAGCTGAAGGAAGGTGTCCACATATTCGCACGCTTCGCAGATGATGGTCTCGCTTTTTCCCACGCGCCCGTTTCCGCCGATGTACGGCAGCTTCCCGCCGATGATCGCCGAAGGGTCCAGGTTCCCGTCGATGCAGACCTGGGTGATCATGGCGGTCGTCGTCGTTTTTCCGTGCGTGCCGGAAACCGCGATGGAATTCCGGTACCGGCGCGTGACGATGCCGAGCATGACGGAGCGCTCGAGCGCGGGAATCCCGCGCTCTTGGGCGGCCACAAGCTCCGGGTTATCCTTTTTTACGGCCGCGGTGTAAACGACAAGCTCCGCGTCTCCGATATTTTCGGGCCGGTGCCCCATGAACACGGGGATGTTGTAAGACCGGATCCTCGCGAGGGTATCCGATTCGTTAATGTCCGAGCCGGTCAGCTGGAAACCGTCGTGGTGCAGGATCTCCGCAAGGGGGCACATCCCCGAGCCGCCGATCCCGATAAAATGGATCCTTTTAACCCGATCCAGAATGTCCTGATGTTCCATTATCAAGCGCTCCTTTATCTGTCAACAGCGCTGCGCTGTTTTTTGTGAAATTGATCTTCCGGTTTTTCTGTTCCGCGCGGAGAAACCCGCCTCTCTATTATATTGCTTTCTTAACATAAAATAAACAATTTTTTTTATTTTGCAATCTAAAAATCAATTTTAATCCTTTTCAAGCCAATCACATACCGATTTCCATTTCCATAATATATTTCAGCACTAAAAATTGGGGGGATTTTTCATGGCTGAAAATTTCGGGGTGATCGGCGGGGACAAACGGCAGATCGCCCTTGCCGAATCCATAGCCGCAGACGGCTATAACGTCTATACCTTCGGGTTTGACCTTGCGCCCGAAATCAAGGGGGCGAAGGAAGTCCAGCTCAGCGATGCCGCGCTGATCTGCGACTGCATCATCCTGCCGCTTCCCGTTACGCACGACGGCTGCCATCTGAACGCGCCGTTCTGTTCCGAACAGATCCTGCTGGATCATTCGTTCGCTTCTTTTTTCCGGTCCAAAAAAGTTTACGGGGGAATGATGGATCAATTGTATCAGACAAGCGATATCTGGGATGAGATCGATACCAGCGATTACAACAGCAGGGAGGAATTCGCTATCCGCAACGCGGGGGTTACCGCGGAGGGCAGCATCGAAATCGCCATGCGGGAATATCCCGGCGCTCTGGGAAAATCAAAATGCCTGGTGGCGGGGTACGGAAGAATCGGGAAGGCCCTCTCCTGGATGCTCCGCGGGATCGGAGCGGACGTCACCGTAAGCGCGCGCAGCCAGAAGGATTTTGCCTGGATCGACGTTTTCGGGTACCACGGCGTGCACACGGCAAAGCTGTGTGAAAAAGACCGGTACGATATCGTTTTCAACACCGTGCCGGCGCTGATCTTTACCCGCCGCGTCCTTTCCAGAATTCCTTCGGACACCCTGATGATCGAGCTGGCGTCCGCGCCCGGGGGGATCGACTGCAAAGCGGCGGAAAAGCTCGGGATCAGGGTGATTCAGGGCCCGTCGCTTCCGGGCAGGGCCGCGCCGAAGGCGGCGGGGGAAATCATCAAGAATACGATCTACAACATGATGGAGGAGTGAGAGACTTGAGCGATCTGACCTTTGGATTCGCCATGTGCGGATCCTTCTGCACGTTTGAAAAAGTGATGGAGCAAATGCGCGCGATCGCCGAAAAGGGATACCGCCTGCTTCCCATTATGTCCTACCAGGCGAGCTCCACCGACACGCGCTTTGGAAAAGCGGAGGAAATCAACGCCCGGGTGGAAGAGATATGCGGCCATAAAATTTTAAAGACCATTGTGGAAGTGGAGCCGATCGGCCCGAAGGGAATGGTGGACCTGATGATCGTCGCCCCCTGTACGGGAAACACGCTCGCAAAGCTCGCCCAGGGCATTACGGACACCCCGGTGACGATGGCGGTGAAATCCACCCTCAGGATCGGGCGTCCGGTGCTCATCGCATTCTCCACCAACGACGCGCTGTCCGCGTCGGCGCAGCATATCGGCCGCCTGATGAATACGAAAAACATCTACTTTGTGCCTCTCGCGCAGGATGATCCTGAAAAAAAGCCGACCTCCGCGGCGTCGAATTTCGAGTTGCTGCTTCCGGCCGCTCTGACCGCATTAAAGGGGAAACAGCTTCAGCCGGTTCTTCAGTGATCTGGACGAACGGGCCGGATCATGTTATAATAACCTCACGGAGTAAGCGGAGGCAAAGCCTCCGACGCCTGAGAGAACATTGGTGAGCGCCCGCGTATTTTTTTATAGGGCTTTACGAATATGCTATCGTGCCGTCAGGAAAGGAGGGGAACCGTCATGCTGTATTGCCCGAACTGTCAGGTCCTTTGTCCGGAAGACCGATGTCCGTCCTGCGGGGGAAAGAAGCTTCGCGAGCCGGAAGGAGGGGATCCCGTCCTGCTGATGACGGCGGCCGAAGGAAAAGCCGACCTGATTTCATCCCTTCTGGACGAAAACCGGATCCCCCATGAAATCCGTGCCTGCGGGCTGGATACGCCCACAGTTTACGGACGCATACCGTCGAACCGGAACCTTTTTGTTCCGTATGCCGCACTGAAACGATGCGAAGAGCTGCTGCGGGATTCTGGCATTGTATAAGAGAAAAAATCCGCCGAAGAATTTCGGCGGATTTTTTCGGTCCTGTCTTTGAAATGCCGTTTCCGGGGAAAAGGTGGGCACAGATGATTTTCATGAGATTTTTTAACGGGAACATCCGGTTTCTGCCCTGCTTTGATCGATTCTTTCGGGAGGGCTTGTAGGAAAAAAGATCCTTTCCGGATTCCAAGCATTTTTGACGCTGGGCGGCACAATTTTAGCCGAAATAGACTAGTCTCTTGATTTTTCAAACGAGGCTTAAACAGAAGAGTTGTTTTCTGAAAGTGTTTTTCGGGCCGGAGAAATGGGCGGAAAAGCCAGTGACCCATTGTTTCTTTGAAGAAAACGTTTTTTATTCTAAAATTTCTCAATAGAAACGGGCAGTTTGCCAAAGGTTTGGTCAAAAACACGAAAAAAGGCAGGAAAATTGTTGCTTCTGCAGAGGAGGCCAACGGTTTCTGACAGGATCATCGCCGCTCAAACAGAAACAAAAAAGATAGAAACACTTATCTATAATGATTCATATAGAAATAATATCCATAAAATATTTCGTAAATCATTTACTATTGACTATTTTGTACAAACATTTATACTGAAAATAGAAACAGAAAAGGAGAAAACGCCATGAAACCGGGTAAGCCGAAGAAAAGCACGATTTATGATATCGCTTCCAAAACCGGATTTTCCGCTTCCACCGTTTCTCGGGTGCTGAGCGGAAGCACCTATCCGGTTCATGAGCAGACCAGAAGAAAAATACTGGAATGCGCGCAGGAGCTTCATTATGTCCGCTCGGCCCAGCGCGCCCGGTTCGGTTTCCGCGATCTGGAAATCGGCGTGATTCTGCCGAACATTTCAAACCCCTTTTACCCGCAGATCGCCATGGGGATTTTGAGCGAGGCGAAAAAATACAACTGCAACGTTTTCTTCTGTGATTCGTTCCGCAGCGAGGAAAACCAGCGCGAATATATCAGGAGCCTGCTGCGCAAGAAGATTCGCGGCATCATTATTTCCCCGCTGTTCAAACATTTTTCCGAGCTGGAGCTTCTGCGCAAAAAGGATGTGGAAATCGTGGTGGTCGATCAGGAAATCGAGGGCATCAGCTGCAGCCAGGTGCAGTTCGACACCGTAAAGGGCGGAATCCTCGCGGTCGATTATCTGGCTTCCATGGGGCACCGCGAGATCGCGTTTCTGGGCGCCCCGCTCACGCGGATCAGCCGGCGGGAGGCTCTCGAGGGATTCAAGATCGGCATGATGAAAAACAGCCTGCCGGTCCGCGAGGAAAACGTGATCCTTTCCGACATCGAAGAGGAGATCGGCGGCAGCTATGAATTTGAAAACGGAAGGATTCTGGCGGAAAGGTTTATGAAGCTGCAGAACCGGCCGACCGCGATCATGGCGGTGAACGACATGACGGCGATCGGCATCATGCAGTGGCTTATGCTGGAAGGAAGGGTTTCGATTCCGGGGCAGGTCTCCATCATCGGATTCGACAACGTCTATCTGTCGAAAATGGTTACCCCGCCCCTCACCACCATTCAGCAGCCCGCCTATGAGACCGGCAAGCTCGCCCTGAAGCTTCTGATGGACCGCATCAACGGCGGCGGATCGGATGTCTACTCGATTTCCCTGGAGCCTGAGTTGATTATTCGAGGGACCGTGAGGGACCTCAATAATAAAATAGAATATTGGAGGTAAGTTTTGTGCAGTTGGTGATTGAAAAAGACGCGGATTCGCTGGGCCGCGCTGCGGCGGATCTGATCGCCCGGCGGATGAACGAAGCGATTGCCCAAAAGGGCGAAGCCCGGATGATCCTCTCCACGGGAGCCTCTCAGTTCGAAACGCTGGCGGCTCTGATCCGCGAGCCGATGGACTGGGGGAAAGTGACGATTTTCCATCTGGATGAGTATGTCGGCCTTCCGGAAACGCATCCGGCAAGCTTCCGAAGGTATCTTCGGGAGCGCGTGCTTTCAAAGGTTCCGGTCGGACAGGCGTATCTTGTCGACGGCGAGGGCGACGTGGAGAAGAACCTGCGGGAGCTTACCGAAAAGCTCTGTGAAAAGCCGATCGACGTCGGGGTGATCGGGGTCGGGGAAAACGCGCATATCGCGTTCAACGACCCGCCGGCGGATTTTGAGACGAAGGAATCTTTCCGCATCGTGCATCTGGATGACAGATGCAGGCACCAGCAGCTCCGGGAGGGCTGGTTCCCCGATCTCGACGCGGTTCCCCGTGTCGCCGTCTCTATGACGCCGTACCGCATCATGCAGTGCGGGTGCATCGTTTCCAGCGTTCCCCATTCGGAAAAGGCCGAGGCGGTTTATCGAACTCTTTCCGCCGAAAAAACAACCAATCTGATTCCCGCCACGCTTTTGCGCGCGCACGGTGACTGGCATCTGTTCCTGGATCAGGATTCCGCTTCCCTGTGCGGAGAGGATGTTTTGGCGCAATACCGGTAAGACGGTTTGCAATAAAATCAAAAAAGAAAAGAGGTCAATGGAATGAAACGCTTTTTCTGCGCGCTGCTGGCGTCCGCCCTTGTGCTGTCGCTCACCTCCTGCGGAAAGACCGAGCCCGCCGCAGGCTCTCAGCCGGCAGGCTCCGGCTCCGGATCAAAGGTGCTGCGGGTCGGGGGAGAATCCTGGCAGGTGACCAAAATATTCCTGGAAGACGCCGCCAAGGCTTTTATGAAGGATCATCCGGATGTGAAGGTGGAAATCCAGACCTATGCGGACCCAACGGTCGTTTCCAACTATTCGATCAATTGGATGAAAGGGGAAACGCCGGTCGACCTCGTCATGATCGACGGCGCCTCCTTTGCGGAACAGTTCATCGGCAAAGATCTGATTTATGATTTTGACAAGGACCTGAATTTCTTCAGCAATTTTGACAAAAGCAAATTCGTCCCCTCCGCGATCGAAATGAGCAGGCTGCATGACAAGCAGTATGTGATTCCGGTGATTTCGGAAATCACGGCGATCAACATCAACACGAAAATGTTCAAGGAAGCCGGCCTGGTCGACAAAGAGGGGAAACCCCTTGCCCCGAAGGACTGGGAAGAATTTTATGAGTTCGCAAAGAAGCTGCACAAGGTGAAGGACGGCAAGGTCGTGCAGCAGGGCGCGACGATCCAGTGGGGCAAGGATATCCACGGAACCGTGCTGGGCGTTCTGCAGGCATCCCACAAGACCTTGTACCAGGACGACGGCATCAGCGTGGGCTTCGACAATCCGGAGTTCCGCGAGATCCTGAGCATCTGGCAGAAAGGGGTCAAGGAGGGCGTATTCTCGCAGGAGACCTTCGCCGATTATGACTCCGGCAGGAACAGCTATAAGGCCGGCAAGGTCGCCATGCTGGTGGAAAGCGGCTCCAGATGGATCGAAGCGGGGCAGACGCTGGGCAAGGACAATGTTTCCGTCCTCCCGATTCCCGGGGCGGACCAGAACGGCAGCGTCGGCTATGTCAACGGCGTCATCGTGCCGAAATGCTCCCCCAACGCGGAACTGGCGGTTCAGTTCATTCAGGAGCAGCTTCTGGGCGAGCATGTGCAGACAAGCACGCTGAATCAGTACGGCAAACTGCCCGTCATCAACGAATATTATGCGATGGCGGAAGCTCCGGACTGGAAAAATCTGAAAAACTCCATCGACAAGTCGGTTACCTATCCCGTGTATAAAGACCTCGCAAAATTCATCAAGGATCTGCAGTCCATCCTTCAGAACAGCCTGAGCAAGGGAACCAGCGTGGACACGACGGTTCAGCAGCTTCAGGATATGGTGAAGTCTCTCAATAAATAAGATCCGGACTGGGGAAAGGCAGGAAGGGCGCCCGAAAAGACGGGCGCCCGCTGCCCCCTTGAAGGGAGTGTGAGGAATATTTTGAAAAAAACATGGACCCGCTCCAGACAGAAGTCCGTATGGGGCGTTCTGTTTGTCCTTCCCTGCTTTTTAATTATCTTTCTGTTCGTGATTTATCCGCTGTTTTACACCGGGTATCTGAGCCTTTCCGATTACAATTTCATCTACGACCGCGCTCCGAAATTCACCGGCTTCAGCAATTACGCCAAGATGTTTCTGGACAGCGATTTTGTCCATGCCATGAAGACGACCCTGTTTTTCGCCGTGTTTGATTTTTCCCTTCTGATGGTGATTTCCCTTGCCATCGCCCTTCTTCTGTTCTTCTGCAAAAGGGGGACGTGGCTGTTCCGCACGGCGGTTTTCATGCCGATCGTCGTGCCGGCTTCGCTGGCGTGCATCGTGTTCAGCTGGATCTTTTCCGAGAATTTCGGCCTTCTCAATTATTTTCTCGGCACGGCCCTCCATCTTCCCGCGCTGGCCCGTCCCTGGCTGACGCAGCCCGGGAGCGCGATGTCCTCCATTCTGGTGGTGAACCTGTGGTGCAACATTGGATTTGAAACGATCCTGTTTCTTTCCGGCCTGCAGTCGATCTCCGGCGATGTTCTGGAGGCCGCCGATATGGATGGAGCGGTGGGCTGGAAGAAGCTGGTTTACGTCATACTGCCCAATCTGAAGGAAACCTATGTCGTCGCGGGAATCTGGGCGATTATTGCGGCGCTCAAGGTGTTCGTGGAGCCGATGGTCATGACGAACGGCGGCCCGGGGAACGCGACCCTCGTCCTTTATATGTATATTTACAACAATGCGTTCCTGTATTTCAACATGGGTTATGCTTCGGCCATCGCCTTTGTGCTAAGCGGCATGATTCTGTTCTTTTCCTTACTGAATATGAAGCTGAACAGCGAGGAGGCGGAAAGATGAGCGCCAAAAAAGCCAACCGGTTCTTTTTGTACCTTCTGCTTGCCGTGATCGCTCTGATTTTCGTCGTCCCGATCTTTTACAGCCTGTTCAACTCGCTGAAAAGCCAGCAGGAGATCCTGTCTGTCAACATGACGTTTTTCCCGCACAGGCCGATTCTGGATAACTACGCCTATGTGTTCGCCAGAGGGGGAAAATACCTCAATTATTACCGGACCAGCGTCGTCATTACGGTGCTCGGCGTTGTAATCACCGTCATATGCAGCGCCATGGCCGGGTACGCGTTTGCGAAGCTCCCGTTTAAAGGCAGCGGGGTCATCATGGCGTTCATCCTATTCGTGGTCACGTTCCCGCTTGCGGCCCTTCTGATCCCTATTTACATTATGGAATATAACCTCGGCCTGCTCAATACCGCCTGGGGCCTGATTTTCCCGAACGTCATGAACGTCCTGCCGTTTTCGGTGTTCATCATGAGGGGGGTCTTCAAAGCCATCCCGAAAGAGATGGAGGAATCCGCGGAAATGGACGGATGCAGCGTGTTCCAAACCTGGCTCAACATCGTCCTTCCCATCGCGAGGAACGGCCTTGTCATCGTCACCGTATTTTCCTTTTACAGCATCTGGGGGGAGTACACCATGGGCAAGACGCTGGCGACGGAGGACAGCGCCATGCCCATTTCGGTAGCGCTCACCATGCTGAAGGGCGACAGCTGGAACTTCGGCGTGCTCGGCGCCGTCATCACGATGACCATCATTCCGCCCATCGTCGTTTTCCTCATTTTCCAGAAGCAGCTGGTCGAAGGGATGGTTCAGGGGGCCGTAAAAGGATAAAGGAAAAAAGCTTTCCGGAGCCATTGGAAAGACGCCCCGGAAAGTTTTTCTTTACTTTTGAAAATTTGTGTTATATACTGATTTTAGTATATCATAAATATATTACTGAAATATCAATAAAGTCAAAAAAGGAGGGGGACATCAGGGGAGGTTTCCCCTGGAAATCTGTATGAAAGATCAGTTTGACGTATTGATTGTCGGTTCCGGCGTCGTGGGCAGCGCGGTGGCGCGGGAGCTGTCCCGGTACCGGCTGAAGATCGGGGTGCTGGAAAAAAATCCGGATGTCTGCTGCGAGACGAGCGGAAGAAATTCCGGCGTCGTTCACGGCGGCTTCGCCTACGATCCGGGCACACTGAAAGCGGAGTGCTGCGTGGAGGGGAACCGGGAGTTCGACCGGACCGCAGAAGAGCTGGACATCCCGTTCCGCCGCACCGGCAAGCTGCTGGTTGGAAACACCAGCGAAGACCTGAAAAGCCTGAAAAAAACGATGGAGACCGGAAAGCTCAACGGGTGCTGCGGGCTGGAGCTGGTGGACAAAAGCGCGATTCAAAAGCTTGCCCCCGGTGTGCAGGGAGAGTTTGCGATGTTTTCGCCGATGAGCGGGATCGTGAATCCGTTTCTGTTTACCATCGCGCTTGCGGAGAACGCCCGGCAGAACGGCGCCGAATTTTTCTTCTGCCACGAGGTGACCGGGATCCGGCGCAAAGCGGACCAAAGCTATACGGTCGAAACGCCGCGCGGGAAGTTCCGCACTCGCTGGGTGGTCAACAGCGCGGGGCTCGGCTGCGGTGTCATATCCGAAATGCTCGGCATCGCCGGCTACCGCATCGCGGGCTCCAAAGGGAATTACCTGATCCTGGACAAAAGGATGGGCGCGCTGCTTCCGCTGCCGGTCTATCCTGTCCCAAGCAACACCTATATGGGAATCCACGTCACCCCGACCGTGGACGGAAACGTGATCGTCGGGCCGGACGCGGAATACGTGAAGGATTTCACCGATTACGGCGTGCCTGCAAAGAATATGGAAGAGCTGGCGGAGAGCGCATCCAGGCTCTGGCCGTTTATCCGGAAGAAGGATTATATCCGCAATTATTCCGGAATCCTTCCCAAATGGGTGGACGAAAACGGAACGGTGCAGGATTTTGTCATAGAGGTGCGCGACGATGCGGCGCCGCACGCCGTGAACCTGGTGGGGATCGAATCCCCGGGACTCACCGCCGCACTGCCCATCGCGCGCCGCGCGGTGAAGCTGATCGCGCAGCGGGAGCCGCTGACCGCCAAAAAGGATTTTGACCCGAGCAGGAAAGGGATTACACGCTTTTCCGAGCAGCCGGATGAGAAAAAGGAGCGTTTGATTCAGGAAAATCCGGATTACGGGGAAGTGGTCTGCCGGTGCGAGACGGTGACGCGCGCGGAGATCCTTCAGGCGATCCGCAACCCGCTCGGCGTCTCGACCATGACGGGGATCAAATACCGGACCCGCTGCATGATGGGAAGATGTCAGGGCGGATACTGTCAGATGAGGGTCGCGCAGATGATCCGGGATGAGCTCGGGATTCCGGCCGAAAAGCTTCTTTATTCGCGCCCGCATTCCAATCTGTTTACCGGGGAGGTCAGGAAATGAAATCCATTCCAAAAGACGTCGTGATCATAGGAGGCGGCCCGGCGGGGCTGGCCGCGGCGGCGGAGCTGCGCAGGCAGGGCATTCAGGATATTCTGGTGCTGGAGCGCGAGAAAACTTCCGGAGGAATCCTGCGCCAGTGCATCCACGACGGCTTCGGGCTGACCCGGTTCGGGGAGAGCCTTTCCGGCCCGGAATATGCCGCGCGGTTTCAGGAAGAGGCCGGGCGGCTGGGAATCGACTGCCGCACGGACACCATGGTGATCTCCGTTTCCCCGCAGCGGGAAGTGACGGCTGTTTCGCGCGGCGGGCTGGTCAGGTACCGGGCAAGGGCGGTCATTCTTGCCATGGGATGCCGCGAGCGTACCAGAGGCGCCCTCGCGATCCCCGGCGAGAGGCCGGCCGGTGTGTTCACGGCGGGGGTCGCTCAGGCTTACCTCAACCTTTACAACACCATGGTCGGAAAAGACATCGTGATCCTCGGCTCCGGGGACATCGGCATGATTATGGCGCGGCGCATGACCCTGGAAGGGGCGAACGTCAAGGCCGTGTTCGAGATTCAGCCGTATCCCAGCGGGCTGCCCCGCAATATCCAGCAGTGCCTGATCGATTACAATATCCCGCTTTATCTGAGCCACACGGTGACGGGAATCCACGGCCGGGAGCGGCTGACGGGCGTCACAGTGAGCCGGGTGGATGAACGGCGCAGGCCGATCCCCGGCACGGAACGGGAGTATCCCTGCGACACGCTGATCCTTTCGGTCGGCCTGATCCCGGAAAACGAGCTTTCCCGCGGGGCGGGCGTGACGCTCGATGGCCATACACAGGGCGCGGTGGTCGACGAGTATTTCCGTACCGGGGTCGAGGGAATCTTTTCCGCGGGGAATGTCCTGCACGTTCACGACCTGGTCGATTTTGTCTCTCTGGAAGCGGAGAGGACGGCTGGCGCTGTGGCCGAATACATCAAATCGGGCAGCCTTCCGCCGTGCCGCCTGAACATCTCCTGTGGGGGCGGGGTGGGGAACACGGTCCCGCAGAAAATCAGCGGGAAAAAAGACGTCAGGATTTCCCTGCGCGTGAGCCGCCCGTTTCGGGACTGCGCCATCCAGGTGATCCAGAACGGAAAAGTGATTGTGTCGTCGCCCCGAAAGGGAAACGTCAATCCGGCGGAAATGGTACAGGTTTCGGTGCCGCAGAGCGTGCTCGCGCCGGATGGGAATCTGGAGGTGAAGGTAAAATGCTGAAAACGATGACCTGCATCATCTGCCCCAGGGGCTGCACGATCCAGGTGGATACAGAGGATGGAAAGCCCGTTTCCGTCAAAGGGGCAGGCTGCCGGCGCGGGGAAAAATACGCGTGGCAGGAAACGGTCAGCCCGATGCGCACCATAGCGAGCTCGGTGCTGGTTTTGAACGGAGAGCTTCCGCTCGTCAGCGTCCGTCTGACAAAGCCGGTCCCGATTCCTCAGATTTTCCCGGTGATGGAACAGATCAAAAAAGTGCGCCTGCAGGCTCCCGTCGCAATCGGCCAGGTGGTGATCCCGAATGTTCTCGGCCTCGGCAGCGACGTGATTGCGACCAGAAACGTCGGGGCGGCAGTTTCAAAATCCCATCTTGCATAACGGTATCCCTTTCTGCTACAATGAGGGCGGACCTTTGAAACGAAGAGAAAGGCGGTGCTGAAATGGCAGAAAGAAAAATTCTGAAAATGGTGCGGGGCCGGGAAACGGTGGATGGGGCCGGGGTGCACCTGGTTCGTGTGCTGAGCAACCGGGATGTGGAGGACTTCGATCCGTTTCTGATGCTGGATTCGTTTGATTCCACCGATCCCGGGGATTATATCGCGGGATTTCCGATGCATCCCCACCGCGGAATCGAGACGATCACCTATCTGATTTCCGGCAGGATCGAACACGAGGACAGCCTGGGAAACAAGGGCGCGATCGATGCGGGGAAGAGCCAGTGGATGACCGCGGGGAGCGGGATTCTGCATCAGGAAATGCCGAAGCCATCCGAACGGATGCTCGGGTTCCAGCTTTGGCTGAACCTGCCCCGGACGGAAAAGATGACGGCTCCGGCCTATTTTGATATCACGCCGGACCGGATGGGGACGGCCCGCGAGGGCAATGCGGAAATCCGGGTGATTTCCGGCTCCTTTTCCGGCGTTTCCGGGGTGAAGCCGCCCCACATTCCGGCATCCCTTTACGATATCCGGCTTCCCCGCGGGGAAAAGCTGGATATCGAAACTCCACCGGAGGAGACCGTGTTCGTGTTTTCCATTGTGGGACAGGCCCTGATTTCCGGGCGCACTGTTCCGGAAAAAACGGCGGTGCTGTTCGGGGAGGGGGACCGCATCAGCGTCGGCGCGCCCCCGGATTCCGATTCCAAGGTGATTTTCTTTTCCGGAAACCCCCTTCACGAGCCCGTTTCGTGGGGCGGGCCGATCGTCATGAATACCCGGGAAGAGCTGGAGCTTGCGTTTCAGGAGCTGGAAGAGGGAACCTTTATCAAGCATCCGTAAAAAAGGTGCCGTGCAGCTTCACTTTTGGGAAAGGAAGGACGATTGATGAATCTGCTGGTCAGCGCGTGCCTTTTGGGAACCGCCTGCCGGTACAACGGA